>OLPB01000755.1_pt1 | contig 17933 bp, 15 predicted proteins | sample 1672001 | NCBI WGS metagenome assembly OLPB01 (sample SAMEA3136635, study PRJEB25190) | human gut metagenome | biome: human gut; feature: human-associated habitat; material: faeces | place: Austria | collected 2013 | reverse complement strand
TGCGATGCTCTTGGGCATCGCTACTGCTTTGTAAGGGGTACAAGCAGTGCAAACTAAAAGGAGGGGAGCCTTTCGCTTGCAGGGCAAAAGTATACAGGTCGCTATTTGAGAAGTTGTGACCATGAAGTGTATGGTTTGTGGAACGGGACAGTTTTGAGCTTACGTTCCGAGAAATTCCATAAGCCACGCCTATATATTCTTTTTTACGAGTGAAATATATAAGCAGTGCCTATAGGAAATATTCAAGAAACCGAATGCCGTCGAAAAAAGGGACAGAATAAATAATGCGTGGCAAGAAAGCGATGAAATTGCATATATGCACGAATCGCGACTGTTTCCATGCGCGAATGCGCGCCACAGCATTGAGAATTTGATTAGCAAAAATGCCCATTGTTTCTAAAAACCGCAGGTCAGCAACGCGTAGTTGGGATAATAAAGCCGGCTGAGCGTCTTTATGCGATTTGCGGGCGTGTCTTTGCACCACAAAGCCGATTCGGTGTGGCTGCGGGCGCTGCGACGCGTGCACTGCGATGCGTGCGATTTTCTGCATTGGCGTCGTTGCTCGATTGCGGTTGGCGTTTGCGCGTCATTATGGTGGACGCTCGTTGCGAAGAATCGTTTTCGTTTCGTCCCCGGGAAAAGGAAAAGGCCCGTTCGGACGAGCGGGCCTAAGAGAGAACTTGAGGCCCGGAGGGGAACCGGGCCTCACACAAGGAGGGGGGGTGTACGGTGCTTGATCTTGGGAGGTGCACCGGTACGTACTGCTTTGGGGTAGCAGGCAAACTGGGAAGGGGACCCCGCGTTTGCAAGGCAAAAGTATAGGTACGGGTTTTCAAGAAGTTGTGAGACGGTTTTGAACGACTTGTGTACGCAGGGCACCTGTGCTCGATAAGATGTAAAAGGCCTGATGGGAGCCATAAAGCAACACCTCACATAATGAGGGTGAATTAGATATAATCTAAAAATGTGTATACGTTTGTGAAGGGCTTTTGAAGCGTCATTAAAAAGCTTCGCCGTTCGCCGCTGCAAAACGACCGTTTGCCGCAGCATCATTTTGAGCCGCTTTTTGACTTGTGAAGCGCGCTTGCGCCACTTTTCGGGAAAGCGGCCCTTGCAGGCGCTCCGTTCGCCGCGTTGCAACTATACTCAGGGCATTGCATTAGCCGCGCCGTGCGCGCTTTTGCCGTGTTTCGCGCCGCGTTCGCCACATCCGAAAGGGGCTCTTATGGCCGATATCGAATTGCGTTTTCACAAAGACATGCTCGTGCTTTCCGCCCCGCTCGCGTTCGCGCTCGCGAACCAAGGCGTCGACATGGAAACCGAAGCTGAATATATGAGCTTGGTTGAGCCGGAAACTATGCGAGATGCGCTGCGCCTTGAATCGATGGCGGGTGCGCAGTGCTTGGTTGCCGAGACCGATATTTGCGAGGCGCGCCTGGCGCACAAGCGCATGGAAGATCGCGCTCAAGAACTTGCGCAGGCGGCTATTTCCCATGCGCGCGCGAATGCGCCGCAGCATGTGCTGTGCGAAGTTGGCCCGTGCGGGCTTCCGCTCGATGCCACGTCGGCGATGTCGATGAAGCAGTGCGCGGCGCAATATGAAGGCGCGGCGCGAGCGCTTGTCGAGGGCGGCAAGGAAGCCATGGGGTCTCTTGCTGAAAGTGAAGGCGCGGGCTTCGATGCGATTTTCTTGAACGGATTGCGCAGCGCGGCCGATGTTCAGTGCGGCATCGAAGGCGTGCGCCGCGCGTATGCGGGCCCGGTGTTTGCGTCGGTTGACGTGAATGAGCAAGGCGAGTTCGACGGAAAGCCGCTCGCTGAAGCGATCGAGGTGCTCGCGAAGGCCGATGTGATTGGCATTCGCAGTGCTGCTGCGCCCGAGGCGATTGCGGAAGTGGTGCGCGAGATTGCCGCCGCTACGCCGAAGCCTATTTTGGTGCAGGTGAGCGTGCGCCAGGCGACCGCTGCCGAGAAACGCCGCGCATCGCTCGGCGCACCCATTCCCGAGAACCCCTATGCGCTGCCCGACTTCATGGCCGATGCAGCTGTGGTCCTGCGTGCGGCGGGAGCTCAGTTCCTGCGCGCGTGCGGCGAGGCGACTCCTGCATACACGGGCGCTTTGGCCGCAGGCGTTTTCGGCGCCGACAGCATTCGCTAATTGTTTGTCGGCAGGCTTGTCGGGATGTGCTAAATGCTCGCAGCGTTTAGCACATTGAGCCGAGGCCGTCACAATGCGTCGAGCAACAAGGGATGTGTTAAGCGCTGCGAGCATTTAACAGGTGGTATCCCCTTGACAGATTGGAGTGGGGCGCATCGCGAGAGGTCGGCACCAACCTGTTAAACGCTACGAGCATTTAACAGGTGACAACAGGTTGAAGATATAAAGAAAGGAAACCACTGCATGGCTTTGCTTGAGAGAAGCGATTCGTATGGCGAAATGCAGCGCGTTGTGGATTATCTTTTCAAGAACACGCCCATCGTTGAGCGGCTTGATGTGATTCTGGCGGCGGAGACGTTCGACGTGTGCGCCGACATGCGAGAAATCGTCGATCTGTTGCCGCCGGGCGCGTATACGCGCATCGCTTTATGCCAGCAGATGAACTCCTCGATTGCCGGCCATGGCTGGGGCTACACCTACGGCACTGTGGAGTAGGGCGGCGGCCTGGGGTGCCCCTCTCATTTCTCATGTGGGAAAAGTTGCGCAACAAACTCGCAGTTTATCAGGCATATTGCCTGAAGGGCACCATGTGTAAAGCGACCTTTTTATGAACAAGTCTGGTCTATTGTTGCGCGGGTAGCATATGCATAGATAGAATATGAGAGCTTGCGCCCGAGTGGGTGCATTTAGCGTTTCGATGCAACGAAAGAAAACTGCTTATGTCAGACTATTACAGCAACGGCGGCGCGCCTATGCCTCCTCGAAGGGGATCTCACGCCAAGCCGCAAGATTCGGGCAGCCGGGTTCCCGAATCGGTTCGCTCGTTTATCACCCAACAATCGAGCGACCCAAACTCGCAGGACAGGGGATATAGCCCCCAAAGCACCACCCCGTTTTCCCGCCAGCAAAACCAGCAGCCAGGGTGGCAGCAAGACGAGGGCCAGGGCGCCTATCGTCCCGCGGGCGCGGCGTACCAGCAGCGCGTGCCCAGCGCGAACCAATTCCACAATGGCTTTCGCGCAGGAGTGGGCAGCGATTTCGATAATGACTTCGCCGCCTATGCTCCCGAGGCCGACGATGGTTTGCGCCGCGTGCGCAAGAAGCGTCACAAGGGCCGTCGCATTGCGCTTATCGTGTTTGCGGTGCTGTTCGCGCTTATTGTGGGCAGCGGCATCGCGCTTGCCGCGTATGTAAGCTCGCTCAACACGTCTATGGGCTTTGACGACAAGCAAGAAGAAGCCGAGATTAAAGAAGCCCTACAGCCGGCGAGCGTGAACGAATCGGCCGCCGAAAACAGCTCGGCGTTCTACATGCTTATTTTGGGCAGCGACTCGCGCGATGAAGGCGAAACCGCCAGTCGAAGCGACGTGACTATGCTTGCGCGTATTGACCCCGACAACGGTCAGGTCGACCTTATCTCCATCCCTCGTGACACCATGGTGACCATCGAGGGGCAGGGAAGGCAGAAGATTAACGCTGCTTATTCCTTTGGCGGCGCATCGGGCGCAATCGATGCCGTTTCGTCTTTTGCGGGTGTGCCCATTACGCATTATTGCGAGGTGCATTTCGAAGAGCTCGAACGTGTGGTCGATGAGCTCGGTGGCATTTGGGTAAACGTCCCCGAGAGCTTTGATGCCGGCAATGGCGGCATGTCGTTCCAGGCGGGAAACCAACGTTTGAACGGCGCCCAAGCGCTCGCTTTCGCCCGCGAGCGTTACAACGTTTCGGGCGGCGACTTTGGTCGCGCCCAAGCCCAGCGCTTGGTGGTGCAGGCAATTATCAAACAGGTGCTTGCATCGTCCCCGGCGCAGCTGCCGGGCCTTGTGAGCTCGCTCGCATCGAGCATTAGCACTGATTTGTCGGTAACCGACATTATCGCTATGGCGCAGCAGTTCCAGGCGAGTGACCTCGCCTTATATTCGGCTGTGTGCCCGAGTTATTCGTTTAACGAAGGCGGCGTGAGCTACGTGTGCCCCATGTTCAACGAATGGCGCGATATGATGTGTCGTGTCGATGCGGGCCTCGACCCCAACGACACTACGGCTGAAATTCCGCAAGCCCAGTTGAGCAACTTAAAATTGGGTGCTGCGAGCAATTCACCCGCGCCAAGGAGCTATGAAGCCTTGGTTGCGAATGCCGGTCTTACCACAGACGATGTGGCTTCTGCGCAGTAGTAACTACGGCGTTATTCGCCAAACGAGAAAGGCAAACCAATCATGACCCTGCTTGAGCTCTTGCAGCTTTTGCGAAAGCATCTGCGCTTGGTGATTGTGCTCCCCCTGGTGTGCGCACTTGCCATGGGCGTTGCGAGCTTTATGTTCCTGCCGAACACGTACACGGCCACCACGAGCCTGTATGTGTTGGTGAAGGGCGAATCGACGAGCTCGTCGATGTCTACCGACCTTTCTGCATCGCAGATGGTCACTAACGACGTAGCACAGCTTATCGACAGCGATCGCGTGACGAAAGACACCGCAAACGCACTGAGAATGAAGAGCTTGGACGATTACAAAATCAGCGTCACGAGCCAAACTACCACGCGCGTTATTTCTGTTTCGGTAACGGGCGAAGATGCGCCGAGCTGCGCCATTATTGCCAACCAGCTCGCGAAAGACGTTTCCGACGTGGCACAGGAAGTCATGGACGTGCAAAGCGTGAACGTTATCGACGAGGCCGAGACTCCCGAGGCTCCGAGTGGTCCGAACAGGGTTATGTATACCGCGGTGGCGTTCTTGGCGGGCTTGTTCGTGGCTATTGCGATTGTCGTGCTTAAAGATATGTTGAACACTCGCGTGCGCAGCGCCGAAGAGGTCGAAGAAATGCTGGGCATTCCGGTTATCGGTCGCATTCCGGCCATGAAGGAGTAAGCGATGGGAAAGAAGAAAAAAGCCGCCGATCGGCTCGTAGTGCAAAACGCCGCCAAAACGCTTTTTGCCAATATTCGTTTTGCCAGCGTCGACAATCCTATTCGTTCGCTCGTTCTAACGTCTTCTGTGCCGAATGAGGGAAAAACGACAGTTTCTATGCAGCTTGCTGCGGCTATTGCCCAAAGCGGCAAGCGTGTATTGCTCGTTGAGGTTGACATGCGCCGCCGTAGCTTGGCAGACATGCTGGGCGTTCATACGCGCGGTGGCCTGTATGCGGTGCTTTCTGAGCAAATGCCTTTGCGCGCGGCCATTGTGCCTACGTCGCAGGGTTTTGATTTCTTGGACAGCGAACCCCATATTCCGAACCCTGTCGACATTTTGGCGTCGAAGCGTTTTGCGGGTTTGGTTGACAGGCTTTCGCGCGATTACGATTTCGTGGTGTATGACACGCCTCCCGTTGGAACGTTCGTTGACGCTGCGGTGCTTTCGACGCTCGCTGACGCTACTGCGCTCGTCGTTCGCGAGAATTTCGCTCGTCGCGATGAGGTCGCGAATGCCTATGAGCAGCTGCGCAAGGCCGATGCAAACGTGATTGGCGCTGTGATGAACTATTGCGAGACAGAAACGAGCGAGTATTACTACGCCTACTACAACAAAGAAGGGAAGCGCGTGAAAGAGCACGACGCTGCTGCAGAAGTGGCAGCGAGCCCGGCCGTGATGCCGAGCAAGCGCGGCGCCCGAAGCCATGCGGCTATGGGCCCGTCCGATACGTTCTAACGATACTTTTGCACCTGGTCTGTTGTTTGCGGCCTGTGCCCTTTGACTGCGACGCCCGCGACTGCCGAAGTTGCGGGCGCCTTTGCGTTCTGGCTGAACAAGCCGTTGCCAAGGGCTACAATAGGGCACCAACCTCAACCACGAAAGGAAGCGCCCATGCGTGATATCCACTGCCATATTTTGCCGGGCGTCGACGATGGCGCGCGTGATTTGGACGAGAGCTTGGCAATGCTCGAAGCTGCCAAGCGGGCTGGCGTTACGAGCATCGTGTGTACGCCGCATTGTCGTGACCCGTATTTCGACTATGACGCCATGTGGGATGCGTACGAATTGTTTGTGGCGCATGCGAATGGCTTCCCGCTGCAAATGGGATTCGAGGTGAACCACCGCAAGCTTATGGAATTGGGCATGCAATGGGCGGAATACCTGCATTTCGATGGCAGCAACGAGTTTTTGCTGGAGCTTTCGAGCCACTGCTCGGCGCGCGATTTCGAGGAATACGAGCGTACGATTTACGAGCTGCAGGGCATGGGCTATGACGTGATTATCGCGCACCCCGAGCGATACAAGGCCATTCAGCAAGACGTGAGCATTGCTGAGCGTTTGGTGCGCATGGGTTGCAAGCTGCAGGCGTCGGCCGATTTCGTTGCCGGCGGGCGTTTTGGCAAAGAAAAGAAACCTGCGAAGAAATTGTTCGACGCTACGCTATATCGCTATATCGCAAGCGATGCGCATCGTGTTGAGCACTACCAGTATTTGGCGAAGGCGAAAGCTGCGTATCGTTGTCGCGGTGCCCACGTGAAGTAGGAGACAGAAGCAGTCCATTGAGATTATTGTGGCCCGTGTGCAGTGCCCCTTTCGCCCGATATAGTGCTAAAAGCACTCTTTCAACATCGGGTTTTTGGCGTGTGCGTGGCGATTGCTCGACGCGAGTGCGGTACCCACGCCAAAAGTTGCGCAACATTCAAAACAAGTCGCATGTTGTGCAACAAACCAATGCTTGAAAGGTGTTGCCAGCAGTTATATCGGTGAAGAAGCGACGTTGAATTGTAACTTTACTTACAAATTGCTTTACATAGATGTGGGTAATGGGCAAAATTATGTAAGAAGGTGTGCCCCCCCCCCTTTTTTTTTGCAAAGGGGTTGCACCGAATGGCGTTACAAATGGGCTAATAGTCATTGGCCTTTTTTGCGCCCAATTATGGGCCGTAACGTATACACCCTATCAAGCGTGCAATCGTCGCTTTGAGCGCGTTGCGTCGTTGTTCGGGAAATGAATAGTTCGTTGTTGGGCCGCATTCGCGGTAGCGAAGCTATGCCCCGGAACCAATCCGAGCGTGGGTGGTGTGCGGGGCGATCGCGCGCGATGCGGTGGTGCGGTGGTGCGGTGTGAGGCGATTTCGCTGCATTGCGATGCAATCGGCTTACTCAGAGACAAGGAAAGTGCCATGCGCATATATGCCATTCAAGTCGGAAGCGGCCAAGAAGCCAAAGTTGAAGAGCTCATTCGGCGTTTCGTCGACGAAAGCGTGATTGGCGAGATATTCGTGCCGCGCTTTGAGGCGATGCGTCGCTGGAAGGGCGAATGGCATAAGCGCACGGAGCGTTTGACTCCCGGCTATCTGTACGTAGAGACGAGTGATGTTGAGAAGCTCGCGCTGCAGCTGCGTCGTGTTCCGGCCTTTACCAAGCTGCTTGGCAATAACGAAGTATTCATTCACCTGAACGATGACGAGGTGGCCTGGCTTAATGCCTTCACGGGCAACGATCGCCGCGTGATTGAAATGAGCGAGGGCATTATGGAGGGCAGCAAGGTAATAGTGCTGCGCGGGCCGCTTATGGGCCATGAGGCCGAAATCAAGCGAGTCGATAGGCATCGCAGAACGGCCGAACTTGAGATACGCATGCTTGGCAGGGTGAAAACGATACGGCTTGGGTTGGAGATTGTTTCCAAAAGCTCCGCGAAAGCGTAGGGGCGGAAGGCTAATCCCCGGCGGCAATTAGACGACGAAAAGCTAGTAATGAAAGCCCCGCACCGGGGAGGCATCTTAGCTAAGAGGGATTCATTTAGGAATGCAAGCAGCAGAAGCTACATATGGTGACATCGCTTTGGGGGAGCATGCGAGAAGCGGCGAGGATAGCATTCGCATATCGGATGCCGAGATCGCTTCTGCTCATGAATCTGCCGAGGCATGTCTTAGCGACACGAGTGCAGCCGATGCTGCGTATTCGACGTCGCAGGCCTATGCTGACGGAATCGCGAATAAAACTGTGCGTAATAGTTCGATTCATGACTTCAATCCGCACAAACTCGAGAGCGAGGGCGAGGGGCGAATCAAGCGCCTCAAAGAGGAAATTGGATGCGAGCCTATTGTGGGTATAGAGGACCGTGTCGCTTTCCGTTTTATAAAACGCTCCTTTGACATTGTGTTTAGCGCGGCAGTTCTCGTGTGCTTCAGTTGGCTCTTTGCGCTTATTGCGATTCTCATTAAAATTGACGACCCTAAGGGGCCAGTCTTTTTTAAGCAAACGCGTGTGGGCAAGAACGGCAAAACCTTTCAGATGCTAAAATTTCGCAGCATGTGCGTCGACGCGGAGGCGAAGCTAGCGGAACTTAAGGAGCTTAACGAGAAAACTGGCCCCGTATTTAAAATTGCCGATGACCCGCGTATTACTCGCGTAGGTAAATGGTTGAGAAAGTTATCGCTTGACGAGTTGCCTCAGTTTGTTAACGTACTACGCTCGGACATCTCCATCGTTGGTCCGCGTCCTGCACTTCCCGCCGAAGTTGCGACGTACAATGACTATCAGAAGCAGCGCCTTCTGGTGAAGCCGGGTATCACCTGCTACTGGCAGACCCGCCGCAACCGCGATTCTATTACCTTCGATGAGTGGGTCGACCTGGATTTGCTGTACGTAAAGCAGTGCAGTGCCTGGGTGGACTTCAAACTTATTGTTCAGACGGTGGGCGTTGTGCTTACGGCACAGGGGAGCTAATCCGATGAGTGCGTATGAGGAAGGTGTTTCTCTTAATGGCCTTACCGATTAGGGTTTGTCAATTCGTGGGCAACATGAACGGAGGTGGTGTCGAGGCTGTCGTAATGAATTATTACCGTCATGTCGACCGTTCCAAAGTTCAGTTTGACTTCGTGGTTACTGAGTCGTCTACGTATGTCCCGCGGGATGAGATGGAATCGTTGGGTGCGCATGTGTTCACTGTGCCTGCGTATACTCATTTACGTGTATTTCAAAAGGCGAGCTATGAGCTGTTCAAGACTCACCCTGAGTGGAAGATCGTCCATTCTCACATGAACGCTCTCAGTGTGTTTCCGCTAAAAGAGGCAGCCAAGGCCGCTGTACCCGTACGCATCGCACACAGTCATAGCACTGCTGGTAAAGGCGAGACTGTTAAAAATGCTGTTAAATCTATCCTGAAAACACAGTCGAACAAATACCCAACAAACCGCTTTGCTTGTTCGGACTTTGCTGGGAAATGGCTTTTTGGGGAAAATGCTACGTTCGACTTGATGTACAACGCTATAGATCTTGAAAAGTTCTTCTTTAACGTAGAGATGCGCAGAAAAGTGCGAGCTGGTTTCGGACTCGTCGACAATCAGTTGGTAATAGGACATGTAGGCCGATTCGTGGCCCAGAAAAATCATATGTTTTTGCTACGAGCATTTGAGAAGCTTGTTCATGAGCGACCTCGCTGTGTCTTGTTGCTTGCCGGGGACGGAGAGCAGAGGGCCCTGGCTGAGAGTTGGGCTGCTGAACACGGACTGGCAGGCAAAGTAAAGTTTTTGGGCCAACGCGATGATATTGCGCAACTGTACCAGGCTTTTGACGTGTTCGTACTCCCTAGCCTCTACGAGGGGCTGGGCCTTGTTGGCGTCGAGGCGCAGGCGGCGGGGCTGCCTTGCGTGCTTTCCGAGCGTATTACTCACGAAGTTGATGTGGCTCGCACCTGCGAATTCTTGCCGATAGATAACCCGAAGGTATGGGCTGACGTCCTGTGCGCTTTGAAGCCCAAAACGGATGAGGAACGCTCCGCCACGAACCTTGCTGACTTTGCAAACTATGACATCATACGGCAGGGGCAATGGCTGACTAACAAGTATTTAGAACTATATAAGGGAGTTGCATAGCCATGGAGAGGAAGATGCGTATTCTCGTCATTTCCTATATGTCATGGCGTAATGACAACAACAGCGGGAACACGTTCTCGAATCTTTTCGAGGGGCTTGAAGACAGGGCGGAGTTTGCCCAGATTTACTGCAGGGACAGCAGGCCCCTCAATTCGGTGTGCCACAGGTATTTCCATATTCCCGAACGTGAGATCATGCCGGGTAAGGGCGACATTAACGGCATAGGCGGAGCCTTCTATGTTGAGAGCCCTCAAGAGTCTGAGAATGAACACTTCTCCGCCTCCTATGACAAGATGCGGTCGATGCGCTGGAACGTCTTTTATTTCGGACGCGATGTCCTATGGGATTTCGCTCGATGGAAGACGCCGCAGCTTAATGCGTTCGTGGAGGATTTCCAACCCGATATCGTGTTCGGCAATCTCACCAATATGCCGATCATCCACAAGATTATGGCCTACGTCTGCGAAAAATGGCACGTGCCGCTGGCGTTCTTCTGCTGGGACGATGTCTACTTACTGAGCAAACGAAGCGTTTCTCCGTTTTATTGGCTGATGCGTCGTACGCAGCGCAAATGGATCAGGCGCAATGTGTCCCGTGCCGATGTACTCTATGCAATCACACGGGAGATGGCGCAGGAATACGATGCGGCACTTGGCAGGTACTTCTCCGTATTGACCAAGGGGCACGATTTTGGCCGGAGACCGGAATATGATGGTCCCCATGGCCTTGTTAAGTACGTTTATGCGGGCAATATCGGTGCTGGACGCTGGAAAGTCCTGGCCTCTCTAGTCTCTGTGTTGTGTAAGAACGCAAACGGCAGGGCTCAACTATACATTTATACCCTTACGCCAGTTGACGATGAGATGCGCAAGCAGCTGGATGTTCCAGGCGTCTCGTTTCTTAAAGGAGCTGCAGCTCCCGACAAGCTCCCCGCGATACATGCGGCTGCGGATGTTCTTGTGGCCGTTGAGCCTACAGCAGAGAACGATCGGCGTCAGTGTCGGCTCTCGTTCTCTACCAAACTCGTCGATTACTTCAAGGCAGGTCGTTGTCTGCTCTCGGTCGGCGGACCTACGGCATCAACCGAATACCTTGCACGCGAAGATGCAGCGATTGTTGCTCACAACGGCGAGGAGCTGGAGCGCGCTATTGCCGAGATAAATCTGCGACCGGAACTCTTACGAGAGTACGCCCAGAAAGCTTGGGAATGCGGCGCGCGAAACCATCAGCGGCACAACATCCAGAAACGGCTGTTGGCTGATTTTAATGCAGCGATAAGTGACAGTAAACGATAGAAAGGCAATCAGACACATGGGCGATACGAACGCATTCACTGACAAGACCCTGATGATTACGGGTGGTACGGGCAGCTTCGGCAATACCGTGCTGAAGCACTTCCTGACTTCAGACATCGGCGAGATCCGCATCTTCTCGCGCGACGAGAAGAAACAGGATGACATGAGGCACCGTCTGCAGGACAAGTACCCGGACTACTACAGCAAGGTGCGCTTCTTTATCGGAGATGTGAGGAACCCACAGAGCGTACGCGACGCCATGAGGGGCGGGGTGGACTACATCTTCCACGCGGCGGCCCTGAAGCAAGTTCCGTCCTGTGAGTTCTTCCCGATGGAGGCGGTGCGCACCAACGTGATCGGTACGGACAACGTACTGCACGCCGCGATGGATGCGGGGGTCAAGCGCGTGGTTTGCCTCTCCACCGACAAGGCCGCCTACCCCATTAACGCGATGGGCAAGTCCAAGGCCATGATGGAGTCGGTCATCTACGCCAACGCGCGCTACGGCGCCCAGTCTGGAACGACCATCTGCTGTACCCGCTACGGCAACGTCATGTGCTCGCGCGGCAGCGTGATCCCGCTGTTCATCAAACAGATCCGCGAGGGCGAGCCCGTTACGGTGACCGACCCCCACATGACCCGCTTCCTCATGAACCTGGACGAGGCGGTGGACCTGGTGCAGTTCGCCTTCGAGCACGCTAATCCCGGCGACCTCTTCATTCAGAAGGCGCCTGCTTCCACGATTGGGACCCTGGCCGAGGCTGTGCAGGAGGTGTTCGGTCATACGGGGACGAAAGTCATCGGCACGCGCCACGGCGAGAAGCTCTACGAGACGCTCATGACCCGCGAGGAGCGTCTGCGCGCCACTGACATGGGCCTCTACTTCCGCGTGGCGGCTGACACCCGCGACCTGAACTACGACAAGTTCGTCGTGGAGGGCGACGTGGTGACCCAGGCAGACGAGGCCTACACGAGCGACAACGCCGAGAGGCTCGACGTGGAGGGCACGATCGCAAAGATTAAGACCGCCGAGTACGTGCAGCTGGCCCTCCAAGGCCGCGAGAGCGAGGCGATCCAGTAGTGAAGGTACTGGTCACCGGCGCCAGGGGATTCGTGGGTAGCAACCTCTGTGAGGCGCTCAAGAACATAAGAGACGGCAAGGACCGCCGCGAAAGGTACCGGGTGCTGCTGCCTCTGGAGGTCATGGAGTGCGACCGTGACACCACGGCGGAGGAGCTTGCCGAGTACTGCTCGCGCGCCGAGTTCGTCGTGCACCTTGCTGGCGTCAACCGCCCGAAGGACGACTCCGAGTTCCGCACCGGCAACGTGGGGTCGCTCGAGTACGTGCTCGCGTGTCTGGAGCGGGCGAAGAGCCCGGCTCCCGTCCTTCTGTCGTCATCCGCGCAGGCGTCCCTCCAGGGCCGCTACGTGGGCAGCGTCTATGGCAGGAGCAAGCTCGATGCTGAAAACCTCCTCAGGCAGTACGTCGACGCCCACGGGACGAGGGCCTACATCTACCGCTTCCCCAACCTCTATGGTAAGTGGTGCCGCCCGAGGTACAACTCCGCCGTTGCCACGTTCTGCGACGCCATCGCCAATGGCCGCGAGTTCCACGTGGACAATGAGGGCACGGAGCTCAGTCTTCTCTACATCGACGACCTTGTGTCTTCTGTCATGGACTGCATGCTCGGAAAGGTGGAACCCGACGCCGACGGCATCTGCCACGCCGGCCCGGTGGCCCACGCGACCTTGGGCGAGATCGTGGCGCTCCTTAAGTCTTTCCGGGACTCGAGGGAGACCCTCGACGTGCCCGACATTCTCGAGGACGGCTTCCCCAAGAAGCTGTACTCGACGTTCCTCAGCTACTATGAGCCGGGACGCCTGGCCTACGACCTGCACCCCAACGTGGACGAGCGCGGGTCCTTCACGGAGTTCCTGCACACGCCGGACCGCGGCCAGGTCTCCATCAACGTATCGAAGCCCGGCATAACCAAGGGCGAGCACTGGCACATGAGCAAGTGGGAGAAGTTCTTGGTGGTATCCGGCCATGCGCTTATCCGCGAGCGTCGGGTCGGAACTAATCCGGACGGCAACCCGTATCCGGTGGACGAGTACGAGGTTGACGGCGAGCATCCCCGCGTGGTCGAGATGATCCCGGGCATGACGCACTCCATCGTGAACTTGTCGGATTCGGAGAACCTTGTCACCGTGATGTGGGCCAACGAGGTGTTCGATCCGGATGCCCCCGACACCTACCGCGAGCCCGTGGGCGAGTAGAGGGGCGTGCATGCCGGAAGCCAAGAGGAAAATCTACTACCTGAGCCATTACAACGATCCTGCCATTACCGGCGAGGATCGGGTGGTGTCGCTTGCTGCTAAGACGAAGATGGACTACATCTGCGACGTGCTGCTCAGGCTGGGTTTCGAACTGAATATCGTATCGATGGCGCCTCCGGCCGGCTCGAGCCGATGCCCCGGCGGTACTTTCGCATTGCGCGAAGGGGTATCGCTCACGCTCTTTCCGGCGCTGCCCAAGGGCAGCAAGGTTAATGGGGTGGCGAACGCGCTGCGCCTGCGCAGCGGTGTCTCTCGGTTCTTGCGCGGCCTCGCGCCCGATGACACGGTGCTTTGCTACCATTCGCTGCTCTTCTGCGGGCTTTTGCAGAAGGCCAAGGCCAAGGCGGGCTTTCGTCTGGTCCTTGAAGTGGAGGAGCTCTACTCGGACGTGACGGGCAAGAGCGCCGACCGCCGGCGCGAGGAGGAGCTGTTCCGCCATTGCGACGCGTTCGTGTTCCCGACCGAAATGCTCGCGGGGGCGGTCGGCACGGCCGGACGGCTCTATGCTATTTGTAGCGGCATCTACCAGATGAACGAAAGGGTAGCGCGAAAGCGCGACGATGGACGCATTCACGTGGTGTATGCCGGCACGCTCGATCCTCGGAAGGGCGGTGCAGCAGCAGCAGCAGGGGCAGGGGCCTTTCTCGATGCTCGATACGCGTTACATATACTGGGCGGCGGAAGCGACGAGTGGGTCGCGATGATACGGGACGCCGTGGCAGAGGCCAACGAGAATGGCCGGGGCTGCGAGGTAACATACGAGGGCCTCAAGAGCGGTCGCGAGTTCGATGCGTTCGTGCAATCCTGCCATATAGGGCTCTCCCCGCAGAATCCCGATGCCGAGTTCAACTCCACGTCGTTCCCCTCGAAGGTGTTCATGTACCTCTCGAACGGACTCTCCGTCGTGAGCGTCGACCTGCCCGTGTTCACCGGCGAAATCAGGGAAGCTCTCACCCTCTGCCCGGACAACGCACCCGTGACGCTCGCCCGTGCAATCGAAGCGGCCGACTCGCGCACGGGTGCTAATGCACTGCTGGATAAGCTGGACAATGAATTCGGCGAGTCTCTCGACTCGCTGCTGAGATAGGCCCGGGAATATCGATGGGCCTTTCAGCGTTAAAAAAACGATTGGGCGAGAGCATGGGCGAGGCGGACAGGACGATCGCCAAGAACGTAGTCGCCGCGTTCGCAATCAAGGGCGGCTCGCTGCTGGTATCGCTCGCGACCGTGCCGGCCTTCATGCACTACTTCTCCGACAACGCAGTGCTCGGCGTCTGGTACACGCTGCTGTCGGTGATGACCTGGTTGCTGAGCTTCGATTTGGGAATCGGCAACGGCCTGCGCAACAGGCTTGTCGGCGCGTTGGGCAGACATGACGAGGGGGAGTGCAAGGCGCTCGTCTCGTCTGCGTATGCTTCCGTGGGCGGAATCTGCCTGTTCTTCGCGGCAGTGCTAGGCATTCTCATTCCGTTTTTGAACTGGAATGCGATCTACGGCATCGACGTGTCAGTCGTCGACGACGGCACGCTCGTCTACGCCACCACTTGCGTTATGGTTGGAATGGCCGTGCAGCTGGCGCTCAAGAACGTCAATTCGATCTACTACGCGCTGCAGAAATCGGCGGTGAACAACTTCCTCGCACTCTGCGTGAGCCTGCTCCAGCTGGTTTTCATACTGGCGTGCCCCCATATGGGTTCGGCCGACGCTCTCAAGACCATGTCGATGGGGTATGCGGTGCTGTCGAACATGCCCCTGCTACTCGCAACCGTCGTCGTGTTCGCGAAGGACATGCCCTACGCGGCGCCCTCTTTCAGGTGCGTCACTTCGAAGGCGGTCAAGTCCGTTTTCGGCCTAGGCATCGCCTTCTTCGCCGCGCAGGTCCTCTACATGCTCATCGCGAACACCAATGAGATATTCATTTCGGCGTTCTTTGCAGCGGAGGACGTGGTCCAATACCAGGTCTACTACAAGATATACAGCATCGTTGGCATGTTGATAGGCCTGGCGCTCACCCCGGTGTGGTCCGCCGTGACCAAGGCCTTTGTGGAGGGCGATTACACCTGGCTCAAGAGGCTCTTCAGAAGGTTGGAGATGCTGGGCCTCGCCGTAGCTGCGGGAGAGCTCGTCGTCGTGCCGTTCACTCAGTTCTTGTTCGATATCTGGCTCGGCGATAAGACCTTCGCGGCCTCCATCCCGTTCGCTTTGGTGTTTGCGGCCTTCGGCGCGGTCTTCGCTTACCAGAACGTGGTGGCCGTCTTTGCAAACGGCGTCGGTGAGCTGTCTACACAGATTAAAGCCTACTGCATAGGCGTTGCAGCCAAGATCGCCTGCATACTGCTCGCGTCGAGCGCCGGTCTTCCCTGGATCTACGTAATCGTCGGCGATGTCATCGCGCTCGTGCCCTTCTGCATCATGCAGCGGCTCAAAGTGGTACAGGTGCTCAGGGAAATGGATTAAAAGTTAACGAAGCATCCGGAGGAATCGGATATGGAACAATCAGAGAAGCTCAAGCTAATGACCATCGTGGGGACGCGGCCGGAGATCATCCGGCTCTCCGAGGTCATCAAGAAGTGCGACAGGTTCTTCGACCAGTACCTCGTGCACACTGGGCAGAACTACGACTACGAGCTCAACCAGGTGTTCTTCGAGGATTTGGGGATACGCGAGCCGGATCATTACCTGGGCGTTGTCGGCGACGATCTCGGCGAGACCATGGGCAACGTCCTCGCGAGGTCCTACGCGCTCATGCGGGAGGCGCGCCCCGACGCGCTCGTGGTGCTGGGCGACACGAACTCCTGCCTGTGCGTGATCTCCGCGAAGCGGCTGAAGGTCCCCATCTTCCACATGGAGGCGGGCAACCGCTGCTTCGACGAGAACCTGCCCGAGGAGGTCAACCGCCGCATCGTGGACACGGTGAGCGACGTGAACCTGTGCTACTCGGAGCACGCGCGCCGCAACCTCGCGAACATGGGCTGCGACCCGGCCCGCACGTTCGTCGTGGGCTCCCCCATGCGCGAGGTGCTAAACGCGCACAAGGCGAAGATAAGCGAGAGCGACGTGGTCGCCAGGCTCGGGCTCGAGGAGGGCGGCTACATCCTGCTGTCGGCCCATCGCGAGGAAAACATCGACGACGAGCGCAACTTCTCCGAGATGGTGGGCGCGGTGAACGCGCTCGCCGAGGAACACGGCATGCCCGTGCTCAACAGCATGCACCCGCGCAGCCGCAGGTTCGCCGAGGAGCGCGGCGCGGAGTTCCATCCCCTCGTGAGGGCGCACAGGCCCTTCGGCTTCTGCGACTACGTGCGGCTGCAGAAGGGCGCCTTCTGCGTGGTGTCCGATTCGGGGACGCTCGCGGAGGAGTCGGCGATCCTCGGCTTCCCCGCGGTGTCGCTGCGCACGAGCACCGAGAGGCCTGAGGTGGTGGACAGGGGCGTCTTCACGCTTGGTGGCATCACGGCCGAGCAGCTGCTTCAGGCGATCCGCGTCGAGACCGCGCTTGCAGGTGGTGAAGCGCCCGTTCCCGACTACACCGACGAACGGTGCAGCGCGAAGGTCGTGAAGATCATCCAGGGGTATGCGGGGTATGTTAACCGCTTGGTGTGGGGCAAGTAGCACGTGAAGTATGTGCAAATCAACGCCTACTCTGGAGGTTGGGCAGACTCGATCATCTTCAAAAAGCACCGTGAACTTCAAGCTCAAGGTCATGAATCGTATGTGTTTTGGGCGCGCGGTGATCATGAGGAGGATGGGTTCATGCAAAAAATCGCCTCGTATTCTGAAGTGTGTCTTGATGCGCTGCAGACAAGGCTCGATGGCAAGGCCGGCTTCCACTCGAAAAGGGTGACGAAAAGGCTGCTCGACAAGCTTGATAGGATAGACCCCGACGTGGTGCACTTGCATCTACTTTTGGGGTACTATATCAACGTCGAAATGCTTTTCAACTGGCTAGCGGCGCATCGTTGCAGGGTCATCTGGACACTTCACGATTGCTGGGCGTTTACGGGGCATTGCATATATTTCACCTACGCAGAATGCTCGCAGTGGAAGACCTGTTGCGCAGCTAATGATTCATGTCCTCAGACATGGACGTATCCGGAAACCTTCTGCAGTAGAAGTGTGAGGTGGAACTTCGAGAGCAAGAAGAGGCTGTTCACTTTGTTGCCGCCTGATCGCATGTTCCTCATCACTCCCTCGATGTGGCTTGCTGACCTCGTCAAGCAGAGTTTTCTGTCTAAGTATGACGTCAAGATTGTTTGCAACACCGTCAACGCTGATGTGTTCAAGCCCTCTCCTAGCGATTTTCGCGAGCGCTATGGCTTGGAAGATAAGTGGCTCTTCGGTGGTTTCTGTGGGA
>OLPB01000754.1_pt1 | contig 17944 bp, 17 predicted proteins | sample 1672001 | NCBI WGS metagenome assembly OLPB01 (sample SAMEA3136635, study PRJEB25190) | human gut metagenome | biome: human gut; feature: human-associated habitat; material: faeces | place: Austria | collected 2013 | reverse complement strand
TTCCGCTGTGGAACGACAACGTCGCCGCCGCGTCCGCGACGAACGTGAAGAACGTATCGTTCGATTACACCAATCTGCCTACCTACAACACCATCACTAAGTGATGTTTCCGGCCGGTGGACGAACGATTCGCCGGCCATATAGGGAGCTAAAGTAAGTGGGGTTCGAATCCTTCATGGATTCGAACCCCACTTACTTTTGTGGCCTGTTTTGCCGGTTTGCCACTACAGCATCAACTCTGCACGTAGCTGCCCTTCGGAGACTTCCAACCGCAGTTCATCATCTCGCTATTGAACACCATTGCGCCTTCACCATGAGCCGGAACGACGATCATACCGCCATCGCCATGATGACGGGCGACACCATCCAGCGCCGCCTTCGCGGCCTCGATTGGCTCCTCCTTGGCGTACAGAACACGATCGGAAACCTGATGCGCAGCGACTTCCTTGACGAACGCCTCACCGATGCCGGTGCAGGAGATCGCGACGGAATCGTTGTTAGCATAGGTACCACAGCCCGGCAGAGGCGAATCGCCGACACGTCCCGGCATCTGGTTGGTGATGCCACCGGTGGAGGTGCCGGCAGCGATGTTGCCGGACGAGTCACGGGCGACAGCGCCGATGGTGCCATGCTTCTCCCACTCGTCGCCGTTGGATTGCGCCTCGCGCAAGGATTCCTGACGTGCCGGAGTGATGAAATAATCACTGTCGCACAGTTCGATTCCCCACTCCTTAAGCAAATCATTACCAGGCTTGGCAAACATGACATGCTTAGTCTTTTCCTTGATGGCACGCGCTACGTTGATCGGATTCTTAGACGTGGTCAGACCACATGCGGAACCAACCTCGCCATCGATACCGGTCATCAGGCAGGAATCCATGGATACGATGCCTTCGCTTGTCAGCGCAGCACCACGGCCAGCGTTGAACTCCGGAGCATCCTCCATGACACGGATAGCCGCGCACACGGCATCCTCCGCCGGAGCCCCCTGCTCCAGCAACGCATAGCCAGCTTCAAGAGCCCTGTTCAAATCCTGCTCCACCTGGGCACGACGTTCTGGCGTATCCTTTTTGCCACGATTGCCGGCACCCGCGTGAATCACCAGCAGAATCCCGTCCGGATCAGCTTGGGCGATATGGACCGTCGACTGAGGCAGTGCAGCTTCGTTCATTGATATCTTCTCCACTCCATTTTTATTGATTATTCGCAGATATTTTACGTCGTCCTTCGCTAAGAAATGACCGAATACGCAAAAATACGTCAATTAGACCGCGTAAAGTCAATTGAAACCCGAAAGGACGGACGACGAAAGGACGGGGCGCATATGGCTCATAGAACGGCAATGATCGACGTCGGCGGCGGTTTCCGTGCGATCTACGGTGCGGGCGTGATGGACCGCATGCTTGAGGACGGCATCAGCGTCGACCATTGCTACGGCGTTTCCGCCGGCAGCGCCAACATGGTCTCGTTCATCGCGAAGCAGCACGGGCGCAACCACACGTTCTACACGCAGTACGCGTTCCGCAAGGAATACGCGAGCTTCGACAGCTACGTCAAGAACCATAATTTCGCCAACCTCGACTACGTGTATAGCACGCTCAGCAATCATGATGGTGAAAATCCGGTTGACTACGCGGCTTTCGAAGCCAACCCGACCGATTTCACCGTGGTTGCGTGCAACGCCGAAGACGGCTCCACGAAGTATTTCAGCAAGTCCGACGTGGGCTACGACAATTTCGACATCCTGAAGGCGTCATCAGCGGTGCCGGTGGCTTGCGAACCGTATGAGATCGATGGCGTCCCCTATTACGACGGCGGCATCGCCGATCCGATTCCGGTGCAGAAGGCCATCGATGACGGCTACGACCGTATCGTGGTGATACTCACCCGCCCGAAAGACACCGTACGCGAACAGAAGAGGGACATCGGCCCGGCCAGGATTTTGAAGCGCAGCCACCCCGAAGCCGCGGAAAAACTGCTCAACCGTTATCAGACGTACAACGACGAAGTGGCGCTGTCCAAGGAATACGAGCAGGACGGCCGCGTGCTCATCCTCGCGCCGGAAAGCCTGTACGGCCTGAACACGTTGAGCAAGTCGTTCGAAGGTTTGGAACGCATGTACCGCGCGGGCTATGCGGCAGCCGAGGCCATTCCCGCATTCCTAAAAAGTTGAGCACTACCCTCATATGAACACTCCAGCCGATAGCAACACGCGCGAAAACGCCAACACGAACACCGACATCAGCATCACCGCGAATGCCACGGGATTCAGCACGAAAACACTGAACCCGCAGATTCTCGTGACCTTGTGGAATGTGGAACGTTTGGGCTCGTTCTCCGCGGTCGCGCGCGAAACCGGCTGGTCGCAACCGGCCATCAGCCAACAGATCCGCAAGGTCGAACGCGAACTTGACGCAAAACTCGTGCAGCGCACGTCGCATGGGGTGGGATTAACGCCGATCGGCCGTATTCTGGCACGCCACGGGCAGCTCATCGACAATCGCGTCACACAGGCCGTCAAAGATGTGGAGGAATACCAGCGCAACGGATCGACGCATATTCGCCTAGTCGCTCCCCCATCGGTATGCTCGTCGTTCGTGGCACGCGTACTCGTGCATATCAGCAAAACGTCCGATATTCGCGTGAGCCTCATGCAGATGGAGCCACCTGAGGCCATGGACGCGTTGGAACAGGGGCTTGCCGATTGCGCGATCATTTTCCAATACAATTCACTGCCTGCCTTAGTTGGTCCGGACGATTTGGAAGTCTCCCCCTTCGGCATCGACCCGCTGATGCTGCTGATCAGTGCGAACAACACGATCACACGCCAGTATGAAAGCTCGCATCTGCCGGTCCAGCTGGTTTCGGCACGCGGCGAACAGTGGATCGCCGGCTGCGAGACCTGTCGGGCGAATCTGGTGTCGTTAGCACGTACCGCCGGTTTCACGCCGGAGATTACGCATTCGACCGACGATTATTGGGCCACGCAGAATCTCGTGGAAGTCGGCATGGGCGTCTCGATTGTGTCCCGCTTGGCTACAACCGCCGGAACGCAGCCTGACTTGGCCGCGCTTCCGATTGCCGACGACAACGCGTTCCGCACAGTCTGTTTCGTCACGAGAAAAGCGGATGATCGCCCAGCGGTCGCCCGCGTCAAGGACGAAATCGAAAAAGCGTCGCACCAGTATTTGGAAAGCATCTGATTCACCGATTCCCCGATAGCAGGATGCTGACGCAAGCGAATGTTTCTTATTTTTCAGCATCGACATAATCAGATTAATAATTGAATAGCAAAAGCATCTGATATAAGAAAACTTCATAACCATCTCTGCTTTCAGCACAAGAACACACTGTTCTTTCACCCAACGCGTACGTCATGCTGGAATCATGGAAGAAATCATGGATATCAAGCATCGTACCGATTCCGGCTTTAACGCCGACGCCATCGACCACACCACCGCAGCCGACCTTGCCGAAGTCGGCTCCGACAAGTGGACACGCTACCCCGGCTGCATCGGCGCGTTCATCGCCGAAATGGACTACGGCCTAGCACCCTGCATTCAGGAAGCCATCGACAACGCTTGTGACCATTGCAAACTTGGCTACATTCCCGACCCTTGGAAGCAGCGCGTGGCAGAGGCATGCGCAGGCTGGCAGCGCACACATTACGGCTGGAATGTGGACCCCAGTATCATTCGCGTGGTTCCCGACGTGCTTGAGGCATACGAGATCTTCCTGCGCGAACTGGTCGGCGCAGGCAACAGCGTGATCGTGCCGACACCTGCCTACATGCCGTTCCTAAGCGTGCCGAAACTCTATGACGTCAATGTGATCGAAATCGAAATGCTGCAAAGCGGCGACACTGAAACCGGTGAGGCGCAGTGGCTGTTCGATTTCGACGCCATTGAACGCGCGTTTGCGGCCGGATGCCATGCGTTCGTGCTTTGCAATCCTCATAATCCGATCGGCAAAGTGCTTACTCTGGAGGAAGAGCTGCGCCTAAGCGATTTGGCAGCGCAGTACGATGTGCGCATTTTCAATGATGAGATCCATGCTCCGTTTGTATTCGAAGGCAAGCATATTCCATTCCCCACCATCAGTGAACAGGCAGCATTGCAGTCGATGACCGCCACCAGCGCGTCGAAGTCGTTCAATATTCCAGGCACGAAGTGTGCGCAGGTGCTGCTCACCAATCCTACGGATCGTGACATGTGGGCAGTCAAGGCGGAGTGGAGCGAGCATCAGACCGCCACCATCGGCGCGATTGCCACCACCGCAGCATACAACGAGGGTGACCCGTGGTTCCAAGACGCGCTCGCCTACGTACGCAGGAATCTTGACCTTTTCGACGAACAAATGCGTGAACGGTTCGCTGGCGTCGGCTACATCAAGCCGCAGGGCACCTATATTACATGGCTTGATTTCGGTCCGCTCGGCATCGACGATCCAGCCACATACTTCCTTGAGAAAGCGCAAGTGGCGTTGACCGACGGGCGTTTATGCGGCGAGGCCGGCGCCGGCTGCGTGCGCGTGAATGTGGCGATGCCTTATCCGCTGCTTGTGGATTGCTTGGACCGCATGTATGGCGCGTTGCATGCGGATGGATTGCTGTAAACTTCGCCACATATTCAGTGTTTCCTTCAACCAACGGCAGCATGACGGTGAGCATCGCACCCTTGTCCAATTCGCTATCCACCGTTATGGTGCCGTTGGAAATCCGCATACTATCGACATGCGATGGAAGGTTGATATGCGTTTGAACGTGAGTACCAGCATTGATGTGACAGCCTGCGAAACGGACGGCGATAATCTGCTGTTCTTGGGATTTCATGGATTCAGCAATGATGAAAATGAGATGATCCGCATCATTGATGCGATTTATGATGTTCCGAAGCGAGACGTATCTTCAACGGACAACTCCATTGCTTCTGCCCAGCATCCGAATTATCTGTCGTTCCGAGGCACGTATGAACGTCCTTACATCGGAAGCTACTACTGGTATCCAGATGGATGTTCCGTAGGAGAGCGTCGACGTGAGTGCAGTGCCGTGGGCGATGCCATCGTACGATTGCTGGATTCGCCCGCATATGTGCGGTTTCGTAAAGTATTAATTGGGTTTTCGCAGGGTGGATACCTATCGTATCGCATGATTGCGGAACATCCCGATGTGTTCGATATGGCGATTTTGATGAGTCCGTCATTCAAAGGTGAAACCGCTGATCTCTTGCCCGCGACCGGACGCACGCGATTCGCACTCTGTTACGGCAGCGAAGACCGCACAATTCCACTATCCGACCAACAGTGTGCGCGCAACAAACTCGCGCAAACCGGCAATCTCACCTACTTCGAATATCCAGGAATGGCTCACGACATCTGCAATCAGGAAATTCATGACCTACGCGCCTGGCTAGGATTGTGATATGCGCTGCGTGAGGAGTCCTGCGCATCTGAGACCCCGCATGCGTGCCCATAAACTCGCTTTCACCCCTCGGATTGTCATTGAAACCAACTCGGAACTCTCGATACACCCTAATATTTGTCTCCAGGCATAGCAGCTTCATAATCGCTCAATCGTCTCAACTCGTCTTCTGATGGGCGGATGCGCTCATAATCCCATGAGACATCGGGCTGCGGAACCACGCCATCCCTGAATTCACCGAGATGTAAACGGCGCATCTCCCTGAGGGAGTCGCGATAGGAAGTGCCCCTGCCTCCAGCAGCTCCTTTGTCTCCTCATACCATCGCTCGTATTTGCGCCAGTCGTAGTTCGGCAGTGTCTGCTCGCCCCATGTCGGGATGATGCGGCAATCGCAATCGTGGTGGAATGCGTTGCCCTCGCCGCCTGCGACCTCCTGGCTGGTGTATGCGAATCCTCGCGAGGCGAGCATCGCGCAAAAAGCGCACGTCCTGCCCTGCGGCACTCGGGCTCATCGTGGATTGCTCGGATCCAGCCGAATGTTACGCTGTGTCTGCAGGCGTAGCGCATTGCGCATCATATCGACTATGAATTGTTGGGCGTCGTCCGGATTGGCCAGGTTTGGCCATAAGTCACTCATGGTGATGACGGCCTTGCTGTTTCCGGTTTTCACGTCCCGGTATTTCAGACCGTTCCAGTCGGTGTTGGCCAAGCCGCCCCTCATGGCCCATAGTACCCGGTCGACGTCAGTGAACCCGTATCGTTCGAGTGCCGGAAGGCTCACTCCGGCATGATTGGCCCATGACTGGCGCACACGATGGTAGTAATCATCGGCAAGCTGGATGGCGATATTGGTGTATTCAACTATGAGGGATCATCCCCGCGTATGAGGGGAACACATGATGTCATTGCGTTTCATGCCCTGCGACCCGGGATCATCCCCGCGTATGCGAGGAACACTTGCCGGAACGATACCCGTGGATGCTGTACATGGGATCATCCCCGCGTATGCGGGGAACACGGCACCACGCTCGGCTCGAAACGGTTGAAACGGGGATCATCCCCGCGTATGCGGGGAACACCCGAGAAAGACATGGAACCGTATCAGACAGGCGGGATCATCCCCGCGTATGCGGGGAACACCTTCCGGCGTCGTCGGGTTCGTGTACAAGGCGGGGATCATCCCCGCGTATGCGGGGAACACAAAAGACTACCGCGAACACACACCACACGTCCGGGATCATCCCCGCGTATGCGGGGAACACTGCAAAGGAGTCTTGATATGTGGTATTTTATTGGGATCATCCCCGCGTATGCGGGGAACACCCAGTCAAACACAATGCGCGGCGCGTCCGTCTGGGATCATCCCCGCGTATGCGGGGAACACGGTGACAATAATGAAGAATCCATCGAAGACTTGGGATCATCCCCGCGTATGCGGGGAACACCTTACCGGCAACCCGTACTTGCTCATGGTGCAGGGATCATCCCCGCGTATGCGGGGAACACTAGGCTTCAGCGTTACCAACACGAACGATGCCGGGATCATCCCCGCGTATGCGGGGAACACTGTGAGGGCTTGTTCGTTGCGTCTGGTGATGTGGGATCATCCCCGCGTATGCGGGGAGCACCCGCGCGATACTGCGCCTCGCGTTCAAACGCGGGGATCATCCCCGCGTATGCGGGGAACACTTCGACCACAAGGGCGAGACGCTGCCTGCCCAGGGATCATCCCCGCGTATGCGGGGAACACCAGTCCGGTGCCCCAATCCAATTCGTCGGCCTCGGGATCATCCCCGCGTATGCGGGGAACACTTCATTCTCGGAATTTTATAACACAGTTGACCGGGATCATCCCCGCGTATGCGGGGAACACCTCATGATGTCTTCGTCGGTGAGTGCCATATCGGGATCATCCCCGCGTATGCGGGGAACACTTTCCGTCCGGTAATGGTTGGTGTTCGCCCAAGGGATCATCCCCGCGTATGCGGGGAACACGCGCTGTTAGCCAATGCCAACGCTGAGCCGTTGGGATCATCCCCGCGTATGCGGGGAACACAATCCTCAAGCGCAAAATCTGATTATCGCCGTGGGATCATCCCCGCGTATGCGGGGAACACCGAATTCCACCTTACTATCTCGCTCAAGTCGAGGGATCATCCCCGCGTATGCGGGGAACACCGTAAGGAAACCTTCTTCAAAGACATTCAAGAGGGATCATCCCCGCGTATGCGGGGAACACTTGCCATTGTCTCGTACTACGATAGCGACGTGGGGATCATCCCCGCGTATGCGGGGAACACGTTCTTCCTTCCTCCGTCGCGTAGGACGGTTTGGGATCATCCCCGCGTATGCGGGGAACACCCCTGGATGCTGCCGACCTTGCCTATAGTGGCGGGATCATCCCCGCGTATGCGGGGAACACGTAACGTATTTGCCTGACCCTATGCGTGAGGAGGGATCATCCCCGCGTATGCGGGGAACACTTGCGGGTCAGGACACCGGTTTGGCACTCCCTGGGATCATCCCCGCGTATGCGGGGAACACATTGGCGTCACCGACTATGCGGATAATGCGCCGGGATCATCCCCGCGTATGCGGGGAACACCAGCTTCAGCGAGTTTTACAACACTGTTGACCGGGATCATCCCCGCGTATGCGGGGAACACCCAATCATCAGAGGCGGCTTGAGGTCCCGTATAGGATCATCCCCGCGTATGCGGGGAACACATGTGGCGTAGCGTGTTGGCGTGCGTGTGCGCGGGATCATCCCCGCGTATGCGGGGAACACCGTGAAAGGACGTTGCGGTTGTGGCGTGTCATGGGATCATCCCCGCGTATGCGGGGAACACATTTTTCACGTCGGTTTTTCGTGCGAAAAGCATGGGATCATCCCCGCGTATGCGGGGAACACAAATGGTTGAGGGCGGTCCCGAGAGCGCCAGCGGGATCATCCCCGCGTATGCGGGGAACACTAGTCACCGGCACGAACGTGGGAACTGCTGTCGGGATCATCCCCGCGTATGCGGGGAACACACCAGCATGATCGGGTTCGCGGCCATGACCGCGGGATCATCCCCGCGTATGCGGGGAACACTTGAGGAAACCGCTGATGATGCTTGCGCCGGCGGGATCATCCCCGCGTATGCGGGGAACACACCGCCGCAAAGTGGACCTGTTCGAGGTTGCCGGGATCATCCCCGCGTATGCGGGGAACACGTCCAAGTCAAGATGCCGGCTGCTGGCGGTCAGGGATCATCCCCGCGTATGCGGGGAACACATGGACGCGCGCGGCTACCTGTTCCCCGGCCGGTGGATCATCCCCGCGTATGCGGGGAACACCCCAGTCGCCCACCGCTTTCGGCAACCCGCATGGGATCATCCCCGCGTATGCGGGGAACACCCCGAGAGATCGATGGGTGCTTGTCGAGACCAGGGATCATCCCCGCGTATGCGGGGAACACCAAGGCGTCAACGATGGCCTGTTGTAGAGTTTGGGATCATCCCCGCGTATGCGGGGAACACCGTGTCAACGTCCATGACGTACACGGTTTTATCGGATCATCCCCGCGTATGCGGGGAACACTCGCGGCTTGCGAAGCTTGTTATCATCGGTGCGGGATCATCCCCGCGTATGCGGGGAACACCGCCGATATAAGCATCATGCAATGATTTTTTCGGGATCATCCCCGCGTATGCGGGGAACACTCCCCCACCCTCGCGGCCGGACTGAACACCATGGGATCATCCCCGCGTATGCGGGGAACACTGTGTGCGTATGATGCGGGTGATAACGCCCAGGGGATCATCCCCGCGTATGCGGGGAACACTCGGCGTGTCGTTTGTTTGTATGCTCTTCGGGGGGATCATCCCCGCGTATGCGGGGAACACCCGCCATACGACCCCACCGGTTGCGCGGCGTGGGGATCATCCCCGCGTATGCGGGGAACACCAAGTGACGTTGTATTGGATTGATAGTATACCGGGATCATCCCCGCGTATGCGGGGAACACTGCTTGCGTAGTCTTGATCTTCGGCTAGCTGCGGGATCATCCCCGCGTATGCGGGGAACACTCTAAGAGACTAGCATATTTTCGCGGTTTTTGAATTCATGTCATTCGTTTTTCATTTAGTTTGAATACTTCTTCGCCTGCCGATACTTACTGGCATTACTCCATCCACGGTGAAGAGCACCACCAAACGACACTTCCTTTGGGCCAGAAGGACGTTTTACAAGCTCTAAGCCTTCACAGTCTGTCGGAGACCATTCAGCTCCATGCACTTTAAAAGCAAGATGTTGCTCATTTCGAGCCGAATAAACCATAATGGCACGACCGTTTTTTGAAAGTTCAACGATTCGCTCCCACAGTTTTTCACGAACACGTGCATCCAAATGTCCCACAAACACACCTGGCGATATTTCCAATAGCCACCGAGTAAGGTCACCGCGCAAACCCACCGGGCATGCCGTTAAAACAATAACTACCATTCCTCATATCCCCACTCATCATCGGCATAGGATTTCCCTGCAGACACTTCTCCCAACCGTTCATCCCACAGGCCGACATGATCCTCAGCGCCCCGAACACCATCGGAGGAAGATTCCCCCAGTAACACGCGAATGTCTTTCACCATTCGTCTCAGCAAACTAAGATCGTACACCGCATCGCGAATGCTATGCCGTATTGCCGATCCAATATCTTCTGGATGAGTCGCCGCCGTTTCGAATGCAACCGGAATCGACAAGTCAGCCTTATAAAGATCGGCTATATCGTAGACGAACGACCGCTCATGACCTACATGCACGAAACCTAACCCCGGAGAGCAGCCCAGCGCCACTATTGCGGCATGCGCCAGACCATACAGACACGTATGGGCAGCAGACAAGGCTTTGTTAATCTCCGAGCCAGCCATAAAATCATCATGATCATACGTTCTTTTGTCCCACTCCACCCCGGTACGAGCGGAACACTCACGGTACACCCGTCGTATACGCGCTCCCTCGCGACCCCGAAGCTGCTGCATAGTCAAACCACTCACATCTTCGCCTGGGAAACGCATTTGGTACATCTGACGCGCAACATTCAATCTCTTCCTTGTGTTAGACACGAGAGCCGCCTGCCTTTGCAGCAGCACAGAAGAATGCGTCAATGGTTTACCGAAGGCATACATACGAATACCCCGCTCCCCCACCCAGATCACAGTCGCACCATTCTCCCCTATGACCGTCATCGCCTGATGCGTCACGCGCGTTCCAGGCCCCAGCATCAACACGCTCAGCGTCGCCGCAGGAATGTGAGTAACACCGGTACTATCCGTTGCGGTAATGGCATTGTCATCACGCCCGATGGTGCAATGCTCAAAATACGCAAACGACAAACGGTCTTCCGCACGGACAAGTTCACTGATCTCTGGTGGCGGAGTACCCATATGAGAGTATCCGGTTTTCTTCGGCTGACGCTCCGCTGCCTCAGCATAATCGTCCGTAGGCTTGTCGTCGTCTGTCGTTTGTGTATTCATCATTCGTCCTTATTGTTCAAATCCGGAGCAATTGTCAGCAATCCGCATCCAAAACCTTTCGCTCTTCCTATACCTTGGCAAAGGGCCTTGCGGAACAGTTCCGCATCGGTGACTTCCAAGCGGCCTTCAAAAACCGCAGTGACCAAAGTAACGGTGGCATCGGCACGTTTGAAATTTTCCTTATGCCGCTCCTTCACCACCACGTCAGGCTGATCATTCTGATCGTTCAGAATGGTGAAGCCATGGGATGCCGAACGATCAATCAACCATTGCAGTTGCTGATCAACGGTAATGTGGCCTTGCACCTTGCCGACGATTCCATCGCTTCTATGTCTCCGACCTTTATCCTCCTTTGCCTTTCGAGCGGGATTCGCACGAAGCTTGAAATGCCACTGCTGCCCTTTTGCGATACGCTCAAGCAACGGCTCATAGTTCTTTGTTTCCCATTCCACATGCGTCGGCCAACCAGCTTGTTCGACGATATGCATGAAGTCAGGTTTTTCCGGACTCACCACATAGAGCCAAACAGCGTTATCATTTACGGACGTGTCCAGCCTCCACAGGATACGTCCTTCATCATTGTTCCGAACCGCATTGGGAGGGAACGCGCATTCCACTGCTGCATGCAGCTTATATGGCGAACCGATAAGCTGACGAGCCCCATATCGCGCTTTGTTCAAGGGTATTCTCGAGATAAACATCGCTGTCTTTCCTATCTCCCACCTAGATGAAATTCATCGGATCCGATTCACCGGTAGATTCAAAGGAAGGAGGTCGTATACTATCCTTTGCGCCTTTTTCCACGGGCTTATCAGGGTTAGGAATGCGGTAACGGTGCACCGCACGATTCGCATAACGCCGGCCTTCTCGGCTGAAGCTTAACGGCAAGTCAGATTGCGTCGTTATGTTTTCGCCTTTCTCCGCGTCACAGACAATTTCCAGATCCGGGTACCTGTAACGCCTCCGATACCATTCCGAAGCGTGCCACGTCTCGGAATTCAGAGCCTGACGAATATCCTCATACTCATCATGGATGCCCAACGACAGCGGATAATTCGGCGGGCACGAACGTCGACCTAGATACAACGGCCATTTCGGCGAATGAATCGCCTCATCCAACATTTCCAGAACTGAACGATCGGCACCGAGCGCGACCAGAAAACAAGCATCAGCCAGATAATACCGATAAGTCAGCGGCATCTCCTTGTCGAACTTTCTGGAGTTACGTTTCCTTGTCAAGGATTTTTCGGTCTGCAAATCACGGATTACCCTGCCACGTTGCTCCACACGCACACCAAACGATATGCCTAGCAAATCCTCTATGGGATCCTCCCGGGTACGCCCTTGCGCCGAAGCTAGCATGCCAATCACACCGCTTTTGGTTGGTTCGCTACGAGTCTCGCGCCGAACGAATCGCGAAGAATCGCCCCATGACTGCAATGGGCCGGCCAATTGCAATAACAGAACGCTCATTTCAACTCCTTCCGAGCATCACGCGGAATACGCGGCGCTCAGCGTTTCTCGCAAGCCCTGCTCAAGCTCCGGCAGCGTAACCTGTTCGCTCCATTCATCCAGACTGTGCACAGAACCACCGGACACAACATGCCAAGCCTTCACCGGTTCCTCGCCGTAGTTGATACGAATCTCGTTCAACCTGTCACCCAGTCGTTCGATACCTTGTCTGGAGACCGAAATCCCATCCTTCCTCTTGATGGGGTCCTCAAAGGCGTCAGCTGCGCTAATCGGCTGCGAATCGCGAAGCACGATCACAATATCCTCAGGCAACGTGTGGTTGGCGAACGTGTTCTGCTTGCCGGACGGCATGGATTTGATAAAGGCGTCCACGAAAGCGGCAACTCCCTCCACCGCTGCGTTTGCATCCTGCAGCTGATCCTTCAACGCATCAACATTCACCGTCGCGTAGCGATACAAGGTCGAGGAGTTGAAGCCAATCGTATCAATCATGGCAGCACCGGCATTATCATCCGATGCGCAATCATCAACGGCGGTGAAGTAGTCATATTCAGGCGTGATCTGATCGATGGAGAACGCATGGGCGACCTGAGCCGAGGCATCCGTATTCAGATCCGGAGCATCGGCCAGCATACGACCAAAGCATGCGATATCGATAGCCTGCTCGCCATGGAATACTGCGGCTACTTCCTTCTTCATCTTTGAGGGATCCTTCCCCTCATCGAATGCGGTAATCGCAATATCGGCCAGCTGTTCAACTTCACGGTTGGCGATGAAGATCAGGTACTCCGTGGCAGAGGAACCTTTGTCCGCTCCCGCACGGTCAGACGCCTTAACCTTGACACCCGTAGCAGCCAGCACTTTCTCTGCCAGACTCTTGGATTCTTCCACCAAATCCGGCCTTTTCTCAGCGATAACACTGCTGATCAACGCCACCGCGCTCTTAGTACGCTTCCCCAACTTGCTGCTGTCCAACTTACTGCTGAACATTTCACGCATGGCACGCTTCCAGGACTGGCTGGATACACGAGCTCTCAGCGCCCCACCAACATATGCAGTCTTCGGACTGCCGGTATCGTCTCGATTAATGTTGCTCGGCGGCACCTGCTGAAGGCAATGGATATCTACGAACATAATTTTCCTCCTAATCGGTTTATCGTGAAGTTTTTGAAAAAATAGATAGTTACTTGTCAGTCTTTTGACCGTTTTGCGTTGACGGAAGCTTGGCATAGTAATCCCTGCCCCATCGCTGGAACACAGGTCCACGGCTATCAGAGAACTGCAACAGGTACAGGTCACTGGCCAAGGAACCATAATCAACCTGAATATCGGTGTTGCGCATCAACATAATGAGAGCACGTAAACCTGTCAACATAAAAGAGTTCGTTTTTGTGAATTTCCAGAGACGCAGCGGGAAAGCATGAAATCAGCAATCCCGTTGATCCAACCCCGCAGACGCGGGGAACACTACGAATCCCAAATCTTTTATGGGATCATCCCTAAATGAGGACATTTCAATTATCCTCTTTCTTCGTATATGTCAATCCGTCGCCACGCGAATACGAAATCGTATATCCACACAATTCATCTGAGGACAGATGCTTTTCCGCATCCTCATGAAGGAACAAAGCAAGCTTTCCCGCAAGCCAAGGCGATTCCTGCCAATACGCAGCCTCAGTCCCACAGCCTTCCTCCAGCGCAGCAATCAACGAATCAATCCGCCCGTGCGCACACAACGCCACGGGCAGTCTCACGGAACACTGCGCGGCAACTTTAGCCACATCATCACAAGGAACTGTATCGACAGGAATAACCGCTCCTCGTTCTATACCGTTACGCTTATCACCGATCCAAGGCAGCAAACACACTTCTCCATCGTGTTTGCAGAGCAACATCACTTCCACAGTGTCCTGCGTATCTCTTACGGCACGTTGTCCCTTGTCATCATCAGTCTCATCGATCTGAGGAGAAAACCAGTCCACCAGCGAGCGTTTCCGATTCATGACAGCTACCGATTGAATGAGATAGCTGTGAGCATCCGCTCTCTTCTTCTCTTGCTTGTTCGCCCGCTCCTCGCAGCCTTTGTCATATTGCATATTCCACGCCGTAGGCACGAGGCTCCGAACGTCATTGCCATATGCATTCCTTACGGTACGAGCTATGTCCTTCGGCAAACATTGCGTGCAGAAAGCGGAAGAACCAGTCAATTCCAGAACCGCAAGCGATTCCATCAGAGAGGCCACGTCATATACCGCGTCCACCCCCTTAGCGAACTCGGGGCCATTATCATTCCAGAATGCAATGCCTCGGATGTAGCATGCCGCTTCCCGCAAGAGACTTGGACGGTCGCACTCGTTGTTACCACGCCTGTGACGATGCACCCTTCCAAGACGCTGCATAATCAAATCAACCGGCGCGATATCCGTCACCAGTGTGTCGAAATCAATATCCAACGACTGCTCCAGCACTTGCGTCCCAACTACGATCATACGTTGAGGACGCTCGCCATTCCCAACAGTGCTATCCGGCCCTAGCAACTGACGTAGTTCGGCTTCATTGGACATACGGTCGATATCCATGAACCGCGAATGTGTCAACTTCACATACTCACTGCCGAAATAATCACTTAGCAGTTTCGCCGCATGCTGTGCCCTACCGACCGTATCGCAAATCACTCCTACACAACCGCCATCTTCAAGTAGGCGATCAAGTAAGCTAATCAGCGCTTCATCGCTGTCATCAACAATCTGGCAACGCACGTTCATCGATCTGCCAGAAGGTTTCACATCCATGTGTTTGATTTCCGTATCGGAAGTGTATGTCAACACCGGATACGCAGACGAGACCTTGTGGACAGATGAAATTCCCCTTTCTTGAACCAATTTAGGTTCGTTGACGTATACTTTCTCATTCTTCGCCGCAAGCTGCCTTCTTTTAAGTTCCTGAATTCCTCCACGCTTTGCTTCCGACGGAAGCTCAAGCTTGCTGTTCCTCCATCCTTTCAAATATGCCTTCGCCATTTCCTCGCGCTGGCTCTCCGGCAATGTTGCAGATAACAAAATGACCGGAGTTCTGGTACTACCAAGCCATTCCAGTGCCATCTTGAGATACTCGCGCATATACGCATCGTAAGCATGGCATTCATCGACGATGACGACCTTGTTTGCCATCGCAAGTTGACGCAGCACCACATGCTTCATTTGCAGAGCGCCCATCAACACCTGATCGACCGTGCACACAAGAAAATTGGCGAGCGCTCCTTTCTTGCGTCCCCACATCCAATCGGAGACAACGGTTTCAGGAGAAATCTCACCATGTTTCCTTGAGTACGGTTCATCGGTATCATCCTGACCAACCGAAGAGAAATGTCGACGCGAAGCCGCGATAATGCCTTGGAAATCGTCGTTAAGTTTTGCTTTGCCATGTGCCAGCCAAACCGTTTTCTCATCCGTAGAATCACAGGACGGCAAAGCATCCAGCCACCGATGCACTCGTGAGAACATGGCATCCGTGGTAGCCATCGTCGGCAACGCTACGCATATGCCGCCCCTGCCTGTACGCTGCGCTAGGATTTCCGCAGCGGCGAGGGCGGCCTCAGTCTTCCCCTCGCCCATCGGCGCTTCGATTATCAGCAGTCCCCGAGCGTCTGTATCACGAGCAACACGAACAGCTTGTTCTTGAACAGGACGCGGCTGCGCGCCTTCGGGCAGTCTGAATCTAGTCGAGAAAAGATCTTGGCAGGATGATGGTATATTCGCCGGCTTCCACGCATGTGGCAATTGCACACACGCCCATGCGCGTTCCGCTCTTCTTTGTAGCCCTGACCATGACTGAATATCATCGTATTTTCGCTCTGTCATGCCGAAAGGCTCATCATCGTCCCACAGAGGATGCACCCGCACTAAGGGAAACATATCAGCATCACTGTTACTGGCAATCCAATCGGCTATAATGACCAAGCCCGTTGCAAGCACAGCGGACTGAGCGCTGAATCTCTTCTTGGAGAGCAATTTCCACTCTTCATCCCCTATGCCAACGGTTCCGGCAATGAATTCTATAAGCTCATTCTGAGTTGTCGTCCATACTTCTGAGTCCAGACCGGATTCCGTTTTCCCTAATCTCGCGCTTTCAAGCTTGCTTTTATCCGGCGGAGTTCCGTGATGGCCTCCCACAACGCAAGCGTATTGTCTCGACTCTCTTTTACCCCATTTATGAACGAGTGAAAAATATCTTTCGAGAATGACCTGCCCGGCAATGGGATGAGTGGGATGACTGGTATCCCTAAGTCCCGCGATCATAGGAAGCCCTGCTTGTTCCGGCTTCCAGGCAAGGCTTTCCGCATCAGAACCGAATGAAATGGGTTTAGCCTGAAACACAGGCGTCGCCTTGCCGATGTCATGCACGCCGGCAAGGAAAATCATTAGTTTTCTTGCTAAATCGTCATCATTACCAAGGTCACGAGATATTATTGATTTCGTTCCATAAGGAACCCAGGTATCCCAAATTCTCACTGCCATCGCAGCCGAATCCGCCATGTGCACATATAGGGGCAACCATTCAGTATCATCCACTCGATTCGTTTTGCCCCAGAGCGATTTTGCACGGTCAGATAGCTCTATTTCTCCATCGCACATAACATCCTCGTTTTCCACAGCACGACTCCGCAAAACAGTCGTGCGCGTTTATCATGACATGCAACATACCGCATGCTAGCAAAATAACCTCCTAAGAATTGCTGTATATCAACAAATCACAAAAAGAAACACATGTCTGCATATTTCAGCGAGGAAAACGAGCGAAAAAACGGGAAACACGCGAGCGCGATTCCCGGTGTGCGACTGCTTCTCAAACGTGTGCTTGACTCACATGGATGGTACTGAGAACCATTCGCGCAACGATCTGTTTCCACATGCGAGTCGCACGTGCAATGCGATCACATACGTAAAGTGCGCGCCGACATAAATCACATGCTTACGGATACAGATCAAGTTTGCGAGGCTTGAAGCCACGGATTCACTGTAGCTTCATGTTTGAACATTGCATGGTCGATTGTTCAGTTCCGCCAGAAGACAGCCCAAAATACCGTTAGAAGACAACCAAAAGACTATTAAAAAGGTCCCGAACCTTCTGGAGTAATCCATCGGATTCGGGACCTGTTATGTTGGCGACCGTTCACCGGCTAACCGGCATTAGTCAGCTTTCAGCCGTCAGTTTTCACCAATTAGCCAGATCAAGCCTTGGCAACCTCAACGTTCAGCTCATCGCCGGCCGTCACTTCGAAAGAGGTGGCGAGCGTTTCGGAAGAGACGAGTTTCTTGAACTGTTCGACCTTGGCCACGTCCTCGGCGGGCACAACGAGCTTCAGGGCGATGCGGTCGGAGATTTGCAAATCGGCGGCCTTACGGGCATCCTGCACAGCGCGAATCACGTCGCGCGCATAGCCTTCGGCGATCAGATCATCGTTCAGCTCGGTGTCGAGGATCACGAAGCCACCGGTCGGCAGCGCGGCGGAAACGGAGTTGGCGGCCTCTTCGG
>OLPB01000752.1_pt1 | contig 18015 bp, 19 predicted proteins | sample 1672001 | NCBI WGS metagenome assembly OLPB01 (sample SAMEA3136635, study PRJEB25190) | human gut metagenome | biome: human gut; feature: human-associated habitat; material: faeces | place: Austria | collected 2013 | reverse complement strand
AAGTACGCTTGGCCATGCGGCGGGGCAATCTGGGGCACCCGGCTTCCGCTCGCTGTTTTTGGAGCGAGTGGGGCTTAAGGGGCCCAATCTTCTCTTCCCGTTTTTCGAGCACGGAGCGGGGGTCGAACCGATGAGGTGGAATTCCGTCAAGAAAACCGCCCCATGCGCGGTTTTGTGCCAGCTGGCGTATAATCATGCAATTATGGATTTGCGAGCCTACAAAGAAACCTTGAACAGCCTGAAAACTCCCATGCAGGGGGTCTTCGTCGTTGTGCTGTGCACGGTGGCTTTTGTCGTGTGGCTTGGTGTGCTTGTCGTTATCACGAAGCTGTTGATGGGTTAGCGCGCTATGTGGCAGAAATTCTCATTCTATGACTTCCGCGTGATCGCGCACTATTTGGGCGTGCTCATGATGTTTCTTGCTGCTGCTGAATGCGTCCCGTTTGTTGTGGCCGTTGTGCTTGGTGAGTGGCAGCCGGCGTCGCATTATCTATTCGGCATAGGCGTCGCGATCATCGTCGGTTCGCTTTTGCGCCTTATTCTCCCCAGTCCTGGCAAACTTACGCCGAAGCAGGCTTTGGCCGTTACGGGCTTTGCATGGCTTGCGTTGGCTCTTTTGGGGTCCATCCCTTTATATATGTCGGGCCATTATGGCAGCATGCTCGATGCGGTGTTCGAGGGAATGAGCGCGTGGACCACGACGGGCTGTTCGTTGGTGCAAGATATCGACCATATGTCGATTGCCGATAATACGTGGCGCTTCACCATGCAATGCATCGGCGGTCAAGGCGTTGTCGTTATCGCTTTGTCGCTGGGCTTGTTCGGGCGTGCGGTCGATTCGTCTTTGTATTCCTCTGAGGGCCGCAGCGAGCACGTTATTCCCAACATTATGCAAACGGCTCGCTTCATCGTGCGATTCTCGATGGCGACCATCGTCATTGGCACGATTCTGACCACGGCAGCGTGCCTCTTCATCGGCATGGCGCCCGTGCGCGCGTTCTTCAACGGTCTTTGGCTTGCCGTTGCTTCGTTCAATACGGGCGGCATGACTTCGATGTCGACGGGCATTATCTATTACCATTGCGCGCCGCTCGAGATCGTCATTATGGTGCTTATTCTTTTGGGCTCCATTAACTTCACTCTGCATATCGAGGTATGGAAGGGACATATCGAGCATTTCTTCCGCGATATTGAGATTCGCACGCTTTTCGTGTGGCTGAGTGTGATTCTGGTTGCGTTCGTGGCGACGCTGTGTGCGGCGAAGGTCTACGACGACCTGCCGACGCTTTTGCGACGGGCCGTATTCACCGTTGTGTCGGCATTCTCTTCGACGGGCTTCCAAACCATTAGCGTGAACCAAATGACCACGGTGATTTCGAGCGGCGCTCTGCTCATCATCATCTTCTGCATGGCAGTTGGCGGCTCGGCCGAATCGACCACGGGTGGTATCAAGGTGCTGCGCATCGGTGTTCTAGTCAAGGAATTGGTCGCCTATATCAAAGATTTGCTCGCTCCAGCTTCGGCGCGACAGGTGGTTATGTACTACCACGTTGGCCGCCGTCCCCTTTCCCACGATTTGGTTCGCGCAAACCTCGTGGTGTTGCTGCTGTATGGCGTGGCATTTCTCATTACGACCATCGTTACGGTCACGTTCGGCTATGCCGCCGCGCCTTCTATGTTCGAATCGGTATCTATGGTGTCGAACATCGGCATGTCGTGCGGCATCACTCAGCCTGGCATGCCCGACCCGTTGAAGGTGCTCTATATCGTCGATATGTGGGCCGGCCGTCTTGAATACGTAACGCTCATCGCACTGCTGGTTTCCATTATTGCATCCATTCGCCCGAAAAGGAGGGTTCGTGCACGTTAGCGCAAACAAGCTATCGCGAACTGCTTTGGCTGCGGTTCTTGCTGCCGCTGTGGCCCTGGTGCCCGCAGGCGTTGCGTTTGCCGTCGATGGCGATGGCAGCTCGGCCGGATCGGTGTCGAATTCCGATTCAACTGCTACGATCGACAAAAAGGATGTGTCCAAGGCGCGCGTCGATGCCGCTGCCGCCGACGCCGATGCCGCGAAGGGCGAAAGCGACAATGGGGAGGCGCCCAAACCCGTCGACAATCCCGATAATTCGATTGATGACGGGCAAACCTCCGACAACTCATTTCTCTATGATGCGTCCATCGCCGATTTGGCTGGCGCCGATTCGTACTACGACAAGCAAACCGTGCAGGTGACGGGCGAAGTGGTGGGTGAAGCCATTGCCGTGACGGGCGACGCCGACCATGCGTGGATCGTGCTGCGCGACTCTGATACGGACTCGACCGTTACTGTATTCGTGCGTCGCAGCGATTTGCGCAAGATCGACACCTATGGGACATACGGTACGACGGGAACCACTTTGCGCGTTCGGGGCATGTTCAATCTGACATGTTCTCAGCATGAAGGCGAAAGTGACGTGCATGCTCAGGTGGTAAATGTGGTTTCGGCTGGCTATGAACATAAAGACGTCTTCAATGTCGAAGATTTCGCGCCCGGCGTCGTTGCTTTGGCTGTGGGCATCGTTTTGGCGCTTATGTTTTGGCGCATGCGGGAAAGGTCGCGTTAATTAATGCTTATGCAAGGAACTGTGATCAAACTTGATCGCGGCTACCCGCTCGTCCGCTTGAACGACGGGCGTGAGCTTCGCTGTGAGCACGCAACGGCTTTGGTTAAGGGCGCCGACGTGCGCGCGACAACGGGCGATATCGTCGACGTGTCTGCGCCCGATGGCCACGATAAAGGCATCATCGAACGTGTGCATGACCGCAAACGCGCTTTCGTGCGCAAAGATCCGACCGAGCGCATGGAGCAGCAGGTGCTTGCGGCGAATTTCGATACGGTTATCGTGGCTGAGCCTTTGGTGGGCATCAATGTGCGCCGGCTTGAGCGCGAGCTCGTTTTGGCCCATGAGAGCGGTGCGAGCGTTGCTGTCGTGCTTACCAAGGCTGATTTGGCGGAAACCGAAGTCGAGCTTGCTCAGGCGCGCGATTTGGTTGAGAAAATCGCCCATGGCACGCCTGTTTTGGTAGTTTCTGCCGAAGACCTCCAAAGCGTTGAGGGGGTGCGCGCCCTGATTCCGGAAGGTCGCGTCGCCGTGCTGCTGGGAAAAAGCGGCGTCGGCAAATCGAGCTTGGTGAACCTGCTGGTTGGAAGCGATGTGCAGGCAACGGGCGCCGTTCGCGAGGGCGATGGCAAGGGTCGCCACACGACGGTTTCTCGCGAAATGATCGCGATTCCTGGTGCTGGCAGCGTTGTCGATATGCCGGGCGTGCGCGGTCTTGCCTTGTGGGATTCCGATGCGGGCATCGAGGCTGCATTCGTTGATGTGGAGCAGCTCGCCGAACAGTGCCGATTCCGCGATTGCCGACATGAAGCGGAGCCTGGATGTGCGGTGCGCGCTGCTGTGAAGTCGGGCGAGCTTCCCAAGGAGCGATATGACAGCTATCTTCGTTTGCGCGGCGAGGTTCGTGAGGCCAAGAAGCGCAATGAAGAGGCGAAGCGCATTCGTTCGCGCAAGGGTCATCCTCGTCGATGGAAGGGATAAAGCGCAGGTCGCTTTCGTGGCACCCCTGTTCCTCCATCTTCAAATCTCTACTCATATGAGCAAAAATACACATGTTCGTCGTGTGAGTTGATGACGTTATCAGGCGTTTTTTAACATTCAGCCCTAGAATGTTCCGCTATGGAAACTTTTGCTGAAATACTCCCGCATGCTTTCGAGCATGCATTCATCGACACCTTAAAGCTCGTGCCGTTCCTTTTCGTGACCTATCTCGCCATGGAAGCGCTCGAACACTACGCGAGCTCGAAAAGCATCGCCGCTGTTCGTCGCGCTGGCATTGCGGGCCCCGTTATAGGCGCGCTTCTGGGCGTGGTGCCGCAGTGCGGCTTTTCCGCCGCTGCCGCGACGCTGTATTCCGCGCGCGTTATTACCCTGGGCACGCTCTTTGCCGTATTTCTTTCTACGAGCGATGAAATGCTGCCCATCATGATTGCCGCGCAAGCCCCAGCGGGGTTCATTGCTGAGGTTCTCGCGATTAAGGCCCTTTGCGGCCTTATTGCCGGCTTTGCCATTGACGTGGTGCTGCGGCTTCGCCACCATGCTGTAGAAGCGATGCGTATCCGCGATTTGTGCGAGCGCGACCACTGCGGCTGCGACGATGAAAGCGATGCGCCGTCCGCGCTTTTCGATGTATGCCAAAAGCATGAGGAAAGCGCCGCTAGCCGCATTGACGATTGGGGTGCCGAGTATTCGAACGAGGAAGAACGTGGGGCCGAGCTTGCGTGCGCTTCCGACGAGCGACACGAGCGCGATCACGCCCACGACTACGATCGCGGGCATGACCACAGCCGCGACCACGTCCATGCCCACAATAGCTCGCATGGCCATGCCCACGGCTTCGGTGCTATCGCGAAGAGCTCTTTAGTGCATACGTTGCAGGTCACGTTGTTCATATTTCTGGTTTCGCTTGCGCTTGAAATCGTTATCGACGGCGTTGGGGAAGACGCGCTTGCCTCGTTCATTTCTGCGAATTCGAACCTTTCCGTAGTGGTTTCGGCAATTGTGGGCCTTATTCCCAATTGCGCCGCGTCAGTTGTTCTTACCGAGCTGTATTTAGAGGGCGCCCTTTCCACAGGAGCCATGCTCGCTGGATTGTTGGTAAGCGCGGGCGTTGGCCTGCTTGTTTTGTTCCGCGCGAACCGTCCCATGCATGAGAATTTCCTTATTGCCGCGGGCTTGGTCGCATGCGGCGTGGTGTTCGGATTTATTGTTGGAGTATTCGGGATTGCGCTTTAGTCGAATTTTCGTCGAACTGCGTCTTTCGGCGAAATGATATGGACAATTATTCGGAAGCTGTTTAGTATAACCGTTCAGTTGAAAGGGCGTTTCTGGCGTTCGTTATTGCATAAGGGGTTGCGATCGTTCGTCAGTCGTTAATGGCTTTTCGGCGCTCTTTTAGCAGGTAAACAGTATTGTTTCAATGCGGGGGTTTATTCGGAACCGCTCATACTATTGGAAAACTGTTTGCATGTAATAAGGTCTGTGTCGTCGCATGCTTCGGCGAGGCGCGACATAGGGGAAATACTAGACGATGAAGGGAGGTCGGCTTCGTTGCGTGGCGAAACCGAATCCCAGGGAGTTCGCTTGAGCTCCGCCCAAAAAAGAATTCTAGGTTACATTTCGGCGGAAACGACGCTGTCCGACGGCGTGCGTTGCTCGAAAAAGGAACTCGCTAAGCAGGCAGGCTGTAGCGTGCAAACCGTCGACAGGGCGATTTTCCGCTTGCGCAAGCTTGGCCTTGTCGAAGTTGAGGAGTGCCATGCCGAGTCTGGCGCGCAAACGGCGAACCTTTATCGTGCCAAGCGCTAGCACCACCTGGACTTTTTGCCTATAATTCGGCTTAATTGAAGATTTGCCTGCCCTCATCCCCGGGTGAGGGGCAAAAATGGCACCTGCATCGTTTCGTTAGGGGTCGCTCTTTGGTGAGCGATAGAAACGCTGCGGGTGCCATTTTGCTCAAGGGCGAATTCGTTTTGCGCCGCCCGCGCGGCGCGCAGGAATAAGGAGGCAACACCATGGCGAAACTCGATGCTGGCATAACGCGAGAAGCGGCATTCGATTTGCTGCAGGAGCACAACAAAGACGCGTTCCACATTGAACACGGCGAAACGGTTGAGGCGACCATGCGGTATTTCGCACGTGAATTCGATCCCGAGAATGAGGAGTTTTGGGGCATCGTGGGTCTTTTGCACGATCTCGACTGGGAAGAGCATGATGACGAACCCGAGATGCACACGCTGTATGCCACGCCGCTCATCGAAGCTGCCGGGGGGTCGCCCGAGCTCATTCGCGCGATTCAGAGCCACACGAGCGACTTCAATCCCGACTTGCCCAAGCCGGAGCTGCAGATGGAGAAGATTCTGTTCGCGACCGAGGAGCTTACGGGCCTCATTGGCGCGGCGGTCATTATGCGTCCCAGCAAGAGCGTGATGGACTTCGAGGTGAAATCGCTGAAGAAGAAGTTCAAGGACAAGCGCTTTGCTGCCGGCGTGAATCGCGATGTGATTCGTTCGGGCGCCGAGATGCTCGGTTGGGAGCTGGACGAGCTGTTTGACCGCACCATCAGGGCCATGCAGAGCTTCGCGCCCGATCGCGATACCTTTAAGCCTGCTGAATAACGAACAAGGCCGCCCGATAGGGCGGCCTTTCTGTTCCGTCGTTTTATTCTTCCACCGGCTGGCCCGAGAAATTGAGGCTTCCCGTGAGTGCGCGTGCTGCGGTTTCGTCGAAATCGTCTTTATCGAAGGCTTCGATTGCGCTGAAGGCGATGGCTTTCGTGCCGTCGAAAATATCCCAGAAGCTTTGCGTGCTCACTTCGTGGGTATACGGGTTTTCCCAGGGGTGGCGCATGCGATTGTCGAAGTCGCTCACGCGTGTGGCATTGTCGCGGTGCGACATGGATTTATAGAACGAGAATTGCCTGTTCAGGACGCGCGTTTCAATGACGTTGAGCGCGCTTTGCATGGTTCCGTTCGGCGAGTAGAACAAGCGCTGCATTCGGCGGAAATCGTGCACGGCGGAAACGAACAGGTCGACGGGCGGGAATGTACGGTACGCCTTCATCGCGACGAAGGCGTACATTTTCCCAATGGTTTGCAGAGTGTGCTCGCTCGCGTGGAGCGCTTCTTCGAAGGGGCGGTAGGAGCGAATGGTGCGCCCCAGCTTGCTGAACAGCACCATTTCGTCGTATTCTCGTTCGATTTCAGCATGGACTTCGTTTTCCTGGCTGCGGTTGAGTCCGTCGATGCCTGCGTCGCAAATGGCGTATTGCTGGCAATACACGAGCGGATGCATGGCTCGGTCGAGCGAATAGTGGCACAGAAAGCCCAGCGCATAGGCGCGACCCACGGGCAATTCGTGTTCCTCGAGCACTTGCAGGCTTTCCTTCAGCGCGGCGATGAGTTTGCTGGGGGCGTCGTGGTGCATGGCACTGCCCAGTCCGAAGAATTGCTTCATACTCGGTGAAAGAACAAGGTAGAACAGCGGGTCGGGGCCTTGGTTGCCCAGCAAGAACGCATCTTTTTCGTCAATCGATTTGCCGATGACGTGCGAATGCGCGGCATAGACGTCTTGGCCGAAGAAATCGTGGGTAAGAATTGCAGGCATGATGCCTCCCTTTCGGAAGTATGGCGCGGGGCGTTTTACGGCGAATTGACGTTAAGCCGCCAATGCGCGCGTCCCAGTGTTAGACCCCATGATATACAATCGTTTGAGCGTTTTTTCCGCAGCGCCCAGAACTTTACGCAAGTTGTTATTTTGGGCGTCCCTCCCACGAAAAAAAGGAAGCACGCATGTCCGCAATAAAATTGACGAAGCGCGAGAAGAGCTGGATTGTCTACGACGTTGGCAACTCGGCATTCGTGCTGCTGGCGTCGACCCTTATCCCCATTTACTTCTCGGCGATTGCCGACCCCGGCAGCTCTGTTGTGGTGGCCTGGGGCTATGCAACCACGGTGGCGTCGCTTTTGCTCGCGTTGCTCATGCCTTTTTTGGGCAGTATCGCCGACTTGAAGGGCAACAAGAAACGCTTGCTCGTGGGCTCCATTGGCACGGGCGCCGTGCTGCTCGCATGCATGGGCATTCCCGGCAATGCGATGGTGTTCTTAGTGATGTACGTGGTAGCGACCATCATGCTTAACGCGTCGCTCGTGTTCTACGATGCGTTCCTTATTGACGCGACCGATTCCGAAGACCGCTACGACGAGGTATCTTCGCAAGGCTATGCATGGGGCTACATTGGTTCGTGCGTGCCCTTCATCATTTGCCTCGTGCTTGTGTTATTCGGCGAGAACTTCGGCCTCGGCCAGCTCGACGCCATTCGCATTTCCTTTGTGATTACCGCTGCGTGGTGGGTCGTTTTCAGCGTGCCCGTGCTGAAGAACGTGCACCAGACGCATTACAAGGAGCGCACCGAGCACATGTTCCGCGACGCGCTCGTGGGCTTGTGGGCCACGGCGAAGCGCATTTTCGCCGACAAGCGCGTGTTCATGTTCATGCTCGCGTTCTTCTTCTATATCGATGGCGTGCATACCATTATCACGATGTCGACGAGTTACGGCACCGATCTGGGCATCGGCTCCACCCAGCTCGTGCTTGCGCTGTTGGTCACGCAGTTCGTGGCGTTCCCCTCGGCTATCGCGTATGGCCGCCTGGCGGGCAAGTTCGGCACGAAGCGCATGCTGCTCATCGCGATTTTCGCGTATTTCTGCATCACGTTGTTCGCGGCGTTTTTCCTGCGCTCCGCCACGGAGTTCTGGGTGCTTGCCGTGTGCGTCGGTTTGTTCCAGGGTGGCATTCAGGCCCTTTCGCGCAGCGAGTTTGGCAAGCTCATTCCGAAGGAACATGCCAACGAGTACTACGGTTTCTTCGATATTTTCGGTAAGTACGCAACGGTGCTTGGCACGCTGCTCGTGAGCGTGTTTACCCAGATTACGGGCAATTCTTCTATCGGCGTGCTCAGCATTGCCGTGCTGTTCATCATCGGTTTCGTTCTTATGACGAAAGTTCCCGAGAAGTAGAATCCGCATCGCTCGCGCGGCGTATGCAACTTACGAAAACATAACGCTCGTTTAACAGGTGGGCGGCGGCTTAAGGCCGTCGCCCTTTTTCGTTATAGTATGCCCCCAGCACATATTGCGGGCATCGCGAATATGCGCGATACGCCGTTTTGAAAAAGGAGAGAGGTTATGGCTGAAGAGGCGAAGAATTCGTCGGCTGCGCATGCTGCTGAAATTGAGGCGCTCAAGCACCAAATCGAAGAAATGAACAAGCGCCTCGAGGAGCTTTCCGCGGCCACGAGCGCGGGCGCGCCTGCCGAGGGCGATTCTTCTGCTTTGGCTGCTTCGGCTGAGGTTGCTGGGGTTGCTGAGGTCGTCGAACCCGCGATTTCATCCGAGGCGCCCGCTGCCGATTCGGGTATGACGGGGTCTTTCGTTGCCGAAACCAACGCCTCCGCGGTCGAAGCGGTTCCCGCCCCCGCCCCCAACGTGTCGGCTGCCGCGCCAGAGACTTTCGAGGCTTTCCCGAACACCCCGCCGATTGAGAAGGTCGTTGATGACGACGGCAAACCGGTCGACCCTGCCTATGTCGCGGCTGCCGTTGCCGATTTCATGCCCACGTCGCAGCCTCCCAAGCCGGCGCCTCCTGTCTTCAATGGCGCTCCCTATGGGCAGCAAGGTGCGGCGTCGCAGCAGCCTGCCGGCCAGCCGCAGCAATCCTATGCGCAGCCTGGTTATGCCGCTCAGCAACCTTATGCTCAGCAGCCGGGCCAAGCAGCGTACTATTCGCAAAGCAATGGCTATTATGCGTCGAGCCAAGGTGCCTATCAGGTTCCCTACCAGCAGCCGCTCGTGCATACGAAAGACCATGTTGCCGCAGGCCTGCTTGCGATTTTCTTGGGCGTGTTTGGTGTGCATAAGTTTTATCTGGGCTATCACACCACGGGTTTCATTATGTTGTGCGTGACTATTTTGGGCAGCCTGCTCACGATCGGCATTGCGGCGGGCGTGGTATGGCTCATTGGCGTTATCGAGGGCATCATTTACCTTACGAAGAGCCAGTCGGAATTCGAGCAGCTGTACGTATTCAATAAACGTGAGATGTTCTAACGTTAATCAGGTAAAACGTCGAATGACATGCCGAATGCGGCGGCCGCTGCAAGCACTGCGATGATTGCAACGAAGGCGATAAGAAGGGCGCGTTTACCAGCGCTCTTCTTTTTTTGGCCTTCGGCGTAATGGACCGACTCCGCAGAGGCGGGCTTGGTGCCATTAATGGGTGCGGGGGCGATGAACTCGGTAATGTCGGGGCTTTTCGCCTCAAAAGGCGTGGGGTCGCAGAATTGAGCGGGGTTGGCATCGGGATAGAGAGCTGCAAGCGCGGCGATTTCGTCAGATTTTTCCTGCTCGAGGGCTGCTTTTTCGGCGCCGAATCCGGGGAGTATCGTCGTTTTGTCCGACGGTGCGGCAAGGGGAATCACGGTCGTCTTGCTGGACGATGTGGCAAGGGGAATCACGGTTGTCTCGTTCGACGAGCTGTTCGGGGCGTCGAGCTCGGCCGAGTTCGAGTCCTGAGCTTCTTCAGCCTCGTCGTGATCGTCTTCGTCGGCGGATTCCGATATGCCGTGTGCTTGCTTGCTGGATTGGTTTTCCGCTGGTGTTTCGTCTGGGCCGCTTTCGTTGGTCGTCGCGAACGCGTCGTGGGCATCTTCGATGAGGCCGTCTTCAATGGCAAGCTCTGGTGTGTCGGGGTTTTTCTCGCTGGAGCTGGTTGTGGGGGCCTCTTGAATTTCGATGCCGAATCCTTCTTCGTCGATGCTTCCGCTGTTGGCGGCAACGATATTTTCTGCATTGTCGGCGGGTTCGGCTTTCTTTCCGCACATGAAGCAGAATCGTGCTTCATCGGGGAGTTTTGTGCCGCAATAAACGCAAAACATCGCATAACTCCTTCGCAATGAATTTTCTAGGCCCATGGGTCCTTTCGTGAATGAGTCCATTGTAGTGCGCTCGACTTTCGCTCGCTGAAAAGTCGCGAAAAGCGCAGCGACGAAAAGAAAGCCCCCTGTTTCGTCGCAGTTGTCGTTGTGGGCCTATTCGCGCGTGATAAATAGGGCGAGCCTATGGATAAAGGCGAATTCGTCTCGCTTTGCGATTGGAAGGGCGCATTTGGTGCACGTGCTGCGACCTTCGACTATATTAAGGACATGTCGTTATGCGTCGCTGATGGGGCGGCGTTTTGGAATGGAGGAAGCATGCTGAGTGATTCCGAAAAAGCTCTCGCGGAAATGATGGCCGCGCAATTCATGGACAAGGGTGACGCTGCTGCCGTCGAACCCGCGGAGGGCACGGTGAAAATCACGTTCTTCGAAAAGGGCAACACCGTCGATAGCTCCATTGAGGGCATTGCTTCGCGCATGCAGTTCGATGGCTGTTTCGCGATTGACGAATATATGATTCAACGTAAAGACGGCACGCCGGTCGACGCTGGCTTTGGCGCCGACTTCAACGACGCGGGCGGTCCGGTGGCGTCGTGGGTATGGTTCTCGCGCCCCGTGAACGGTCCAGTGAGGGCGAAATTCGAAGAGCGTTTCAATGGCACGTTCGACGAAGAGGGCCTGCGCATGGACATTCCTACGGATGATTTCCTCGCCTTCGCCGATTCGGGGGCATGGAACGCATTCGCGGTGGAAGACGACGAAGACAATCAGGTTTTGTTCGAATAAACGCAGCCTTCTCGTTGAATAAGGCTTAAAAAGCCTGGGATGAAGATTCATTCCGGGCTTTTTGCGTTCGAGATGCAGCTCGATGGAGCGCATGACGAAATGCAGGTTTAGCGTTGGGGCGCGGCTTAATGCTGGCGCGGAGCTTTTGTATCTGCGACGCGGTTTGGCGCGGGCGCGCGTCCTTCGTAGCTTATTTTGCTTGCAACCGCTTTGTTTTGCGGCGTTTATGGATAAGGGCGCCCGCCAGCACGACAAACGCGGCGAAGCAGGCCAGCGCAGCAGCAGCTACGTAAGGGAACACGGCCCGATAACCGATTTTTCCTTCCTTGGGATTCGCGATAATCTGAAATGTCGCATGCGTGTCGCCAGCGCAATTGCCGATGCCCTTCACCATGAGCGTCGCTGTGCCTTCGTTCACGTTTTCGGAATAAGACACTTCGTAATCGACGCCCTTTACAAGGGTACGCCCGTCGAGCTTCACGACGGGGTCGGGCTCAATGGGGTAGCTTGTGCGTACATGGTCGGGAATCATGTCGATGGTTGCGTTCGCCAAGTCGGCCGGAAGAATCACGAAACCCGTTTCCACGGTGCCCGTATAGTCGCCTGCGCCGGTGATGGTTACGTGCACGGTGCCGGGATCGACCAGGTCGCCATCGAATCGCACGTTGAAATCGACGCCCTCGCGAAGTGACGTCTCGGTTTTCTTGCCGTCTTTGACCGAGTCAATGCGCAGGGTGACCGTGGGTCGCTTTTCGGTGCCGTCATACATCATATCTTGCAGGCCCTGAACGCGGGCAGTGGCGATATCGGTCGCTTCGAGGGCTTCGAGGGTTTTTTTCGCCTGGTCGTATGTTGAAAGTGCGGGGCCAAGCTCTCCGCGTATAGAGTCGGCGGCGGCGGAGATGGCGTTGCGGGAAGTTGTGGCGTCATCGCCTTCGGCGTCGTCGGCGAAGGCCGCGGGGGTGAACATGGTGGTGCTCAACACGAGCGCGCATGCGGCACCGGTAAGGGCGCGGGCGGGTTGTGGCATGGTCACCTCCTTAGGAATTCTGCAAGTATTCAGTGCGATTGATTATAGCCTGCCTATGAGAGTTCATCATGGTAAGCTGTGCGGGTATCACGAGAAGTTCCAAGGGGGAATGGCATGCATACATTCAATACGCGCGGCACGTGCTCGCGCCAAATCAATTTCGACATCGTCGACGGCAATGTGCACAACGTGAGCTTCGTCGGCGGCTGCGACGGCAATCTGAAGGCTATCTCAAAGCTCATCGAGGGCAAGCCTGTCGACTGGGTTGTTTCTGTTCTTGAGGGCAACACCTGCGGTCGTCGCACTACGAGCTGCGCCGATCAGCTGACGCAGGCCTTGAAGGCTGCCGAAGCGGGCGAAATCTAATCGGAACGCATTCGCCGTTTCATCGAAGGAGGGGAGTGAGCACCGGGCTCGCTCCCCTCATTTCTTTTCCGTGCCTGTTAAACGCTACGAGTATTTAACAGGTTGCGAGGTGCGATGCGCGTCACTTCCGCGACTAGAGCGTTGAGAAGGCTGTGAAGTTTTTCAGGCGCACGTCGGCGAGGGCTTGGCATGCTTCGGCGTCGCTCGCGCTGGCCGGTTCGTCGATGAGCATCACGGGGAAGGCAGCCGCATGCGCCGTTTCGATGGCGTGCAGCGAATCTTCGAACACAAACGTGGTTTCGCGCGGGGTGCTAAGGTGCGAAAGCGCCAGCTCGAAAATGTCGGGCTCGGTTTTGCTTGCGCCCACTTCAGTGCAGGTGAACAGCGCCGAGAAATATCTAAGAATGTCGAGCCTTTCGAGGGCTGCAAGTGCGCAGTCGCGACGCGTGGCGGTTGCGACGCACATGGCAACGCCCGCTGCGCGCATCGCCTCAAGCATATCGACGACGCCTGGCTTGCATTGGATGCAATCTCGGTAGGCGAACTCAATGCCGCTCATTACGCCCGTGCATATTTCTTCAATCGACTGCTCCAGGCCGTAAGTTTCCTTCATGTAATGCGCCGATCCCTCCATGGTAAGGCGCTTGAAGTGGTAGCGAATGTTGGGTTCGGGCGTTTTGCCGAGTGAACGAAGATAACGCTCGCCCAAGTCGTCCCACCAAGGCATGGAATCGAGCAGGGTTCCGTCCAGATCGAAAATCGCGCCATGGACGCACTGTGGAGCGCTCGGCCACACGATGCCGTGCGCTGTTTCTATGGCAGTTTCTTCCACAAGTTGGTCTGCTGCCGCTGGCGTGTTCGCCCCAATGAAGTCAAGGGTGGGAATGCTGCCCAAGTTCGCTCCTTACATAATGGACGTAGCCGCAATAACAATAAAGCAGGTGAGCAGGCCCGATACCGCAATGGCCACGCCGCTCATGGCTCCTTCGAGTTTGCCCATTTCCAGGGCCTTCGCCGTGCCTACTGCGTGGCTGCACGTGCCAATGGCCACGCCCTGGGCTACTTTGTTCTTGATGTGGAACAAATTGGCCAGCATGGGCGAGAAGATGGCGCCCATAACGCCCGTGGTCATGACGGCCGCCATGGTGATAGACGCCGTTCCGCCCAGCTCTCCGGTCACGGCAAGCGCGATGGGGGCGGTGGTCGATTTCGGCAGTGTGGAAAGCGCCACTTGGTCGCCCAGGCCGAACAGCTCGCACAGTCCGTATGCGCTCACCATGGAAACGGTGGATCCTACCAAGCATCCTATGAAAATCGGCAGGAAATTGCTCTGTAGAATCTTGCGTTGTTGGTAAATGGAGAACGCCAACACAGCAGTGGCGGGGCCGAGCATGGACGAAATGAGCGTTGCTCCCTTTTCGTACGAATCGAGGGGGATGTTGAACACGGTAAGGCCGATCATGATGATGGCCACCGTGACGAGCAGGGGGTTGAGGAGTGGGGAATTCGTTTTGCGGTTAAGCCACACGGCGAACGCGAACACGCCAATGCTCAGCGCCAGGCTTCCGCCTGCTTCAAGAATTGATGCGAAATCCATGGCTATTCTCCTTCGGTCTCGGTTGTGAACACGCCACGCAGGTGGACGTCTTTGCCGGCACGTTTGCCTGCAATGTATCTCTGCAAGCGTCCAACAAGAATTACCGTGAGCGCCGTGGAGAGGAACACGAGCACGGTGGTGATGATGCACACGAGTGCGAACCAGCCGATGCGGTCGCCGATCATGGGGAGGCATCGCAGAATCGTGACGCCTGCGGGAATGAAGAACACGGGCATGTATTTCAGCAGGAAGCTTGATACGAGTTCGATTTTGCTCTCGTCGATCATGCCTGAGATAAGCAGCGAGAGCAGAATACCCATGCTGCAGATGTTCGCAGGAACCTCGACGGGCAAATGGACTGAAACCGCTTCGCCGATGTAGCAAACGCCGGCAAGGAAGGCCAGCTGAATGAAGAAAAGCGCAAGTCGCTTGCTGTGGAATTTGATGCGTTCTCGCATGGGTGAGTCATCTCCAGGCTTTCGGTAAAAGGGGTCGCCATCGTACACCCGCATGGAGCTGCTCTTGGAAATGTGAAAAAACGTCCATGGCACTTTAGCAGCATCTTCACGTTTTGCAAAGTAGCCTTCAAAAGTTGAATTTCATTTTTGACCTGCGCTTTGCGTGGGTTTTACGTTCGTGCGGCATGCTGATTCCAGCGAATTGGACTTTTCCCGCGCTCGTCGAAAGGGGTTTGATTCTTTCGCGAAACTCTCGCGGCGAGCATACGATAGGAGCTTTTGCGTTTGCGGAAAGGGGTCTGCTATGGGGCGCGATAGCCATTTTCGCGGCGGCGTTGCCGTCCTCTTCTGTTTTGCGCGCGTTGTCGCTATACAATGGTGCAGATTAAAAAACGCTGCAGTAAACGCTGCCGACCAAGTGGCATTCGAAGGAGCGATTATGGAAGAAGACGTGTGCACGGCAAGCTTCGATGAGGCGGCCGGATTGCCCGAATTGCTCGGCATCGAGCAGGTGAGCGATGGCTGGATTAAGAAATATATTCTGACGTATCGCTTGCCGAATGGGCGCGAGCTGAAATATGACGTGGTTTCGCGCAAGGGCCTTGAGGAATATCGCAGCGAAATCGAGACGCTGGGAACCGTTGCGCCCCAGGTTGATGCGGTGTGCATTGTGGGCCATACGGCGAACGATGAGTTCCTGCTCATTCGCGAATTCCGTTTCCCCATGAATCGCATGTGCGTGGCGTTTCCCGCTGGTTTGCGCGAGCCTGGCGAGGACATCGTGGAATGTGCGGCCCGCGAGCTGCGCGAAGAAACCGGCTTCGATTTGGTACGCGACGAGTGCGGCCAGCCGGTGAGCGCGCGTGCATGCGTGCAGCCTGGTTTTTCGTCGCTCGGCATGGGCGACGAGAGCATCGCCATGGTATTTGCCGAGGTGGAACGTGTGGCTGAGCCGCGCAGCGAGTCGACTGAATTCATCGAATCGGTCCTTCTTCCGCGTGCCGAGGTGCCGACGTTTCTGAGCGAGAACCGCGATCCGCTTTCTATTCGTTGCCAGCTGGTGCTTGAGATGGTGGCTCAGCCGCCGTTCGAATTTGGCGTGAAGGCGGGTGCGTAAGTGGCGCAAAACGAGCAGTTTCAAAACCCATCGCGCGATAAACGTGGTGCGCGTGATGGCCAAGGCGGCCAAGAAGCGCGTCGCTCGAGCGCACGAGGCGATTTCCGGGGGCGAGATTCGCACAAAAGCGGGCCAAGTGGTCGCGGTGCTTCGCGTGGCAATGGCGCGTCCCGTGGCAATGGGGGGTCCCGCGGTGAACGGGGATTTCGTGGCAATGGCCGACCCCATAACGATTGGGGGTCCCGTGGCAATGGCGCGTCCCGCAGCGCTCGCGGCGATGTTGAGCTGGCGGTCACGGAGCCCGCTTTCGAACCGTTGCCCGCGCAGTATCCCCTTATGGTGGGCAACATCGACGGTGGGCGCAAAGTCGAGGTGCTGTGTCGCGACAAGGGCGCTGATCAGTTCGCGGCGCGTCTTCGCAAAGTGGCGAAAGACCGCCGTAAGTGGGCGCGCGACAACGACATTTCGTGCTATCGCGTTTACGATGCCGATTTGCCCGATTTCGCCGTAGCTATCGACCGATATGATGGCGTATGGAAAAGCGAAGGCGAGAGTTGCCTGGTCATAGCCGAGTATCAGGCGCCGAAATCAATCGACGCGGCGAAGGCTGCCGCCCGTCTGGACGATGCGGTGGAAATCGCCTCGGCAACGCTCGGCATTCCTCGCGAGCGCGTGTTCTTGAAGACACGCCGTCGCGAAAAAGGCGGCGGGCAATATACCGACCAGCAAAAAGAGGGGCATGTGCTCTATACGCAGGAATCGGGCAACGTGTTCGAGTGCGACTTGGGTTCATATTTGGATACGGGCATTTTCCTCGATCACCGCGTGACGCGCGAAATGGTTGGAAGTATGGCCGAAGGCAAGTCGTTTTTGAACCTGTTCTCGTACACGGGTACCTGCACGGTTCATGCGGCGGTGGGCGGCGCAAAATCGACGCTTACGGTCGATTTATCGCAGACCTATTTGTCGTGGGCGCATCGCAATATGGAATTGAACGGCTGCGATGGCCCCGAGCATGGCTTCGTGCGCGCTGATGTGTTGCAGTGGATTGAACGTGAGGCGCGCGGGTGGCGCCGCTTCGATTTGATTTTCGTGGACCCGCCTACGTTTTCGAATTCGAAGGCCATGGGTAAAAACACCTGGAGTGTGCAGCGCGACCACGTGAAGCTGCTGACGAATGTGGTGCGCTTGCTCGAGCGCGACGGCGTAGCGGTGTTCAGCTGCAACCTGCGCAATTTCAAGCCTGATGTTGAAGCGCTTGCCGAGGCGGGCGTGGCAATTGAGGATATTACACCGCAGACCATTCCGCACGATTTCGAGCGCAATGCCAAAATCCATTGCTGCTATTTAGTGCGCAAGGCCTAGGCGGAAGAAGGCGGACTGGCCTGCGCTCGACTTCTTTCCACAGATAACGGAAGTTGTTTATTGATGCAATGTGACGGTTGCACGAAAATGACGCCGATGAAGGCAGCTGACGTTGTTGGTGCGAACAATATTTTTTGCATGCGGAAGGGGAATCGGAATGGTTGACGAGAAACTGATCGAGAAGATGTGGTGCAACGTTCCTGAAGCGCCCGAGTTCCGAGAGAATATTGAGATTGTCGAGGTAAGCGAGCCTGGGTATGTGCACTTCACGATGGACATTCCCGAAAGCTTGGGCAATTATCGCGGCGGTATCCATGGCGGCACGGGCTATTTCATTGGAGAAATCGGCTGCGGGTTCGCGACGTATTCATTCGGTGTGAACAACGTGTGCAATTCCGCGAGCATCAATTTTTTCAAAGCGGTGCCGTGCTGCAAGGTCGACGTGACGACCGAGCCTTTGCACAAGGGCCGCTCGACCGCTGTGATTCGCGTGACCACGCGCGAGGCGGCGACGGGCAAGCTGCTATTCCAGTCGACGCACAATATGTTCCTCATGGGGCCGATTGAATAAGCGCGCGAGGCAAATGGGCAGTGGCTGGTTTTGTGTGGGCGACGTTTGGGCGGGGCTTCTTCGATTGGGGCGTCTGGTTGCGTCTTGCAAGCCCGATTTTCGAGCGGTCAATCTTCGGCGCAGCCGTCCCCAACCGTTCGTTGGGTGCGACATTTGCGCCGAGGAACCAAAAACGCCGGATGCGTATGACGC
>OLPB01000748.1_pt1 | contig 18069 bp, 10 predicted proteins | sample 1672001 | NCBI WGS metagenome assembly OLPB01 (sample SAMEA3136635, study PRJEB25190) | human gut metagenome | biome: human gut; feature: human-associated habitat; material: faeces | place: Austria | collected 2013 | reverse complement strand
CAGTCTTTACTGCTATGGAGACATACTTTTTCAATGAAGCGACCATGGCGGGTCAGATGTTCTTTGCATTCTTTTGGGCCCTCTTGATCCTGCGCAATCTTCAGACCGCTTATATGGTGGAGAAGATTGCTAGTGCGATTGAAAAAGAAATGAAGAAGAAAAGAAAATAAGACCTTTGAAAGAAATCCTTTTTCAAAGGTTTTTTTCTATTCGATGACCAATCATTTTTTTAAACCGATGGCTATGTTCTCCCCAGTTAGGTTCAGTACCTACACTAATTTCCAATCCTCCTATAAAGTATTTTTACCTTCCTATTCTGATCAAAAAATAGAAATGGCCCCTCTCGTTCACTTCTGCAAACTCCTTGATTTTTTCCGATAATAATCCATATCATTATTTTTGGAGGTCAATCATGAAATACGGGTATGCGAGGATTTCGACAAAGGGACAAAAGTTGGATCGGCAGTTGCAAGCCTTGGAAGAAGTGGGGTGTGAGAAGATTATCACAGATAAGGAATCGGGAAAAAGTTTTGCTCGGAAGGGCTACCGGCGTTTGGCGAGACAGTTACGAGGTGGAGATGAGCTATACATCAAATCGATTGATCGCTTGGGTCGCAACTATGAAGAAATTATTGAACAGTGGCGCTTTCTAACTGTTAAAAAAGAAATAGAAATTATTGTCCTTGATTTTCCCTTGCTCAACACGAAGGAGCAGGTCAATGGTCTAACAGGGAAGTTCTTATCGGATCTGGTCCTTCAAATTCTTAGTTATGTAGCACAAGTAGAGCGCGAGAATATCCGAAAACGCCAAGAAGAAGGGATTCAAATTGCAAAAGATAAGGGAGTTCAGTTTGGTAGGAAAAGTTTGGAAATATCTGATGAGGCGAGAGTGATCCTTGAGAGCTATCGCAAAGGAGAGATCTCCTCACTTAGAAAGTGTGCCAAACTGATCGGAGTGAGCCATATGACGGTGGTCAAGTGGGTCAAGGAGTTAGAATAAGTGTAGATTCCTTGTCAAGAGTGCAAATCTCTTCATCATTTCTTTCTTATGACTTGGAAAACAAGTGGAAAGGTGCTATAATAAATCAACCGTAAAAAAAATACGATTAAGGAGATTGGTCATGTTACAACGTTTTTCGGTGAAAAATTTCAAAAATTTTAAAAATGAATTTGTTTGGGATTTATCTGCTGGTAAATATAATTTTAATTCTGAAAGTATCAAAAATGGAATTGTGAAAAATTCTGTTCTTTATGGGAAAAATGGATCAGGAAAATCTAATTTGACCTATGCGGTGATGGATATCACCACTCATTTAACAGATTTTACAAAACAAGAAAAGCACTACAATCAATATATAAATTTGGATAGTACGGATGACTTTGCTACATTTTCTTATGAATTTAAGTTTGAGCAAGACCGAGTCGTCTATCACTATAAAAAGAAAAATATGACAGAGGTCTTTGATGAGGAGGTCTATATCAATGACAACCGCGTTATCTTTGAGGATTTTCAGGCAGGTAGGCGTGAAGTCCAACTGGTTGGTGCAGAAAATTTAAATACAAAAACGAGAGACCTCTCCTTATCTTTTGTGAAATACATATTTAGTAATACGAATTTAGAACGATCAGATGAAACAAACCGTATTTTTTTGAAGTTTAAAGAATTTGTTGAAGGGATGTTATTCTTTGGTTCGGGAACCTCAGAGGGGAATTTTTACCAGGGATTTCAATCGAGTCAAGGTTATATCGCATCAGCGATTGTGGATGCAGGTAAATTAAAGGAATTAGAACATTTCTTGCGTGAATTTGATATCAACTATTCATTAGAAAGAGGGGAAGATTCTGAAGGTAACTCCCTTATTATGGTTCGTTTTAAAAACCGTACAGTCAATATCTATAGTGTGGCCTCTCATGGGACTAAAGTGATTATGGTTTTCTTCTATTGGATGGTCCAATTCAGTGATATCACCTTTTTGGTTGTCGATGAATTTGATGCCTATTACCATAATGAAGTTTCGGAAACTATTTTGAAACAGATCAGAAATGGAAACGTTCAATCTGTGTTTACAACTTATAATACAAGCATCATGTCAAATGAATTGTTGCGACCAGATTGTTATTTTATCGTACAGAATAACCAGATTAAGAATCTGTCTTCTTTGACGACGAAAGAATTACGGATGGCTCATAATTTGGAAAAGATGTATAAGGCAGGTGCTTTTGATGAGTAAGAATAGTGCTTGTCTTTAGCAGTGTAGCGGAATTCTTGTTAGATTATGTGAAGGAAAAGGATTTTCCAGATCTAGCAAACCTGCAGGATTGCGAAAGAGAGATCGTAGATAAATGGGATGATACAGAAGGAACATAAAAACAGTAGATCGTAAGGTGGGAAAACCTACCGGTCTACTGTTTTTTCTTGATTGGCAGTTTATAAAATATCAAAAAAATGGATATAGAAGGCAAAAAAACAAAATAAACATTTGATATATAAAATGTTTATTTTTAGAAAACACGAACGATTCCTGCCTTGTATCATTTTTTTGTCTTTTTTCTGGGGAATTTTGTAAAAAAATGTATAGTTTCATTTACATAATAGTTTGATTCATAAAAACCCTCTAACTAGTATTATATACCTTCAGTAAAAAATTGTATACTTTAATTTACAATTGTGGGAAGTGAAGACCCTTAATAAATTTAAGGAGTATTCCATATGAAGAAGAAGTCAATGGATTGGTACAAGCAACAACAGCGTTTTTCTGTTCGCAAGTACCATTTCGGTGCAGCGAGTGTTCTTTTGGGGACCGCTTTGGTCTTTGGTGGAGCACAGGCATCTGCGGATGAGGTGACAGCACCAGCTACACCTAGCACTGAATCGACTACTGCCACTAGTGCAGAAACGACTACAGCCAGTGAGGGAGCACCAGCTGTTCTAACAGCGAGCGAAGCAACGCCAGCTAGTCTAACAGCCAGCGAAGCCTCATCGTCAACTGAAGCCACTAGTCTTGATAAAGGGGCTCTTCAAGTCGCCCTTAGCCAAGCCAAAGCCTTGGACTTAAGTAACAAAACGAGTGAAACGGTTGCGATCTTGTTGGCGCAAATTGAACATGCTCAAACCGTTTTTAATACAGCAACTAGCCAAGAAGAGTTGAACCAAGCAGTGGCAGATCTCCAAGCTGCTCAAGCACAATTGGCAGATAAACCAGCCGAAGAAGGTAGCAAACCAGTTGCAACTACCACAGAAGCTACTCAACCAGCTGTAACCCCAGTTAGTACTAACTCTAATACCTCAGCTAGTAGTGAAGCTGTTAGTCAACCGATCGAAAAGGCAACTAGTGAAGAAACTGTGACACAACCAAGTCGTAGTAGACGGTCACGGAGAGACCTATCAGCAGTTTCAGCTACTCCATCAGCAACTTCAGTAGCAACTACACCAGTAATACCAACACTAAATGAAAATATTCCAGTAAATGGTGCAGATACAAAACCAGCTGAAAAGCAAGCGATCAATGATGAAAATGCTCGTCGCCAAGCAGATTATAATAACGCGATGGATCATTTCAATTCTGAAACTGCTCGAATCACCGCTGAAAACGCTCGCAAAGAAGCGGAATACAATGCTGCTAAACAACAGGCTGCAAATTACAAAAATAATTTGGTGTTCGCCAAAGGATCTGAACCGAATGCAGTTACTAAGTTAAGTTCTGACGGCCCCCTATCTGGCCATGCTTATACTGATACGACTAATCGTTGGATGACAATAGGAGACGGAGATCAAACTTATACCATTGAGTATAGTAATCTGCAAAATTCTTCTTATGCTGGTAGAAAAATTAGCAAGGTTGTTAGAACGTACAAGGTACGTAGAGCTGATTTCCATTCTCACGCTTCTCATTCAAGTGATAAAAGAGATCCAGAAATTTATTTCCCTAACGACCCAACTCTTGAAGTGCACAATTCTGAAACGATGCAACATTTTGAAGCAGATGTGACATTAAAATTTTACTATGAAGATGGGTCTGAAGTAGTTTTTGATCAAAATAAACCGGCTATTTTTTCATTGTATGGTATAAATGCTCGTCCTAACGGAAATGAAAGAGTTAAAAATATTGGTGGCCAACTTTTACCAGTTAACGGATCGGAAATCATTTATTATCCTGAGGATGGTAGTTATCACTCTAGAGTTGCAATTGATGATAACACTAGCGAAGGTGGTATTAATGGAGTTGCTGTATCTAGCTGGGATCAGATTGGAAGTGGAAGGGAATACATAGGCGCTCTTGCTTTTGTGGCTTCAGGAAATTCAGTTTCCTATACAGAGCAACATAGAAATTACCATGGAGCAACGGGTGTTGGTATTGCCACAATAGCAAGTGTTGATGCCCGAGTTCAAGTAAATGCTCCTGAACCACCAGCTCCAGTATATGAAACATTGCCAACTCAACCTACAGCTCCAACATTTTTAACCGTTCCTAATCGTTTAGACTATAGTCCAATTGGTCATGATGTAGCTGCTCACCATAATGATGTGATTGGGGTGGATAGTGTTCTTACAAATAAAGGAGATATGCCTGCGGGAACTACGTTCGTTTGGGAAACGGCTCCAGACACAACTACTCCAGGAAATAAGAATGCTACAGTATTGATTACTTATCCAGATGGATCTCAAGACAGATTGCCAGTTTCAGTTTATGTCATCCCACAAAAAGATGAGTACGAACCAATTGGTAAAAATTTGGAAACATTTGATAGTATTATGCCAAATGTTCATGATGCTATTACTAACGAAAGTGAATTTCCTTCAGGAACAACTGTTGCTTGGGATAAAGCACCAGACCCACAAAAGGTTGGTTACCAAGATGCGACAATTAAAACTACATATCCAGATGGTACGTCTGATGAAACAACCATTAAAGTCAAAGTGATTCCTGTAGATAGAGATCTTGATGGTGTAGAAGACCATATTGAACGTGAAGATGGAACAGACCCATTGAATCCTGATACAGATGGTGATAGCGTAAATGATGGTCAAGAAAAGAAGGATAAAACAAATCCATTGGATCCAGATACAGACCATGATGGACTTAATGATGGTGAGGAAAAAACATACAAAACAGATCCGCTAAATCCGGATACTGATGGTGGTGGAATCAAAGATGGCGATGAAGTACATCGTGGTTCAAACCCGCTTGACATTCAAGACGACTACATTCCTAAAGGTCAAGAAGTTCCTGCAAAACACAATGAAACACCAGATCCATCAAAAGGTATTGCAAACAAGGATGAAATGCCCGCTGATACTAAATATGAGTGGAAAGACAAGCCAGATACCTCAACACCAGGTGATAAACCAGCGACAGTTGTAGTTTCACTTCCAAGTGGAGTAATTAAAGAAGTCCCAGTAACTGTTAAGGTAATTCCACAATCAGATGAGTACGATCCAAAGGGCCAAGATGTTCCTGCAAAACACAATGAAACTCCAAATCCAGCAGATGGTATTGCTAATAAAGGTGATTTGCCAACTGATGCAAATTATGTGTGGAAAGACAAGCCAGATACCTCAACACCAGGTGATAAACCAGCGACAGTTGTTGTGAAATATCCAGATGGTACAAGTGAAGAAGTGCCAGTAACTGTTAAAGTTACTCCACAATCAGATGAGTATGATCCAAAGGGTCAAGAAGTTCCTGCGAAGCATGGAGAAACCCCAGATCCAGCTAATGGTATTGCAAACAAAGATGACCTTCCAAAAGATACGAAATACGAGTGGAAGGATAAACCAGATACCTCAACAAAAGGTGATAAACCAGCGACAGTTGTTGTGAAATATCCAGATGGCACAAGTGAAGAAGTGCCAGTAACTGTTAAAGTGATTCCACAATCAGATGAGTATGATCCAAAGGGGCAAGAAGTTCCTGCAAAACATGGAGAAACTCCAGATCCAGCTAATGGAATCGCTAATAAAGATGACCTTCCTAAAGGAACTACTTATGCCTGGAAAGATAAACCAGATACAACTACACCAGGTGAAAAGCCAGCAACAGTCATTGTAACTTATCCAGATGGCACAAATGAAGAAGTCCCAGTAACTGTTAAAGTGATCCCACAATCAGATGAGTATAATCCTCAAGGACGTGACTTCAGTGTTCGTTATAAGGAAACACCAAACGTTGTGGCAGGTATTGCTAATAAAGACGAATTACCTACAGGTACGAAATTTGATTGGAAACAAACCCCGGATACAACTAAAATTGGCGATCAAAAAGCTACTATTGTTGTAACCTATCCTGATGGTACAAGTGAGGAAGTCCCTGTAAAAGTAACGGTTTTACCAGTTGATGCAAATCATGATGGTATTCCAGATCATGAACAAGATCCAAATGCTACCGAGGCTGATAAACATGGAATCAAGATTCCAGATGAAAAAGTTCCGGTTGACGATGTGAAGAACTTGACTCCAGATGAAAAGAAACAAGTAGAAGACAACATTAAGAAAGCTAACCCAGATCTACCTAAGGATACTAAGATTGACGTGGCAGATGATGGTACAGCAACGATCACGAAACCAGGTGAAAAAACAGTCACAATTCCAGGAAGTGATCTTGTACGTCCTAAGGTTGCACCTAAGGGGCAAGATATCACTGTAAATAAAGGTGATAAACCTGATCCGGCAGATGCTATTGTGAACAAAGATGAGCTTCCGAAAGGAACAAGCTATGCATGGAAGGATAAACCAAATACAAGTTCATTAGGCAATAAGCCAGCAGTTGTAGTTGTCACATTCCCTGACGGTAGCAGTGTTGAAGTTCCTGTAGTAGTGAAAGTTGTTCCTCAATCTGACCAATTTGATCCAAAAGCTGGGGACAAGGTTCCTGTATCAGATACAAACAACTTAACTGATGCTGAAAAAGACAAAGTTAAAGGTGCGACTGAGAAGGCCAACCCTGATTTGCCTAAAGGTACTAAGATTGAAGTTGGAAAAGACGGTACTGTAACCGTTACATATCCAGATGGATCAAAAGATTCAATTCCTGGATCAGATACAGTAAGTCTTAAACCAGATGCGGATCGTTATACACCAAAAGGCCAAGATGTACCTGTGAAACAAGGTGAAACGCCTAAGGCAGAAGACGGTATTGCTAATAAGGGTGATTTACCTAACGGAACTAAGATCGAGTGGAAAGAAACACCAGATACTTCTAAAGTTGGTGATCACAACGCAACCATCGTCATCACTTACCCTGATGGATCCAAAGATGAAGTCACTGTGACAGTGAAAGTGTCTCCAAATGCCAATAACAATGGTAATAATGGAAACAATGGCGCTCATGGTAATGGAAACAGTGGATCTCATAACAATGGAACGAATGGGGACCAAGGTCAAGGCGACAAAGACAAGAAAGATCAAGCTGGTAAGGATAAAGATACCAACAATGGACTTGATAAGCTCTTTAGCAATAGTGGAAATGGCTCAGCTAGTGGAGACCAATCAGGTGCTTCTCGTAAGCAAGCTCCAGCATTGCCAAACACTGGTGATGCCTCTAACCCAGCCATGGCCCTTGCCTTTGCAGCCCTTCTTGGTGGAACAGCTCTTGCCATGAAGAAACGCAAAAAAGAAGAAGAGGAGTAAAAGTTCCTTGAACGAAAGGTTTGAGAGGATAGGGACTAGTATCCCCAACCTCTCCCAACTTTTCTCTTCACTGTGTCTAGACTCTCCACCAAAATAAACTCCCAAGATCAGTTTATCAAACCTATTTATCTTAGGATGAAGCAGATAGCTTTTCAATACAGTCTTTTCACTTCAAAAGAATGATGACATGTATTCTTTTTGTGGAGTGTAGTCCTAGACCACCTATTGTTAGGAGTGGAGAAAGAGAAACCTGTGGTGGCAGGTCTCTTTCTTCGCCCCTATTTTGGCTTTTAAAAGGATAATAAGAAAGTTAAAGTCGTTTTAACTGTCAAAATATAGCGATGAGGAATAAATTTATAACAGATGAAAAAGAATAGGAACAGAGAAAGGAGGCGCCTGTGAATCATCTCACACAAGTGGTCACTCTTAGTGTGATCGATATTGAGACTCAAAAGGAAGTTGAACGCAGGATTATTGAAAGCCCCAGTGTCTTTAATCAAGAGTTAGAAACCAATCGTTGGCTCAATAAGGGTTACAGTGTTGAACGCATTGTTAAGGAAGAAAGTGGGACGAATCTATCGGTTACCATCTACCTAAGGGTCAAAGAAGTGCTTGTTTTTCCCAATGAATTCAAACGAGCAGGTGATAAGGTAGATGCTAAGCTAGATCTAACCTGGCCTCAAGGCGTGGATCAAAAGGATCTCAATGCAACATATGAACGAATTGTTTCCTTTACCTATGAGGATGGACGCAAGGTATTCGAGCCAGTGTTGGATCAGATTAAACTGACACGAACAGCTTTGGTCAACTTTGTGACAGGAGAAATCAGTTATCTTCCTTGGAAATCTTCAACAGGCTACATGGCTTTCCCAGATGTGTCTGTACCGGCTCTTCCTGGTTATACAACAGATAAAGACCTGGTCAAGGGGGTAGAAGTCCTCAAACTGAAGACGGAAAAACTTGAAAGCAATGTCGTTTATAAACGTCAAAAGCAATTGATCACTATTCAAGTTGTCGAGGAAGAAACAGATACTATCCTACGAGAAGAAGAGTTCGAAGGAAAAACGGGTGATGCGATCCGTTATCCGAGTCAAGACTTGATCACTCGTTTTGTTGCAAAAGGCTATGAGTTAGTTCACAATGGTCTGGGTACCACACAGTTTATTCAAGTGGATGGTCCGAGAAACTTCCAAATTATCATGAAGCAACGAGTGGTAGATTTGGATCAGCAGGAGAATTTTCCCGAGGTTGGGAAAGCTGTTTATCCAGAGATAAAGGGGAGTCTCAAGTGGCCTAAGGGAACTGGTGAGGAGTACCTTCACAAAGTCGTCCGTAGAAGTATTCACTATACCTACGAAGATGGAAGCGTGGCGCTCCCATCGGTTGAGCAGGAGTCACACTTCTACCGCAGTGCTCGGGTTAACCTAGTGACTGGTAAAATTATCTATGGACCTTGGCAAGGAGAAACTCTGGATTTTCCAGCCGTTGAAGCTCCTAAGATCTCTGGTTTCCTTGCTAAGCCTCGTATGGTTCCTCAACTGAGCCAACTTAGTCCATCTCGAGACAATCGAGTAGAAACGATCGTTTATACGAAGATCATTCAAAAGATTGTGATTGAGTTTGTAGAAGAAGACGATCAAGTACTTGAAAAAATTCAACTAGTCGGAAGATCAGGTGATCCTATCCATTTCCGTCCAGATGAAAAGATTGAGACCTTTGCTTCCAGAGGATATGAGTTGATCTCTAGCGACTTTCCAGAAAATGGGATCTTTGGATCGACAGATGGCGAAGTAGTGACTTATTCCATCCGCTTAAAAGCTCGTACTCTTTTAGTGACAGCGGAGCATCCGCAAGTTCCGGGAACTCCTGTGGAGAAATCAGGAGAAAATGGTCCTTTCTGGCCTAAAGGTGTAGAAGAGGATGATCTCCTTCGTAAAGTTGAGAGACAGGTTCACTTCCGTTATGAGGATGATAGTGAGGTAGCTCCTAGTAAGAGCGATTACCTGATCTTTAGACGTAGTGCCAAGGTGAATCTGGTTACAGGAAAGGTTAGCTACTTAGATTGGGATCCAGCACAACAGGTTTTTCCGGCTGTCGAGTTGCCTCAAATTGATGGTTGTAGCACTGATCGAGCGCAGATTGAAGAGACCACTGTTACTCCTGCCTCTGCTCAACAAGAAATCACCGTTTACTACAATAAAGATGAAAAACCTTTGAGACTGCGAATTTACCATGATACCAAGGGTACGGTTTTAAGGGAGAAAGTGACTTATAGTCGGGAAACGGAAGATCTGACAAAAGAGCTCGAGGAGCTGTTACTACCTCTATTCGAATCAGGTTATACCCTAACGAAACGGCAGAAGAAGCAACCTTATGATCGAAAAGGAATGGAAATATCACTTCGAGTGGTCCCTGTAGTTGAGACGGTCACAGCTGATGAACCACATCGTGCCTTCTCTCCTGTAACGGGTTATCCACGACTGATTTGGCCAAGTGGACTTGAGCGTGATCAGTTGACTAAGGTGCTGAAACGTACGATTCGGTATGTGTATCGGGGTGAGTCTGAACCATTCAAAGAAGAGGTTCAGGAATGTGTCTTGAAGCGTGTTGCTAAAGTAGTGTTAGCGACAGGTGCAGTGACTTATGGTAAATGGCAGACAACGACGGATGGCTTTTCTGAAGTAGTTTCCCCTAAAGTTGATGGCTACCAAGCGGATCTAGAGGTTGTACCAAAGCGTACTTTCAGTTTTGTCCGTTCTGATGAAGTGCTGGACGTTTATTATTGGCCTGTTGCAGGAAAGGTTACAATCGAATACCGTACGGAGGACAATGTTCTTGAAACGGATTCCTTGGTTGGGGCCTTGGGTGAGACGATTAACTATCGCTTGCTTACCTTCCCTGGCTATGAAGTGGTAAATTCTACTGTTCCTAAATCCTTGAGATTTGGCACAGAAAGTCAAATGTACCAAGTTATCCTTGAGCCAAAAAAGTTACTAGTGGATTACAATCATCCGCTACCAGCCTATCAGTTCCAGATTATTGATGGAAAAAGTATTGGCTATCCACGAGGACTTGAACGTGAAGATTTAACCTACGTTAATCAACGAATCATCCAGTTTCTTTCTGATACGGGAGAAGTCCTAAAGGACGGTATCACACAAGAAAGTCGGGTTAGCCGAAAAGCCTCGCTTAATGTAGCAACCTTAGAAGTGGAATATGAATCCTGGCAGTCAGATGCAGGTTTTCCAGCTGTGATTTCTCCCTTGATTCAGGGTTATGAAACGACACAGCAGCTGATACCAGAATTGATCCCTGAGGTGGATGGTCAAAGACAAATTATTCGAGAAACGATCTACTATACTCCACGTCCTTTTCGTTTCTATGTACGTGTTGTAATGGGTGATCAGTTGCTTGAAGAACTGACCTTGATCGTAAGAGCTGGGGAATTACCAACTTATAGCTTGGACCAGCTAGTCGATGGTTATCAGAAACAGGGCTATGAACTCGTTGAGACTCAAGTGATCCGTGAGGAGGAATATGAACGATTTGTAGACTTGATCCTAAAAGCGAAAGAAGTGGTGGTTAGTCCAGATATGATTCGCAATCACTTTGCTGAATTTGATAAGGATTTAGCTCACTTCCTAGAGAAGATTCCGGCCCTTCGGCTTCATCAGGTTGAGCGTTCGATCAAGCGTACCATTCGCTATTTATCGACAGATCGGACAGAACTTGCGCCGGCCTTGATCAATCAAGTGATATTTGAACGTCAAGCTCGGGTAAATCTGGTAACAAGCACTGTTCATTTTGAGGATTGGATGAGTAGTTATCCACTTTTTGATGCGACAGTCTCACCACTTGTACCAGGTTATCAAACAGATCAAGAGTTCATGACTAGTATTGAAGTCAAGAGCCCAGATGTTAGTGACATTGTAGAAGAAGTCATCTATAGCAAAGCTGATGCTTCTGTCGTGGTCGATAGTCCAGAATCTAGCAAAAAGATGCCAAGATCTAAGGTTGTTCCTCTACGAAAAGAAGAGAAAACGATAGAGAACAATCCACAGCCTGCGACGGTGGCACCAGAACAAGTGATTAATGAAACGAGTTCTACTCCTACTAAACAGCCTCAGGAAACTCCTAAGCTGAGTTTCTGGCAACGATTTAGAAAACGCTTCTTCGGAGATGGAGAATAGAGTCGTAGTGCAGAGGGGCTGATTCAGGGATACTATCGTGTTCCTCCATCTAATGGGTGGATTGGTGATAAGATTTTAAGATTTCGAGTGAGAGTGGGACAGAAATCGGTAATTCGTTAGAATTCGATTTCGTCGTCCCACCTCCGCACAGTTGAGTAGGGCTGTAAAAGCTGATGAAATCAGCGTAGTAGAGCCCACTCAACCACTGCGTCTTGCTCGACAATCCAAAAATAATTGAGAGGCTAGGACTTTTGTCCCAGCCTCATCTTTTGTTTTTCAATGAATTATTTGTATTGGATATCGAAGGAGAAGGATCATTAGTTTATTGGACTTGGTAAGAGAATCTCCGTTCGATAGTGGCCATTTTCTTTGAATCGCTTGATAGTTCCTTGGTATTCTTGTACTAGGGCATCAACGTTTCGCAAGCCCCAACCATCTCTTTGACGTGTTTTACGAGTCTCTTGTTCCTGTTCATTAAAGGTATTGTTGATCGAAATAAATAGATTTTGTTGAAAATAACGTATATTCAGAGACAATGTTCTCTCTGATTTATCAGTCAATCGAAGACAGGCTGAAATACTATTATCCAAACAATTTCCTAAAATAACAGCTAGAACATCGGGCTGAATAGATAGTTCTTGTGGGATAAAGCAGTCAATTTCTAATGCAATTGCATCTTCCACATCGTGCAGTTTTTGATTCAGTAAATAATTAACCGTTGGATTTTTGGAGTAAAAGGTGTTTTTTCCTGAAATACTATCGGTTAACGATTGAAGATACTCTCTAGCCTCATCAGGATTTTCTTCTAGAAGTGCCAAGAGGGTTAAATGTTTATTTTTTAAGTCATGCCGAAGACTTTGCAATCGTTGGTATTCCTCTTGAGACTGTTGTGTTTCTCTTAATTGGAATTGAAGTTGTTCTTTATCTAATTTATTTTGATAATAAGCGTGCTGTTGTTGAGAAAGATGTAAGGTAAAATACAGCGAGGAAAACGACAATACAATAAGAGACAAGAGTGAAATGACAGAAAGATAATCTGGTCCAAATACTTGCCCTTGAATAGCAGATACAGTAAAGGCAAAAATAATCGATAAAATCGGCACGATAAATTGATAAAGCCAATTTCTTCTAGATGTTGCCATGGTTAACTTTTGATGTGTTCGAAATAGTTGTCGAAGAACAAGAGTGATCACAGTTGAAAAAAGAAAACTGATGGCAAGGTAACCACTAATCAGTTCTAAATTTTTCGATACTTTTGACAGTGGAAGAAATAGTTGGATAGCTTGATTGAGGACAGCTCCGGCTAATAATGTCAGGCTTGTTTGTAAGAATATCCAAAAGGAAGAATCACGAAAGGAGTAGCCAAAATAGAGTCCTACAAGAGAGGATTCTACAATACTCAGGAAGAGATTGCTAACTAAAAAAACGCGACTTTCTAAAAATAGAAAAACAAGAGCCACATGAAAAAGCAAGAAACAACAAAGGACTAAAAGTATTTCTTTTGAATGTTTACTTTTGGATATTGGCCTATAAAATAAGACACTTGCTAGAAATAAGTCAAACAAGATACTAATGATCCGCAATCCTATTAGCATTAGAAATTCCTTTCACTGAGATAGTTATAGTATTTTTCTTTAAAAGAAGACTGGAACTTACGACTAATTGGAAGTGAGTGTTCCTCGGTTCCATTTAGCAAAATAGTTACTGTTTTCGCATCAAAATCTTTGATATATTTGGGATTTACAATATAAGAAGCATGAATTTGAATAAAATAATCAGGTAGTTTATCTAAAATTTCTTGAGTTTTCAGTAAGGACTTATAGGTATCTGCTAGTGTGTAAATAAAAACGGAACGCTTATCTTTCTCAAAATAGGTAATGTCACTTAAAGGAATAGAGTAACTTTGTTTTCCAAATGAAAAGTTAAAGATGGTTTGTCCTAAATCTAAATAACGTAAAATTCTGTCTACTACCTTATTTAGCCTTTGAGGTTCAATGGGTTTTACTAAGTAATCAAAAGTCTGTACTTCAAATACTTGTTCCATGTAATCACGATAGCTGGTCACAAAAATAATGGGGATAAAAGGATTGAACTGACGAATTTCACGTGCAAGGTCAATTCCAGTAATTTGTGGCATATCAATATCCAAAAAAACACAATGCGTATCCCTTGTTAACTGTTCTAGCATTTTTTGTGGATTTGTATATAGTTTTGTTTCTACAGGAACCTTGTCGTAAGAAAGTAAATACTGTTCTAACTGACTAGCATCTCTAGTTGAGTCATCACAAATAACGACGTTTAACATAAGTCCCCCTTATCAAATTGAGTTGGCTAATTATGACATTAAAATGGTAAATCATGACGTAAACCATGGAAAGTCATATGTTTATTATACAATAATCTTATCAAAAATGAAGGAAGCTGGGAAAATCTTCTCAGTCTTGAGTGATGAGATGAAGACATTTGCGACACTGATTATTAGAGATTTGACAAAATCATTTGATAAGCAACATTTTGCTAATAACCATATTTCCTTAGAAATAGAAGCTGCTAAAATTACAGCCTTTTTAGGACACAATGGTGCTGGTAAGTCCACCCTCTTAAATCAAATGATTGGTTTTACCAAACCTGATAAAGGAGATGTATGCTATGGAGACATTTCTTTTGTACAGAATCGTAAACAAGCTCGCTCAATGATGAGCTATATGTCGCAACAGTATGCACCACTTGAAAAATTAACGGTGGAACAAAACTTAGAAATGCTTGGAAGAATGAGAGGATTAAACACCTTAGATTTACAAAAAGAAATGGATCAGCTCTTAACCGAGTTGGAAATTAAGGAGTACCGGGCAAAACAAGGAAAGGATCTCTCAGGCGGTTTAAAGCGTCTAACTTCTTTTGCAATGGCTTTGATAGGCTCTCCGACCATCATTCTTCTTGATGAGCCCACGAACGATGTTGATCCAATACGTCGTGAAAAACAGTGGCAATTATTACAGAAGCTAGCCCATAAAGGTCATACCATTATTATTGTGACACATAACTTGTTGGAAGTTGAAAAATATGCAGACAACTATGCCTTATTTAACCATGGGAAGTTAATCAAATCAGGACCAGTTCAGCAAATAACCTATCAAAAACAGTATCAAATCTCTTTTGAGTTTAGGAATGAAGATAGCTTAGCTCTATTCCAAGATTATACCATTATCAATGGTTCGATTTGCCAGATTGAAATAGAAGAGAAGGAGTTAACAAGACTGCTACCAAAAATAACACAGGAATTGGATAGAAAGAATATTTTTAATCTGTCACTTACTCAGAAAAACGTATCCATTTCAGATCTTTATAGAGAGGAGTTGACAAACTGATATGACTCAATTTTTTTACTTACTTCGTTGGAACTATCTTCGTCAAAAAGATCTATTTCTACTCTTTACGCTAGCTCAGGTTCTGTTATCCATTTCACTTCTTTTTGGTTATCCACTAGTGATCGGTGAGATTGATACGACAGCTGCCTACTATCTCTCTTCTGGTTCAGTTCTGATAGGAATCATTTCTATTGGCTGTACGATCTCATCCCCTGTTATAGCAAATGCGAAGTCAGAAGGACATGTAGACTATGTACGAGCCCTTCCAATACCACGAATTCTGATTTCATTAGCAGATCTTTGGATGTGGATGATAGCTATTTTGCCTGGAGTATTCATTTCTGTTATACTGGGCTATTTTCGTTTTTCTGTCCGCCTAAATGTATCTGTTCTGGCTGTTTTCATCCTATTTCTGATCTGTCTTACGATGATCAGTCTTGGATTTGCCATTGCGTATACTTTTTCTCCCAATATTGTCACGCTGATGTCTCAGTTGATTCTCATGATTGGTTTGATGTTTTCACCAATCATGTACCCTGCAAGTCGTCTTCCAGATTGGATAAACCATCTCTATCATGTTCTTCCATTTGTCCCTTCTGTCAACCTCCTACGAGCTTGTGTTTATAGTCATGGTCACGTCTCATTTTTTGACTTCACCATTCTGATCATCTGGATTTTGTTAACACAGTTACTGATCTTGAGAGTTCTTTATAAGGAAAAATAAAGGAAGGAGGATCTATGTTTTTCATCATTAAAACAGTGTTCTCTTTAAAAGGAGTTCAATTGAAAAGATTTATACATGTATCCCTATAACAAAAATCAACATCTGTGTTCAGATGTTGATATTTTTAATATATCCGCTAAGCCCTTTGTATCTTATTTGAAATACCAGTGGTGTTTGAGGCTGGCAAAAATTGCCTTGCTGGTGATCGTGATGATGATCAGTTTGATGAGGTCGGCAAGGATAAAGGGAGCAACGACCAAAGCAAATGCTTTTTGGAGATCAGTATGCGTGATCAGCATAAAGCCGATAGCTCCGGATACAAAGAGGAGAGCACTACTGAGAAGATTGGAAAAAAAGATAGTGAAAATGCTGGATTTAGCATTGGTCAATAGAGATGTGATCCATGCTCGGAATGGGAAGAAGAGGAGGAAACCAGCAGTAGGACCAAGGAAATGCGAAGCGCCACCAGCACCGCCGGCAAATACTGGAAAACCTAAGAAGCCTAAAAGTAGGTAGAGACAGACTGTGACAAAGGCATGGCTGGGTTTATAGATGGTCCCGATGATCCCGATCATGAGTGTCTGTAGGGTCAAAGGAATTGGTCCAAATGGAATGGTGAATTGAGATAGGACGGAGATCATGGCTACTCCAATGGAGATGAGCACTAAAGGAAAGATTTTTTTCATAACAGTTAACCTCTATTTTATTTTATGGTAACTATTCTACAATATCGGTTTCATCCTGTCAATAGTCCCAGTCGTTTTAGGTTGTTTTAAGTAAAAATTTAGGCCTGTTTAAGACTTCTAAAGTATAATCGCCTTACTTAAAGGATCGAGCTCCCTTTAAAATTTAAAAGACAAGTACTTGTAAAAAAGATAAAAGGTAAAAAGATGAATCAAAAAGAAACAAAACAAGTAGTCGAAACGCAAGAATCCAAAGAAAAAATGGTCGTCCTCAAACGAAGTCCTAAGTGGTGGATCGGTATGGCAGCAGTTGGTGGCTTGTTGGTCGGTGCTGGAAGTGGCTTTGGGGTCGGTGTCATCGCCTCACAATCTTCCAATTCTCAACAATTTTCTCAACCGGTTCAAACGGGTCAGAACCAAGGTTCCAATCAGCAACAAAATAGTCAAAATGGCCATGCTACACAAGGAAACCAGCAAAATGGTGGCCCACAGGACGGCGGTCCTCAAGGTGGCCCGCAAGGTGGCGGTCCGGGTCAAATGCCACAAGAAGGCAATGGTGGCCCACAAGGGAATGGTCCAGATAATGGCATGAACCAATCTGGCGGACAAGAAGGGAACCAGGGGTCCTCTAAAAAGTCCAATAAGAAGAATTCAAGAAATAAAAACAAGACGAGTGACAGTCAAAGTAACAAAGAAAACACGACAAACTCATAGAATTAGCCTTCCTCAGGCAGGCTGAATTTGATCATAAAACCAGGTTCTAAACTATAGGAAATGAAGGCAAGTCGTGTTATAATGGTTAAGAATAGATTAGAAAGACTCACTCAGGAAAGAGAAGAGGATACGACGATGATTAAAATTCTATTGGTCGAAGATGACCTTGGTTTATCAAATTCAGTATTTGATTTTTTAGATGATTTTGCGGATGTCATGCAGGTCTTTGACGGAGAAGAAGGTCTTTACGAAGCAGAAAGCGGGATCTATGATTTGATTTTGCTGGACCTGATGCTTCCTGAAAAAGACGGTTTCCATGTCTTGAAAGAATTGCGTGAAAAAGGCGTGACAACCCCTGTTTTGATCATGACAGCCAAAGAAAGTCTGGATGACAAAGGACACGGCTTTGAGCTAGGGGCAGACGATTACCTCACCAAGCCTTTCTACCTAGAAGAGCTTAAGATGCGGATTCAAGCCCTCTTGAAGCGCTCAGGAAAGGTCAATGAAAATACCCTTAATTATGGCAATTTGAAGGTTAATTTATCTACCAATTCGACTTATGTGGATGGGAAAGAAGTGGAACTTCTTGGGAAGGAATTTGATCTTTTGGTCTATTTCCTTCAAAACCAAAATGTCATCCTTCCAAAGACCCAGATCTTCGATCGTCTCTGGGGCTTTGATAGTGACACAACCATCTCAGTGGTTGAAGTCTATGTTTCAAAAATCCGTAAGAAATTAAAAGGTACTGATTTCGTTGAGAGCT
>OLPB01000741.1_pt1 | contig 18166 bp, 15 predicted proteins | sample 1672001 | NCBI WGS metagenome assembly OLPB01 (sample SAMEA3136635, study PRJEB25190) | human gut metagenome | biome: human gut; feature: human-associated habitat; material: faeces | place: Austria | collected 2013 | reverse complement strand
GGTATGCTCGGACGGATGGATGACCGTCAATTCTTCATATTCCTGCTTTGTATGATTAATATCCAGCACACCTTCCTGTTCTGCGCCATGGTCAGCTTCATAAGCCGCCAGCATATTAAGAAGATCCTGCTTTTTATTATTTCCGATAATAATATCAATGGCTGCATCCGCTTTTGCCTGCTCCGTAGATGTCTGGACATAACAGCCTGCTGCCACCACGATTGCATCCGGATTCATTTTTTTCGCCTTATGGATCATCTGTCAGGATTTGCGATCCGCGATATTCGTCACAGAACAGGTATTGATAATATACACATCCGCCCTGTCATGGAACGGTACAATTTCATATCCTGCCTGTTCCAGCATCTGCTGCATTGCCTCTGTCTCGTATGAATTTACTTTGCATCCAAGGCTGTGTAATGCTGCTTTTTTCATTGTTTCAACTCCTATACTGTATTGACTTTTTTATTATTTAAAGTTACTATTGAATAGAATAAACTATATTATTTCAGGAGGGCTGGTAAATGAAAACAGTACAGATTTCTTTAAATTCCATCGATAAGGTAAAAAGCTTTGTCAATGCGATCACACAGTTCAATTTTGACTTTGATCTGATCTCCGGAAGATATGTCATTGATGCAAAATCAATCATGGGTATCTTCAGTCTTGATCTCTCTAAACCGATTGATCTTGCAATCCATGCAGGTGACACAGATATGAGCGAGATCATGGAAGCATTAAAACCTTATCTTGTATAATCTCATACAAATAAATGAAACATACTTATTTTCAAAACCAGATACCGGGAAAAATCCTGTGATTTTTCCCGGGTCTTTTTTTACTCTTCACAAACAGTGATCGTCTCCGTTGTCTCGATGGCTGTCTGCATCAGTTCATCAATTTTCTCATTCAGATGCTGTTCTGAGCGCTCGATAATTTTCAGATTTGGTTTTGTCACCGGATGTTTTGCAACAAAAATCGTGCAGCAGTCCTCAAATGGCTGAATAGATGTCTCGTATGTATCAATTTTTTCTGAAATTGCAATGATATCATTCTTATCAAAACCGATCAGTGGACGATATACCGGCATATTGCATACCGCATTGGTTGCTGCCAGTGACTGCATTGTCTGGCTTGCCACCTGACCGATACTCTCACCGGTGATCAGACCGAGACAGCCGGACTCATTTGCGAAGTGCTCAGCGATCTTCATCATATAACGACGCATAATAATCGTCAGCTCATCATGCGGACACTGATCATAAATATAGAGCTGGATATCTGTAAAGTTTACCACATGAAGCTTGATCGGTCCGGAATATCTTGCTACAATCTTTGCAAGGTCTACAACCTTCTGCTTTGCACGTTCACTTGTATACGGTGGTGCATGGAAATAAGTTGCTTCCAGTCCAACTCCACGTTTGGAGATCATATAGCCGGCAACCGGGCTGTCAATGCCGCCTGACAGAAGAAGCATGGCACTTCCATTTGTTCCAACCGGCATTCCGCCTGCTCCCGGAATGATCTGTGAATACACATAAATCTCATTACGTACTTCAACATGCAGCATTACATCTGGTTTGTGCACATCTACATGTGTCTCCGGGAATGCATCCAGAATTGCCTCTCCCAGATCACAATTGATCTCCATGGAAGTCTTCGGGTAAGATTTTCTCGCTCTTCTTGCTTCCACTTTGAAAGAAAGCTTCTTATCCGGATATACTTCATCCATATATGCAACGACATCTTTTTTCAACTGGTCAAAGCCCTGATCTTCCATCCGGACAACCGGACAGATACCTACCAGTCCGAACACTCTTTTTAAATGCTCTACTGTATCATCATAATCATATTCACCTTCACAGTCCACATAAATACGTGCCTGTGATTTATAAACAGTGAAAGTTCCTTCTACATCTTTTAAAGCGTAACGCACCTGTCTTACAAGTGCATCTTCAAAAAGATAACGGTTCTTTCCTTTAATTCCAATCTCTCCATATTTTAACAAAAAAGTATGAAATCTCATCTTATGTCTCCTTTTCGCTTCCGGACCGGTTAGTGTCTGGTATATTTTCTAAGCACCGGTACTATATTATAAAGGGTATCCAAAGTATAGTCAATCTCTTCTGATGTAGTAAATTCCGACATACTGAAGCGAAGTGTGGCATCTAAAAATTCCTGCCCTGCTCCGATTCCTTTTAACACGCCGCTCACCTGCGGATGGTTGGAAGCGCAGGCAGATCCGGAGGATACATAGATTCCCTTTTCCTCCAGTGCATGCAGGAGCACTTCGCTTCGGATACCTGCAAATCCGACACTGATAATATGCGGCGCACTCGTCTCATCATAGAGCCCATGGATCGTCGTATTTTCAATCCTGGCAATTCCTTCGATGAAATGCTCTTTCAGCTTACGCATCTTCTGCACTTTTTCATCCAGATCCTCGTAAATTGTCTTCGCTGCAAGAGACAGTCCTGCAATACCCGGAACGTTTTCCGTACCGGAGCGGATATTCTTCTGCTGTTCTCCTCCAAACAGAATTGGTTTGATCTTCACTTTGCTGTCAATATACAGCACTCCCGTTCCTTTCGGTCCATGAATCTTATGACCGCTGATGGAGCAGAGATCTACACCCAGTTTCTTCGGATGGATCCTGTATTTGCCAAATCCCTGTACTGCATCTACATGAAACAGAATATTTTTATTATATGCTTTCACAATACTTGCCGCTTCTGCGACCGGCTGTACAGAACCAACTTCATTATTTACATACATCACAGACACCAGTATCGTTTCATCACAGAGTGCCTCCTTCAATGCCTCTAACTGCACTCTTCCATAACGGTCAACCGGAAGAAATGTAACCCGGAATCCCTGTTCTTCCAGATAGCGCATCGTATTGATGATCGCAGGATGTTCAATTCCTGTCGTGATCAGATGATTACCTGCGCGTCTGTTTGCCATTGCTGTTCCGATCAGCGCCAGATTATCACTCTCTGTTCCTCCAGATGTGAAAAATATTTCTTTTTCCTGTACTTTTAAAAGTCTGGCAAATGTCTCTTTTGCATCTTTTATATATTGTTCTGCTTCAACGCCTTTTCTGTGCAGAGAAGATGGATTGCCATAATCTTCGCACATCACATGCGCAACCAGTTTTCCGACACTGTCGTAAGCTCTGGTTGTTGCTGAATTGTCCAGATAAACTTCTTTCATGTTCTTCTCTCCTGCTTATTTTCACTATTAGCTTATGTATCATTCTTCCAAATGGAACATAAGTACCGACAACGTTGTAAGTCCCGCTGTCTCCGTTCTTAAAATCCTCTTTCCCAGTGTGATCGTATGTGCGCCTGCCGCCAGTGCCTGTTCGATCTCTGCTTCTTCAAATCCGCCTTCCGGTCCGATAAATATCCCAACGCTCTGCCCCGGCCATATTTTCTCAAGAAGTGTTTTTGTCTCTTTCATACCTTCTGCACATTCATACGGTACGAGAATGACATCCAGCTGCTTTGCCTGTTCCAGTGCTTCTTTAAATGTACACACCGGTATAACTTCCGGGATTACACTCCGACCGGACTGCTTTGCCGCACTTCTGGAAATTTCCTGCCATCGTTCCTGCTTCTTTGCTGCCTTTTTCGCATCCAATTTTACAACGCAGCGCTTCATGGAAACCGGAACAATCTGATAAGCTCCAAGTTCTACCGACTTCTGCACGATCCACTCCATCTTTTCCTGCTTTGGCAGTCCCTGGAACAGATAAATTCTGGATGGAAGTTCTGTACTGCTCTCTTCCTGCGATTCTATTTTAAGTACGGCCTCCTTATCTTCATAAGAATCAATCATACACTGGTATGTCTTTCCGGCTCCGTCACTGACTGTCACACGTTCCCCCGCATGCATACGCAGAACGTTCTTCATATGATTCACATCCGAACCATTCAGACGTATCCACTCACCTTCTGCCTGGGACGGTTCAATAAAAAAATGCTGCATCTTTTTTTCTCCTGTCTGAGCTGCCTGTTTTTATTTATGCATTTTTACGTGCGACAACAGAAACCCATTCCCCCTGGTGGTTCACTTCCAGGACTTCCAGTCCTGCCGCCTTTACAGCCTCTGTTACAACTGTTTCTTTGTCCTCAATGATACCACTTGTAATATATACAGCTCCCGGTTTCATCTGGTGTACGATTACCGGAGTCAGTGGCTCCAGAACATCCGCAAGGATGTTAGCAAGTACAATGTCGTATTTTTCATATCCGACAGCATCCTGCACGTCTTTATCATCAATAATATTACCGATCATAACTTCATATTGATCTTTTGCTATACCGTTTACTTCCATATTTTCATGGGTGGCATCAAGCGCACACGGATCAAGATCTGTTCCGATGGAATGTCCTGCACCAAACTTCAGTGCAAGCATACCCAGGATACCACTTCCGCATCCCACATCCAGAACAAGATCTCCATTTTTTACATATTTTCTCAGCGCACGGATACAAAGTTGTGTTGTTTCATGCATTCCTGTACCAAAAGCTGTACCCGGATCAATGTGGATCACCAGTTTATCACTGTCTTCTGCTTTTACATCTTCCCAGGATGGAATTACAAGGATATCATCAATATAGAACTGATGGAAATACTGTTTCCAGTTATTTACCCAGTCCACATCTTCTGTCTCGGATTCCTCAATCGTTGCATCTCCTACATCTACATATGCACGCATCTGTTCCATTTCTTCCCTTACCTGTGCAAGGATCGTTCCTGCATCCAGATCCGGGTCAAGATAAAATGTGAGATAGGCAACTCCGTCATCTTCCGGAATATCTGGTAATATATCCACAAACATCTGCTCTTTGTCCTGCTGTGTAAGCGGGATCTTATCTTCAATCTGCACGCCTTCGATTCCAAGATCCGCCAGCATGCTGCTAACAATATCTTCTGCTTCAGTTGTTGTTTTTAATCGGAATTGATTCCATTTCATGATTTTCTCTCCTTCATACAATATATCATCCGTTATATTAACATTGCTCAAAAGCTCCAGCTCTTCCAAACCCAGGAACAGCCAGAGCTTCACAATTAATCAAGGTCAATGAAATCCACCTTAAAGGTATCATCATCTTCCATATGCCCTCTCTTCTTTTTCGGTGTCTCTCCGAGAAGATCATCTAAATCATCAATCGTAAGTTCTTCTCTTGGAGTATATCCGGCAAATACATTTTTATCCAGATTGCCGTAATCATCCTCTTCATAAGTAATCTCTCCGAATTCGTCTTCGTCATAAGCATCGTATTCGTCTTCAAAATCATCTTCGTCATAAGCATCTTCATACGTGTCTTCTGCATCATATGCATCATAATCATCTTCTACATATGCTTCTTCAAATGCATCTCCATCATCTACATTATCAAAATCTTCTCCGTCGTAAGTTTCAAAATCATCTTCATCTGATTGTTTTTTCTTACCAAAACGAGATTCTTTTTTATTCTTCTTTTCTTTTTTGTTTTTTACCGGTACCGGCTCTTCTTCCACATCAATACCGTACTCATCATAAAGCTCATCTAACTCTGCGTTACGGTTATGCAGTTTGATACCAAGAATAATAAGGATCAGTAAAAGAACAATTGCTCCGATTCCTCCTGCAAGAATAATCATCTGTAAATGATCATTTACAAATGCCGGAAGCTTGTTGGAAGTAGTTTTACTGGATGTATCTGTCTTAGAAGTCTCAGACGGATCATCCATTCTCTGGTAAGTATTCTCCTGGGAATCATACTGATAATATCCGGTCTCGCCTTTGTTATTCATTGCATACAGGACATAATAATCTGTACTGTCACTATTCTGCCATACCGGAAATTCTTTATCATTTAAAGTCAGCTTTGCTTCCTGATAATTCGATGGAAGCTTTACTTTGGACGTATCGCTCAGCACAACAATAGATGTACTGTCAGAAATACTGACCTCCTCATATGGAGAAAAAGTTGCATCTTCTTCATTATACATGAAAAAGTCACCTTTTTTATCACTGTCCATCAAATAACCAAGTGTAATGCCACTGTCTTCATTCTTCACCATCTGACGGTCTTCTCCGTCCAGTGAAACAGTCACTCTGGAATATCCCGTCGGAACATCATTATCTGAAAATTCATCTGTCAGCGTATAAGACTTTCCATTTACTTTTACAGTCTTATCTGCTGCATTTCCAGCTTTGCTGCTCTTGGAATCACTTTTTATCTTGGATGGATCACCCGCTGCAATCTTAACTGTTGAATTCCCTTGATCCAGTGTCAGTGTCGTACCGACATCGGACGCAATCGTTGCGCCGGAAACTTCAACCTTGGTGCTTCCTTCTTTTAACGCCTGAAACTTCATTGTAAAAGAAGTTTCTGTAGAGCCGCCGGTTCCTGTATAAGTCAGTGCTCCGCCATTTTCCTTCACACCATCTCCAGATTCAAATTTCAATGAAGCCGTATCATAGCTCAACTTCACTTCCATATTTCCAAGGCTTGAACTTGTGGAGCGTACTACACATTTCACTTCTACTTCATCACCAACTGCTGTGCTTGGATCTGTAAAAGAGATTCTTCCATCTGCTGCATGTGCAACGAAAGAAAAACAAGACACGCACAGACAGAGAGTCAATAAAGCTGCACTGAGTTTCTTAAATGCTTTCATGTTCTTTCTATTCCTCCTAAATCAACTTTTATTCTGTCCCGCCACCAGTTGTATTATTATTACTTTTACTATTTCCGGAGTCACTGGTTGAGTTTGTAATCACCGGTTTATTACTGTTATTGTTATTGTTATTGTTACTATTACTGTTATTATCTGTATTCGTCTCTTCTTCTGTATTCATATTCGCCGGACGTACAACATTCGTCAGATTGGAAATCTCTGTTGAAATCATCTGCACTGTAGAAGATACCGTTTTTGTCTCGTTCGGGTACAGGAACTTATGCAATTCTTCTACATTCTCAGCCAGTCCAAGCGGTACAACAACATCTCCTGCAGTCCTGTAGATAATTCCATCCGTCTTCTCAAACGGGAAGCCCTGACTGTCACCCAGCTTATAACTTGAGGCACTCGCCGCAAGCGAAAGTACTTCTTTCAGCGAAAAACTCGTAGATACCTGCGGAAATATCTTATCCACAATCTTATTAAGTGTACCAATGTCTGCTTTAATACCTTTCTCGTACAACTTCTTAATCACAAGACGCTGTCTCTCTGTACGCTTGTAATCTCCGCCTTCCAGCTTACGAAGTCTTGCATATGTTACAGCCTGCGGTCCATCCAGTGTATAGACACCACCGCCATTTAACTTATGCGCCTTCTTCTTGGATGCTTTTGCTGTCTCACCGACATACTTATTCAGCATCTTCGCTTCCGGATCGGTTACCTGTATCTTAATTCCGCCAAGCATATCTACCACATCAGACATTGCTTTGAAATCGACGGTTGCATAATCCTGAATATCCAGGTCCAGATTCTTGTTCAGCATGTTGATTGCTGCTTTCGGACCGCCTGAAAAATATGCATGATTCGCTTTATTATAGGTATTATCATCCTGCTGCAGAAGCGTATCTCGGTAAATGGACGCCATACGGATCACACCTTCTTTGTGGTCAAGCGCTACAACTATGATCGTATCCGTGCGCGTACCGGCTTCCAGTTCTCCTTCTCTGGAGTCGCCTCCGAATAACGCTACTGTTGTATATCCTTCCTTCTTCACTCCGGAATTGATTTTAATATCATCTGAGTTAATCTCTACACGCTGGAACTTGTCATACTTCGCCATGACAAAAGCTGTTGCGGACAATGCGAGCAATATGATCACTTCGATTGCCAGTACGATTGCACGCCTTCTTCTTCTGTTCCTTCGCTTTTTTCTGGCCTTGGCAGCCTGCACTGCTTTAAGGTTTCTCTGATTCCTCTTCTTTGCCATATCAAGCCTCACTTTTCTTTTTATACAAAATACTACAATATATTACTATATTTTCGCAAAAAGTGCAACCTAAATTAACTCTTCTTTCGTAACCCGAAGAGCTTCTGCTACGACATGGTGCATATCCATGTATTTATATGTTCCAAGTCTTCCTCCAAAAATGACTTTCTTTTCTTCCTTTGCAAGTTCCTTATAAGAATGATACAGCATATTATTCTTCTCATTATTTACCGGATAGTAAGGCTCATCACCTTTCTTCCATGCTGCAGGATATTCTCTGGATATGACTGTCTTATCCTGTGTGCCAAACTCGAAATGCTTGTGTTCAATGATTCTTGTGTACGGTACTTCGTATTCCGTATAATTTACAACTGCATTTCCCTGATAATTCGGCTGATCCAGTACTTCCGTTTCAAAAGAAACACTGCGGTACTCCAGTTCTCCGAACTGATATCCATAATATGCATCGATCGGGCCGGTATATACTACTTTCTCTGCAAGTGCATCCAGTTCGTCTTTGTGTTCCAGGTAATCCACACCAAGTCTTACTTCTGCCTTTGCAAGCATCTTCTCGATCATAGCTGTATATCCACCAATCGGGATTCCCTGATAAATATCATTAAAATAATTATTATCATAAATATACCGCACCGGCAGACGTTTAATAATCTCCGGTGGAAGCTCTGTTGCGCGATGCCCCCACTGCTTCTCTGTATATCCTTTGATCAGTTTCTCATAAATATCTTTTCCGACCAGGTTGAGTGCCTGTTCTTCCAGATTCGCCGGATGCTCTGTGCGATAAGCTGCTGCCTGTTCTTCAATCTTCGCTTTTGCCTCTGCCGGTGTCACAACCCCCCACAATTTATTGAATGTGTTCATATTAAACGGAAGATTATAGATTTCTCCTTTATAATTCGCTACCGGACTGTTCGTATAACGATTGAACTCTGCAAACTGCTGTACATACTCCCAGACTTCTCTGTTGCTTGTATGGAAAATGTGCGCTCCATACTGGTGAACCTGAATTCCTTCAACTTCTTTTGTATAAATATTTCCACCAATATGATCTCTTTTCTCCACTACCAGACATTGTTTTCCTTTTTTTCCCGCTTCATACGCGAAAATGGATCCGAATAAACCAGATCCGACAATTAAATAATCATACATCATTTTTCCACCCGTTTTTCTACATTTTTTTGTGTTTATTCTAACAAAAAAAGGATGTACATGTCAATTATGTACACCCTTTCCTTATTATTTTACTTATTCTGCTTCGTTTTCACTGCTTCCGCCTCCGGTATTGCCGCCTCCGGATTCACTGTTTCCATCTCCGGTATTACTTCCAGAGTTTCCGCCTGTACTGCCTCCGGTATTTCCGCCTGTACTGCCTCCGGTATTTCCACCTGTGCTGCCTCCGGTATTTCCACCTGTGCTGCCTCCGGTATTTCCAGAATGATTTCCCGAATTGTTATTCTTATTGCTGTTGTTATTTTTATTACTGTTTGTACCGCTGTTTCCGTTGTTACGATTACTGTTCTTATTATTATGGTAACTGCTGTTGTTATTCTTATAAGACCTTGTCGGTGTATACTTATTCGATTCCTGTGCCTTATCTTCCGGCGTTGTCTTATATGTCTTACTGTTCAGCGTCGAACTGCTTTCTGCCTGTCTCTGTCCGACTCTTGCAACAACTGCATTGCTGATTGTCTTCACTTCACTGGATGTTTTATAATTTTCATCATCATACAGAAACTTATGCAGTTCTTTTACATTGTTGTCCAGTTTTACCGGAATAACAATACTTCCCAGTCCGGAAATCGTATCTGTCGTTTTTTCAAACGGGAATCCGGATGAGGCACCGATCTTATACTTTGTAAAATCTTTCGCATAAGAAAGGATCTCTGTTGCTGAAAAGTTTGTCTTAATTGTCGGAAGTAATTTATCAATGATCTTGTTGATTGTAGCAAAATCTGATTTCTGTGCCTTCTCAACAATCTTCTGGATAACGAGACGCTGTCTCTCCGTTCGTGTAAAATCCCCGCCCGCTGTTGAACGGATACGCGCATAAGTTGTCGCCTGCACACCATTGAGATGCTGTTTTCCAGGCTTGGTAACTTTCTTTGCCTTTTTCTTTGCAACTCTGGCTGTCTCACCAACAAACTTATTCAGATACTGGATCTCTTCTTTTTTCACATTTATATCCAGACCACCAAGTAAGTCTATCGTTTCTGAAATAGCTGCAAAATCCACAGTTGCAAACTTTTCAATATCCAGATCCAGATTCTTATTCAGCATATTGATTGCCTGTGTCGGACCACCGAAACTATATGCTGCATTACATTTCTGCAGGTGTCCGTCTTTGATGTCCAGAAGAGTATCTCTGTAAACACTGGACATACGCACTTCTTTTGTCTTATTATTCAGACTTGCCACAATAATACAGTCTGTTCTGGTTCCTTTTTCCAGCTCACCGCTTCTGGAATCGATTCCGAAAAGTGCTACATTCGTATAACCTTCCCCGGTCTCTTCTGCTTCTTTGTTCACCTGGATATCTGCCGCATCGATTTCCTCCGTGTCAAGTTTGCCAAGCTTGGCTGCCACAAATATCACGCCACTTGCCGCAAGACAAAGCACCAGACTTCCCATACAGAGTGCAATCTTCTTTCCTATGCTTAGACGCGAGAACCAGTTTCCTGCTCTTCTTCTGCGTCTTCTGCGCCTCTTTCCTGCCATGTTGTACCTCATTTCTTCTTAAATTTATCTTGTCATGCCATTCTTCGGATTCGAGTAAAATCCATAAACCTTTTTCGTCCCGTTCTTCTGATATGCACGTATTTTATACTTGTACTTTGTACGCTTTTTCAGTCCTTTATCCGTATAGGAAACAGTTTTTGGATTCGTGAGCGTTTTTATCTTCTTATACGCTTTTTTCTTCGTATTATAGCGGACAATCTCATACCCATCCGCATCTATAATCTGTTTCCAGCTTAGTTTTATTTTACTTCTTGAAACGGCCTGTGTCTTAAGAGATGGAAAACCAATACGTGCTCCCGCACCAGTCTTTATGTAGCTTTTCATTACATATCCCGTCTTCTTCGTTCCGTTCAGCTTCGCTGTAACTTTATACCAGCCGCCGCGTGCTCCTGTTACCGATACTGTTTTTCCTCTTGTAAGAGTTCCCTGGCTCTTATAAGAAGTAGATGGTCCTTTGCGGAAATTCACACTTGAAACGCTGACTCTTCCTGTCTCTGCTTTCTTCGTTACCGCTTTTGCTTCTGTATACCCGCTGTATCCTTTTACGCCACTTACCGATTTATATGCACGAATCCGGTATGTATAGGTCTTAGAAGCATCCAGATCCGCATCTGTATAAGATAACGTCTTCGGACTTGTAACGGTCTTTATCGTAGTATAAGACTTCTTCGCAGAATCATAACGCTGTATAATATATCCGCTTGCGTCTGCTGCCTGTTCCCAGCCAAGTGAAATCCGATTCAGTGCTGTTCCTTTTGCTGAAAGTGCGGTGCCGTCAATTCCGGTTACACCTGTAGCTGCCGGTGTGAAAGAACTGTAATCTTCCCCTGCATCTTCCTCTAAAAATGCACGCACTTTATAAGTTCCCGCCTCGCCTTTTCCAAGTCCGGTATCTGTATAAGTTGTTGCATCCACATCTTCGATCGTTGCAATCTTTACATATTTATCTGCTGTATTTTTCTTGAAAACTTCATAGCCGGATGCATGCTCGATTGGCTCCCACTGTATCGTAATACTATCCTGTGTTGTCTTTTTTATCTTCAAAGTTTCCTGCTGTTTTACATAACGGAAGTTCATATCTACATTCTTATCATTGATTCCGCTTATTCTTCCAGTCGGGCTATACTGCCAGTATTCGTATGTTCTTCCATAAGTAACTTTCGTATTATACTGTGCCAGCCAGATCTTATATTTACTATCGATCTGATCTGCATACATATCATTTGTCAGCATCGAACAATTCGCATAAACCATCGGTGTGTAGCCTTTGGATGCAACTCTTGCGCAAAACGCATTGCAGATCTTCGTCTTCTTCGCTCTGCTGAGTTTCGCAGTTGCCAGTCTTCCCAGCGTCGGCGTTACATATTCGTAATCCAGGACAATCGGAAGCTTTAATTTGTATTTGCTGACTTTTGAAATAATATAATCCGCTTCTTCTCTCGCTTCTTTCTCTGTGATCGCCTGTGAGAAAATATAAGCGCCAACCGGGATGCCCGCATTGATCGCTGCCGGAATATAATTATCTACCTGCTTGTCCGGATATAATTTTCCTTCTCCGTAAGAGCGGTATCCCGCACGGATGATTGCAAACTGCACACCGGCAGCCTTTACTTTCTTCCAATCAATATTCCCCTAATGATAAGATACATCAATTCCGGTCTGGATCTCATATCCGTCTTTAAACTTAGACGCATGCTGATATTTCGAATTGTTGATCACTGCTCTTGCTTTTGCCGAAGCAGGTGTATCATAAAATTCCGGTGCAATCTTTCCGTTCAGACGGTAATCTCCCGGGTCACCATCTTCAGGTATCTCTGCGGCTTTTGTACAAAACGGAAGCATGGAAATACTTACACACATTGTCAGAAGCGCCGCCAGTATTCTTGTTCTCTTTTTCATTCTACTTTTATAATCTCCTCATATTCTGGTATTGCCTGTCATTCCATGAAAGTTAAACTAATTTTTAATTTACAATATACTTACATAACTTGTCAACATATAGCCTGTCTTTTTCTTGCCTTTTACAGGAAATGAGATTTTATACCAGCTTCCCTTTGTTCCTGTCACTGAAATCTTTGTTCCTTTTGTAAGAGTTGTCACTTTTTTATAAGAAGTTCCCGGACCTTTACGCACATTGACATTCGTTGCATTTACTTTTGCCTGACGCGATGTAATCTTCACATAATCATCTAAAATATAGCCTGTTTTACTCTTTCCGTTTATACTTGCTTTTACTTTATACCAGCTTCCACTCTTCCCAGTCAGAGTAACATTTTTTCCTTTTTTCAACTGCGCGATCTTTGCTTTAGAAATTGATGCGCCTTTACGGAAATTTACATTGCTGCCTTTGATTTTTCCGGAAACCGCTTTTTTCGTAGTCGCTTTCACAGCCGAAGTATAGGAACTGTACACTGTTGTTCCGTTTGCTTTCTTATATGCACGGACACGATATTTGTATGTCGTTGCTGCATTTAAACCTGTATGATTGTAGGACACTGTAGAACCATTGCTGATCGTCTTTATTGTCTCGTAGGCTTTTTTTGAGCTATTGTATTTTTGAATCTTATAACCGCTTGCTCCGTTCACTTTACTCCAGGATAATTTTACCGTATAAAAATTCTTTCCGGATGCTTTAAGAGCCGGAGTCTTCAATGTTCCGGATGCTGTTGTGTCTGAAGTATCTTTTTTTATGTAGCGGAAGTTCATATCCACCCTTCCGCCGATTCCATCCACAGCTCCGGCTGCAGAATACTGCCAGAAATTATAATCTCCGGTATACGTCGTTTTAGATGTATAATTGGCAAGCCAGATCATATAGTTTTTGCTGATATCGGATGCATTTAACTTATTTTTCAACATATCAGCATTTGCATATACCATCGGTGTGTAGCCTTTAGATGCCACTCTCGCGCAAAATGCATTGCATATGGCAGTTGCCTTTGATTTGCTTAATTTGGCATCATAGAGGCGTCCTTCATTCTTCCCGCTATCACTGTAATATTCAAAATCCATCACCAGTGGCAGTGTAATCTTATATCCTTTTACCTGAGAAATCAGAAGATCTGCTTCTGCTTTTGCCTCTGCTTCCGTCGTTGCCTGTGAAAATATGTATGCCCCTACAGGAATTCCTGCTGCAAGCGCGTTTTTCAGATTTGTCACACCTGTTTCATCGATTCCCATGGATCCGGCAGAGCCATATCCGCGGTAAGCCATACGCACCAGCGCAAACTGAACTCCGGCTTTTTTCGCTCTGCCCCAGTCAATCTTTCCATTCCATTTGGATACATCGACTCCGGTCTGGATTGTATAACCGCTCTTGAACTTATCTGCATGCTTATAGTTCGCCGTTGTTCTTGCCATTGACTGTTCACCAAAAAATTCCGGTGCAATATGTCCGGCTAATCTTCCGGCTCCCGGATCGTCTGCTCCGTTCACATTAGAAGCTTCTGTATTTTCCGTTTCCTGTGTTACTGCTGTTTCTGCCGTCGCATCCTGCGCATATACAGATGCCGGAACTGCGGCCACACAAAGTGCCAGTGCTGTCATCATTGCTACAAGTATATTCTGTTTCTTCATATTTATTATCTCCTGTTCTATTTCCCTACACCCAAATCATCTGCAGAAACTATTTCTAACAATTTCTTTCAGATAATATCTTTACTAAAACAGAATACCGTAACAATGCGGTTATTGTCAAATTTCAGGAAGCTGTATTGGCATTTTCTATAAAATATTTTAATTATAGAAAAAAGGTGGAATTTATTCTTTTCCACCTTTAAAAACTACAAATCTCTGTCCAAAATAATTCAGTCCCACAAACAGACACATTCCCGCAAACATGGCAATATTATCTTGTATCTTTGTGCCATATCCGCTGAAGATCTGATATACACATGGCTTTGCGATACCATATGCCAGAACATAACAAATTACAATATTTACAGCAAATGTTATCACTTCGCGAAGTGATTTTTCTTTACTACGGAACGTAAAATATTTATTCAGAAAATAACTTACAATACTTCCTATAATATAATTGCACGCGGAAGCAATCCAGTATCCGGTATGGAATCCATTATACAGCAAAAACATTACCGCTGATCCCACCAGTGTATTGATCACTCCAACGATCAAAAATTTTATTGTTACCCAATCAATTACTTTCTTCATCTTATTTTCGTTCTTCCCTCTTTTGTTTTCTTTTTCTATTGCCTTTTATTTTCTCTCATTTTACTTTTTATCAGTTCCCATATCCTGCTTGGCATCTGTATCTTTGTAAGTACGCTCACTGATAATGTAACGTGGGCGATGCTTAGTCTCCAGATAAATCTTTCCGATATATTCTCCGATCACACCAAGAAATAACATCTGGATTCCTCCGATAAAACATACAATACAGGTTACACTCGCCCATCCCGGTGCCGTCTCTCCAACCAGCGCACCGATCACTGCCCAAAGGATTCCGATAAAACTCAGACTTGCAACAAGCAACCCAAAGGAAGTAATCAGACGAATCGGTTTTACTGACAGACTGGTAATTCCATCAAATGCTAAAGCCAGCATTTTCTTTAATGGATAATGGCTTTCTCCGGCAATACGCTCTGCTCTTTCATAATATACAGACGTACTTTTAAAACCAACAAGTGGAACCATGCCACGAAGGAAAATGTTTACTTCTTTATAATTCGCAAATTCCTGTAATACACGACTGGAAATCAGGCGATAATCTGCATGATTATAAACAACCTCTGCTCCCATCCAGTTTAATAACTTATAAAATCCTTCTGCCGTAAACCGCTTAAAAACTGTATCCGTATCTCGTTTTGAACGTACGCCATACACAACTTCACAGCCATCCAGATACGCATCTACCATACGATCCATGGCGTTAATATCATCTTGTCCGTCGCAATCAATCGAAATTGTAATATCACACTGGTCTTTTGCTTCCATAAGACCTGCCAGTACAGCATTCTGATGTCCTCGGTTCCGGCTCTGGCAGATTCCAATATAATGCAGATCTTCTGCTGAGAGTTTCCGGATAATATCCCATGTTGAATCTTTTGATCCATCATTTACAAATAATATCCGGCTGTCATCTGTAATCTTTTCTTCTGTTACTAACTGCTGAATCTTTGCCAGAAACTGCTTACTGGTAATCGGCAGTACTTCCTCTTCATTGTAACACGGAATCACAATATAAAGAGTTGGTGTTTTCTCTCTGATATTCTTTATTTCTATATTGTTCTCCATATTTGTTTCTGCCTTCACCTGCTATCGCTCTCCTCTCTCAACATTTTCATTGCAGCGTTTTTTAGGTATTATTACCAGAACAATTGCTGTCCACAGTAAAAAGATTCCTGCTATTACCAGCATCTGTTTTTTGTCACACCACGGCTCTTTTGTCTCTTTATACACTTGCAGATACAAATTTTCAAAATGATTCCTTCCATCTACTTCCAATTTTCCTTTATAACTGTGCATATAAAACTCTTTTCTATACCATACCCGTAATTTGCCTTTATGAGGTTTTTTATTCCAGATTCGTAAATGATAATCCTTATTCTCTTTTGTTGGTGTTACTTTTGGAAATTTAAGTATGACACTTCCATGCTCTCCCACCTTATCAGCCTGTATTTTTCCTCGGTAAATCCGGTTTCCCTTCTCATCTGTTAATTGTACCTGCAAAATATCATTAAACTCTTTTGCACGGTCTCCGGCACTTACGATCAATCCAATTCTGTTAAATGAATGTAACGCCTCAAACTTCTGATTTATATGGACTGTTTTTCCTACATCTTCCATCTTCTTTGCAGATGTTCCATTAATACAGTGCACACTCCACTGATACACAGGAATTTTAGATTTTCTCATCTGTTCTCCACTTACAAGGCAGATACAGATCACACACGCAAGAAGCACCAGTTCTGTCCAGCCACATTTATATGCATATTTCTCATCCCTTTTCTGAAATAACTTTTCCTTACTCTCATCAATCCCTGCCATTCCCAATAATAGAAACAGCATCACAAATGGCATACCGTAAGAGCTTTTTATTTCCCAGATACAATAAAAAAGAATTCCACCTAATATAGATACTGCCCAGAACACCTGAAGGATCTCTTCTTTTTTCCTTTTCAGCAGTCTCCATAATGCCAGACACAGAAAAGCTATATTAGAGATCCTGAATCCATAGCAGTATGCCCGGAACAGATCGAATCTGCTTCCTAATATCCATGTGTACAGCGGTGTATTCTTCTGATCCTGCGAAATTTTTTCTATCAGGTCTCCTCCATCCGCATAACACCACGAAACCATAAGTTTCTTCTGTTCAAAAGCCATCAGTTCACTGAAACTGTAACTTTTATAATTTTTTATCATCCGGTCAACTGTCGCCTGTGTTTTCTCTTCTTTTGTCCTGAACTGATGTGTATAAGCATAATCTTCTTTATTGTGCTCTCCGTCTCCATGTGACGCCATCATTAACCAATGTGTAATTGGATAATTCTGTGCTGAGACTGTTTCAAAATACGACTGGTTTAATCCCGATATGCCATGCGAAACTACAATTCCTATAAGCAGTACGATTCCAAAGCTCTGTATACTTTCTTTTATTTTCTTTTTTCCAATAAGATGATCCAAAATATAACAGAAAACAAATGCAATCATCGGGATCACTACCGTTGGACGGATATAATAACCGGTTATTCCGAATACAGCAAACAATATTGCAGAAATAACTCTGTCTTTCCATGACTCTTCTTTCAGAAGTCTGACTCCGAAATAGATTACTGCCGCCGTAAAAGGGATGGAAAATGAGCAGGTATATATCCACATTGGCAAAATATAATAAATCGGATTCAACACACATAATGTCAGAATCTTCGCTCCGCCTTTTAAACCTCCGATACGAATTCCTGTCAAATATAAAAATATTGTCGCAATAATCATTCCTGCCACAGATAAAGCTAACAGAGCAAACTGTACTTCTGTGATCCCGGCACGGGACAACATATTGATAAATTTTGCAAATATAACAGTCAGGAAATAATTATTGGAAAACATTCCGAAATAAGATGCATGCGGTGCTGTATCAGAAATCGGCTTTTCTCCTGTCTTTGCGAGATACATTGCCATATCCTGCATGTTATATGCATCTGTAGACGAAAATGGAAGAAAATTACTAAGAATAGCTCCGAAACCAGCTAATAATATCACAAATAATATTCCCGTGTATATCCAGAGTCCCTTTTTTCCCATCTTGTCCAAACATCTGAAGAGGATGAGCAGAGAACTGCCAAGCAACAATGCAATAAGAATTGGAAGCAGCAACCGCATTACCGGTGACAAAATATCTGCAAACACCTGGCTTTGTGCTGTCACGATTGTCCCTGCTTCTATAAATACAATAAAAAATGGCTCTTCATGGGTAATAGTGGGTAAAAATTACCCACAAACCCAGTATTTATG
>OLPB01000737.1_pt1 | contig 18260 bp, 20 predicted proteins | sample 1672001 | NCBI WGS metagenome assembly OLPB01 (sample SAMEA3136635, study PRJEB25190) | human gut metagenome | biome: human gut; feature: human-associated habitat; material: faeces | place: Austria | collected 2013 | reverse complement strand
AAATTTTTTTTGTCCTATACTTGACACATCCACATGTTTGCAGACATACATATTGTTCCAATATGGCAAAGTCCGGCATGAATCCTAAAACACTGCAGTATTTGATGGGACATTCGGATATAGCTGTGACGCTCAATGTGTATACCCATGTAGGACTTGAGGATGCAGAAAAGGAACTTCAGAAGATGCAGGGACTGGAAAATACCAGAAAAGAGATGGGAATTTCGGATACGGATGATAAACCTTTGAAACAGAATATGTTCAAGGTGGTATGATAATATAATAAGGAAGAAATTTTGAGGACACTCAGGCTATACGGCTTGGGTGTCTTTTTGGCTGGTAAAAGAAGAACTTGGATGCTATAATAAAATTTAATCATTTAATATTATTTTTGAAAGGTAAAGCATTGTAAAACAGAGAATTCATCCCGTATTGATATTATGGACTATTGTTAGCATCCGGGCGAGTTCTGGGTGCTTTTTGATTGGAGGGATAAAAGGCTATGATTAACCTTGGTACATTAAAAGAAATTACTGATTTGAGAAGTATATGGCCACATGAAGCTTTGAACTTTACTCCTTGGGTGGCAGAGAATGTTGAATTGCTTGCAGATGCTGTTGGTCTTGATATTACGGTTGATGAGACAGAGTCCTCTGTTGGAGACTTTAATGTGGATATCTATGCATCTGAAACAGGAACAGATAGAAAGATTATCATTGAAAATCAACTAGAAGATACAGATCATGACCACCTTGGTAAATTAATTACTTATGCATCTGGTAAAGATGCAGATGTGGTTATATGGGTAGTGAAGCATGCAAGAGAGGAACATAAAGCAGCTGTTGAGTGGCTTAACAATCATACGGATGATAAGATTGGATTTTTCTTATGTGAAATAAAGCTTTTCCAGATAGGTGATTCTGATATTGCTCCATCATTTACGGTAGTGGAAAGACCGAATGATTGGACAAAAGAGATTAAGAAAACTACGCTTACAAATTCAACGCAGCAACAGAGATTGGAATATTGGAATGCATTCAATGATTATGCTTTTCAGAATGCTGAATTTGCAAAATCATTTAATAAGAGAAAACCTAATACAGACCATTGGATGGATTTCAGTATTGGCTCATCAGCTTGCCACATCAGTGTTACACAAATTCAGAAGAGAAACAAAGTTGGAGTTGAATTATATATAAATGATGATAAGGAACTCTTTAAAGGTCTTTATTCACATAAAGATGAGGTGGAATCTGCTATGGGATTGGCACTTGATTGGAGAGAATTGCCGGAGAGAAAGGCAAGCCGTATTATCGTGGAAAAAGATGTGAAATTTGATGATCAGAATGCCTGGCCACAGCAGTTTGAGTATATTATGGATGTCTGCATGAAGATGAAGAAGGCGTTTAGAAAATATATATAAATAGGAGATCCAATTTTATGAAATAAATTGGAATTGGTTGTACAGAAAGCGAGAAATGCTTCTTGTCATAAGGACAGAAGAAATGGTTAAAAATGGAATTTAGGAGGAATTATGCAAAATTCATATCTAAAAGTATTTGATAATCTGTTCTTTGATGTGGAAAAGAATGATAAGGTTAAAAAAATTATTGAACAAGCAAGTTGTGTATTGGATTCAGTTATTACTAGATTTGGAGAAATTGAAAATGAAATGACAATGGGAACTTCAAGAATAGATGATTTTGTTGATACCGTTATTGTTTTATTTATAAGAAAAATCATGGAACAATTGGATTCAATTAATGTTTTATATTCTGTAAGTTTATTTGAACCAGCACAAATTATACTACGATCTTTGATTGAGAATATAGTTGGGCTAGAGTTTATATTAAAAGATGACACACAAAAACGAGCAGCTGCCTATTATCTAGAACATCATTACCAAGAACTAGATAAAAGTGAAATCTATTTTAATGCAGAATCTGAATATGGGAAATTAATTATTGCTCAAAAAGGAAAAGATGAGTTTGATAATGATTGTAAAAAACTTGAAAAGAAAAGGCAAGCATTGGAGAGATTGATAAAATCAAAAACAGTTTTTCAAGAAACGGATATAGCTAGAAAAGAGAAATTAGATGCCAAAAAGAAGCAAAGCAGAAAAAAGAAAAAAGTATATATTCAGTGGTATGAGGTATGTAGCAATATAACAAACATCTATGGTTTGATGAAAGAGACAGGGTATGAAAAATATTATGACGCAATTTATGGAGGATTATCATTTGAATCACATGGATTGAATGCTACAATGGGTTTGAATGTAGATGAAGTTGGATATTCGTTGAAATGGATTCGTAACCCTGAAGGAGGGGGGAGTACATTTGGACTCGCATGCAGTTTTTCCGTTGGGTTGTTGCATAAGATATATCAATATTTGGGAGATGGAGAAAATGAGATAGCTGAATTTAAAGCTTTTTTCAAAGATTTTGTGAAGAAACGAGATATAGCAAGTCATAATCTTGATATGATACGAAGTGCTTCTCATGGTTCGAAATAATGAAAGACTTTATGGTGAATGGCTTGCAATTACAGTGAATGGAGGATAATGTGAAATTCAGTTTGTGTAACTGAAACTAAAGCAACAGATCAAAACTTTATGCTTTAGTTTTTGTAGACGATAATACAAGTGGATGCCCATTTCAGAACCCCCTTTCGTTAAATAATGCACACCCCCGTCAGTAGTCTGAACCCCCTTAACTGACTACGATTTGACTACTACACATTGCTTTGAATTGCACCATTTTGAAGTATTTTGCAAAAGTGTAGTTATTAACAGGGGAAATACGATGCTCAGAAAAGCCGATAAAATAACGCAAAACTCGGCATTACAGGGCATTTTAAGATAGGAGAATTTTATGATACGAGTACTTTTCATCTGCCACGGCAACATCTTGAAAAGTCCCGGAAAAGCCTGTAAAATCAATGGTTTTACTAAACTAAAAGGCGCTTACTACACCACTACTACACCATTTTGAAAGAGTCTTGAAATGACACCCTTAATACAGAGAAGCCAGCCGGTTACGGCTGGCTGTTTTACTGCTTATTCTACTAATTAGGAAAGCTATTCCTTTTCAGTCTGTTTCAGTTGAATTTCACCATGTTCCTCTTCTATTTGCTCTAAATGGTGAATCAATACATATTCAATGTAGTTAGTCAGAGAACGATGTTCATTAGTTGCTAAAATACCAATTTTATCAAACACTTCATCTGACAGACGTAATGTAAAAACACGTTTGTTAGTTGCCATAGTTTTATCCTCCATTTCGAGTACAAACATATGGTAAACCAAAATTTCCCCACTTTTTATACATTCACTAGACAGGTAAGTGATAGCATTTTGCCTGTAAAATAAAAAAATTTTACTTCTTTAAATATCTTTATCTATCTGTCTGACATCAATTACGCCATGTTCTTGCTCGACTTCCTTTAAATGCTTGATTAAAACATATTCGATGTAATTAGTCATGGAACGCCGTTCAGCAGTGGCCAAAGTCCCAATTTTATTAAATACCTCTTCTGATAGGCGTAATGTAAATACACGCTTGTTAGTAGCCATATCATTGCCCTCCATTTTGGATATAAGAAAATGTTACCTTAATTCCAAAGAAAAGTATGCAGTCACTTGACAGCTAAGTGATAGCACTTTATATTTAATAGATAGTCAGATGAAACCTTCTGATTCCTTAACTCGTAGTAAATATTAAATGAAGGGGTGGTATTGGTTATGATAAAAATATGGAAGAAGATTCACGAAATATGGTGGAAATATTGGGAGGACGATGTTGGTGATGATTCCAAAACTCACCTTAGTCAGTCTGACAAGCGTTCTTTGTGGTATGGAGGATTTCTACTAAGCATGATTACTATAGCGGCCTGCCTATTTATTACAGGAATCAACAATATTCGCATCAATAGGGAAAATGGCGAGGACGTAGAGGAAGTAATGAATATGGTTGCTTTTTATCTGGCAACGGCAACAGATGATGAATATAATGAAATAGCTAAAGAGATCCGGCATGATTTAGTATATAGTGAATATGGAAAAGATATAGAAACGGCTATTCAATATATACCCAATACAACAGAAAACTGTTGTCTGGAACGGCAAAGTTATCCGGCGCGCTTATATCTGGTCTGCCCGAATACAGGAGAACTCTATGGATTAGATATATTTGAAGCTGGTGACAGGCCGGAAGAATACGAAAAGCAAAATAGTACGAAAATGACTTTCGGATATGATGAAATTAGCGGAACCCGTATTAACATAATGAAAAGTCCCAGCCAAAAAACAGGTACAGCTACAATCTACCGGGAACGGTGTATTGTCAGTGTTCATAAGATGAAAAGTCATTTTTGTGATGATTGTATCAGGGAAATTATGGAGACAGTTAAGAAAAGTCTGGTAGAGGAAATTGTGATATGCGATATAAAGGAAAAAAGGTTTTACCCTGTTGAAGAGGGTGAGATACAAATCGGTGATTATAATTTACAGATTGCTTATGAAAATGGGGACTATACAATAGAAATTGAATATACCCCTAATTAAAACTGCCGCTGCATGGAAAAATCTCTATGCAGCGGCTTTCTATTATCTCCGTTTCCGATTACCTAAAGGGGAATCCCTGTAAATTTCAGATTTTTGTAAAACCCTTTTTAAGTCGGAGCGCTCTTTTTCGGAAAGTTTATCATACTTAATTTTCAGGCTGTCACACATCACATGGCAAAATACATCAAGATAGGTGCCGGGGACACGCAGCGCTTTTTGCATATCCTTAATCAGTTTTAACGAGTTGGAGGAATCCGGCGCACTCTCCACATCGTTCTTGTGAGCCTTCCGAATACTGTGCAGAATGGAATCCCATGTTTTATGTGTCACATGACAGAAATAATCATCTTCCTGTATCTGGGAAGCCTGTAATGCTTTCAAAGGGGTATCTTCTTCCACCGGCTGATACCGGCGCAGAACCTCCGCCCGTGTCACTTCCAACACGTTGTTTAAATCCTGAAAGCGCATGGAGGCAATCCCGTCCACATAGATTTCTGCGTCTGTGATTAATGATATAAAATCTTTGTGGGTAACAATTTCACACAGCAGCCGGTTGTTCATGCGCCCGCTTTTTAATAAGTCAATCATTTCATCACTCAAATGCAGCTCCGACAAGGTTGTGTTTGGGTGATTCCTGTTTTCAGTCAGGCAAAGGAGGTAGTCCGTTGACACGCCATAAAACTTTGCCAGTGTGATGAGGTTGCCGTGGTTGATTTCCTTGTAGTCATTATTTTCATAGCTGCTTAGGGCAGAGCTTGAAATGCCGGTCAGCTTTTCCAGCTCCCCCAGCTTTAAGTGCCGCTCTGTCCTTAAATCCTTTAGCCGCTCCTGTATGGTTATACCACATTTCATAGGCTTGCGCTCCTTCCCTGCGGCAGAAACAGCACCGCAAGGCCATTATACCATACCATTCCACAATCGTGGAAATTTTCATTTTCAGAGCTTCCTTCCTATTTTGTGGCTATACGGCACAGGGTTCAAAAATGGGCTATGATTAGGCCAGTTCATCGATGGATTATTCCAATCGAATGACCGGCCTGTATGGGATATGTTCCCCGGTGATGTAACGCCACGACTTGCGGCAGGATAAAGGAATCCTGACTGCGATGAGCGTACCAACGGGAACGAAACGCCGCTGTGAGATTCAGGGGCAGGAACGACAGCAGGGAACCCCGGCAGAACTGACACAAAAACGATACCGAAACACTACAATCCGGTAGGGTATAGTCTGCCCTGCCTGCACTACTAAGGGGAAGGTAAAGACGGCCCCAAGGCCGCATTTTATTTGAAAATCGCCCCGAAATACAACACAAGAAACGCTGTCCGCCTGTTTCCCGCTGTTACGGCTGAAATGGGTGGATTTATTTTTAAGGAGGCATTATGCCAAGAATGAGCAAGAAACGGAAGAAAGAGCTTGCTTTCTTTCTCAACGACCGTGGGCGCATGGCCTACAATGGACTTTGCCGGAAATGTCAGCATACCTGCAAACAGAGCTTCCGGGCGGTTGTAGTGGACTGCCCTCATTATCTGTCAAAACGCTCAAAAAAGAAGGAGGAAATCCGCTGAATGAAATCTGAATTTATGACGATTGACACACCCCTGCCGCCTTGTATGCCGCTGCCGGGAGCCATGCTGCGGCTTCCGATCAGCAGCACCGCAAAAGTCATGTATTCCCGCCTGCTGGACGCTATCCTGACGGCAGGCATGGAGGACACGAACGGAATCCTGTTTATCCGCTTCCCCATTATGGAGCTGTCAGCAGATCTTTCCCGAAGCCCTATGACCGTCAAGCGTGCCCTGAATGAATTGGAGAACGCCGGTCTGGTTATGCGGGTGCGTCAGGGTGTTGGAGAAACAAACCATCTTTATATCCTGCTTCCGAAGGAGGAAGCCGACTATGAATGAGAAGCTGGAAAAACTCAACCGGGAGATTAAAAGAAGCGAAGCAAAACTGCGGAGGGCGCAACATGAGGAAAAAATGTTACAACACCAGATGAAGCAGCTTACCAGAAAGGAACGGACACACCGGCTCTGTACCAGAGGGGCTATGCTGGAAAGCTATCTCCCTAATCCGGACGCGGCAACTGATGAACAGGTCAGCCAGCTTTTAAAGCTGCTGTTCCACAGAGACGACAACAGGCAGCTTATAGAAAAAGTATTTGCAGAATCCCCACAAAATGAGTAACAGAACCAAGCCGGAACCGGCTATGATTGCTTTCATAGCGGCAAGCCGGGGCTTCCCCCTCTGAAAGAGGGCGCAACTATACACCACATGAAGTGGTGCGTTGCGCCCTGCCGGGGGCTTCCTGCGGAAAGAAGATGATTTCCACGCCGCTCCAATCATCACAGGGGACGCTACACTTCCCCTGCTCTGGCTTACGCCAGCTACCCTTTTGTGGACTTACTGCCCGGAAGCACCTTGCTTTGCAAGCTGTTCCCGGTCAACAAGTTTTACAAAATCCCTCTATACTTATTTGAAAGAACAAAGTATAATGAATCCAGCGATAATTTGGAATTTGTGGGTGGAGGGATTCCTAAAAAGTCCAAGAAGATAAACATTTAGAAATATTGGAATGATAAAAAGTATATTAAGGAGAGAAGATAGTTATGAGAAAAAGAACTGCATATATTGGTATTTCATATCCTTTATTATATGATTATCGACATCAAGCAGATAAGAGTTCAAACGATTTGTCAGATTCACCAAATCCTATTATTGAAAGTCCATTAGGATTGATGATCTTTTATGACGAAATCTTGTTTTTATGTAAAAGCGTTTGTCCCAATAATATGCGTAATTTACCATATGTCAAATTTGTTGATGAGATTTATGTAGACTTTGATTTCAAAGGGATTTGGGAATGTGCAAATGAAGAGGAAAATTCCATAACTGTAAGTACGAAGTTGTCTTATTCTGATATAGTGAAATCATTAAATGTAGAAGGCTGGGGAGCAGACGGACATACACATACTTTGAAACTTGGGAATATAGAAGTATCAGCAAACTCAAATGAAAATCGTTTTTTATTTGATCTATTTGTATTTCAAGCATTGCAAAATCTGTATAGTGATGATATTGAATTGATTGCAAATAGTAGGTATGCTTTAGCACCATTTAGTGGTGGTGCTGAAGCTGAATTAATAGATAGAATTATTATTCCGGGGATTCCTAATTATATTAGCGTTTCTGGACCATACCATGAGTGTATGGAAGAATTGAGGGAGAACAGATATATAAAGGATTTTCGACGTTGGATTATAGAAAAACATAGTAATATACAAAGGACAGAAGTCAAAGAAATATGTGATGCTGTTGAACAAAACATGGAAGAGGTAAAAGAAAATATATTTAGAAAGTATTTAGAGAATAATAGTGGATATTCATTTTTTAGATCAACTGGAAGTACTATATTGAAAACAACATCAGGAATATTTTGTAGTACTATATCAGTTATAGATGCATTTGCAGGATGTGTGGTTGGAGGAAAAAACTCTCTAGATGCCAAGAGTTTAAGATGGCAAGGTTTTGTTATGGATTCCAGAAATATTGTAAAAAAAATAGATTAATAAATCCCAGTTTGCCACGCTGATAGCATATTAAAAACCAAATAACCGCCGCCCACCAGCGGCACGAAAAAGCAGGAAATCTTTGAAAGATTCCCTGCTTTTTCCATGCCCGGAATCGGGAGAAAGGAGGTCACATCTTTGCCATGCCCGCACTTTGACGTAAGAATCATACAGCGGAGCAGCCGACAGTCCGCCGTTGCTTCCGCTGCCTACCAGAGCGGCGACCGGCTGTTTTCCGAGTACGACCAGAAGCAGAAATACTATTCCCACAAGAGCGAAATCGTCCATAAGGAAATCCTGCTTCCACCTCACGCCCCGCCGGAATATGCCGACCGCAACACCCTATGGAACGCCGCCGAAGCGGTCGAAAAACAATGGAACTCCCAGCTTGCCCGGAGGATTGTGCTTGCCATACCGAGGGAACTTCCCCGGTCACAGTATGCCGACCTTCTCCGGGACTACTGCCGGGAGTTTTTTGTTTCCAAAGGTATGATTGCCGATTTTGCTATCCATGACAAGGGGGAGGGAAACCCTCACGCCCATATCCTCTTGACCATGCGGGCAATGGACGAAACCGGCAGATGGCTCCCCAAGTGCCGGAAGGTCTATGACCTTGACGAAAACGGGGAACGAATCCGGCTCCCTTCCGGCAGATGGAAAAGCCACAAGGAGGACACCGTGGACTGGAATGACCAGAGCAAGGCGGAACTATGGCGGCAGGGCTGGTCTGACACCGCAAACCGCTATCTGGAAGCCGTAGGCCGACCGGAGCGTCTTGACCTCCGTTCCTATGAGCGTCAGGGCATTGACAAGCTCCCCACCGTCCACATGGGGCCAGCGGTCAGCCAGATGGAGAAACAGGGAATCCAGACCAACATCGGGAACCTGAACCGGGACATTAAAGCCGCCAACGGCCTTATGCAGTCTATCCGGCAGATGATACGGGGCTTGCAGGGCTGGCTTGCCGACTTAAAAGAGAAAAAGCAGGCTGTCCTTGAAGCGCTGGAAGAAATGCGGGAACCGACCTTACCGGAGCTGCTATCCCGGTATATGTCACTCCGTCAGGAGGAACGCACCGGCTGGACAGGGAAAAGCAGGCTGAAAGGCTCTGTCGCCGACTTCAACAAGGTTATGGAAGCCGTTGACTTTTTAAAGGAGCATGAAATCACCACTGTAGAAAGCCTTGACACCCATCTGGAAGCGGTCAGCCAAAAGGCGACGGCAATCCGGCAGGATATGAAGGGAAAGGAAAACCGTATCAAAGCCATTGATACTATGCTCCGCCATATCGGGAACTATGAAGCCGGGAAGCCGGTTCAGGAGGAATACGCCGCAATCTTCTGGAAAGGGAAAAAACAGAAATTTGAGGATAGCCACAAGCCGGAACTTGACGCTTATTCCGCCGCCGTCCGTTACTTGAAAATCCATCTGGACGGGAAACCTTACAGCACCAAAGCCCTGAAAGCCGAGCGAAGCCAGCTTTCAGCCGAACATGAGAAAGGTCAGGCGGCGCTTGCCGGAGTTCAGGCAGATGTAAAAACTCTGCGGGACGTTCGACACTGGATAAACAAAGTGCTGGCACCGGAGAAGCAGAAACCGGTCAGACATACCACGCCGGTAGAGCCACAGAAAAAAGAATCCATTGTGGAGAAGCTCCACGAAAAGCAGATACAAAAGAATCAGGAAACGGCAAGGCAGCCAGCCAAGCCCAAAAGAAAACAGGATATGGAACTTTAAACAGGCATTTGTATGTGATGAAAAATCACAGGCAGGTGCCTTTTTCATTTTCAGAGATATTTCAGGAGGATTTTATTTGAATGTATTTGAAGCAGTCAAGCAGTCTGTCACCACAAGACAGGCGGCAGAGCGTTACGGAATCCGGGTGGGGAGAAACGGCATGGCGGTCTGTCCGTTCCACAGTGACAAGACCCCCAGCATGAAGGTTGACCGCCGCTTCCATTGTTTCGGCTGTCAGGCGGACGGGGACGTGATTGATTTTGTCTCCCGTCTGGAAGGTATCGGGGCAAAGGAAGCCGCCCTCATGCTGGCGCAGGACTTCTCCGTTCCCTACGAGGACGGGAAGCGGACACAGCGCCGGATAGACCATAAACCCCGGCAGGAAACCGAGGAACAGCGGTTTAAACTGCTGGAACGGCACTGTTTCAAAGTGCTGTCCGATTATTACCATCTCCTGCGCCGCTGGAAGACACAGTACGCACCCCGCCAGCCGGACGAGGACTGGAACCCTTTATTTGAAGAAGCCCTGCAAAAGGAAAGTCATGTGGAGTATCTGCTGGATACCCTTCTTTTTGGAACCCTCCATGAGAGGGCTTCCCTTATCATCGAGTACGGAAAGGAAGTGAGGAACCTTGAACGAAGAATGGCAGAGCTTGCCGCCACAGATAAGGCAGGCCGTGAAGGAAACGGCAGACGTGGCCGAGCCGCCCCAGAGCGTTGAGGAAGTAAAGGCGTTACTGGAAAGCACCGAGAAAGGCGGCGTCCGCAACAGTATTAAGAACTGCCTGACCGTGTTCCAGAAAGACCCGCTTCTCTCTGGGGCAATCGCCTGTAACCTGCTGACTGACCGCACCGACATCATAAAGCCTATCGGACACCGGCGCAGAGCCGGGAGCGCCATGACTGACACGGACATGAAATATATCCGGCTCTATCTGGAAGAAACTTACGGCCTGACAAGCGAAAAAAAGATAGCGGACGCAGCCGCCCTTGCCGCAGACGAGAACAGCTACCACCCTGTCCGGGACTACTTAAACAGCCTGACATGGGACGGGACAGAGCGAATCCGCTTCGCCCTGCGCCATTTCTTAGGAGCCGCCGCAGATGATTACACTTACGAATCCTTGAAGCTGTTTCTGCTGGGAGCCATTCACCGAACATTTCAGCCGGGTTGTAAATTTGAAATCATGCTCTGTCTGGTAGGCGGGCAGGGAGCCGGGAAGTCTACTTTCTTCCGGCTGCTGGCCGTCCGGGACGAGTGGTTCTCTGACGATCTGCGGAAACTGGACGATGATAACGTGTACCGTAAGCTGCAAGGCCACTGGATTATTGAAATGTCAGAAATGATTGCCACCGCAAACGCCAAGAGCATAGAGGAAATCAAGTCTTTCCTAAGCCGCCAGAAGGAGGTCTACAAGATACCCTATGAAACCCACCCGGCAGACCGTCCCCGCCAGTGTGTGTTTGGCGGCACTTCAAACGCACTGGACTTCCTTCCGCTTGACCGCTCCGGCAACCGGCGCTTTATCCCCGTGATGGTCTACCCGGAACAGGCCGAGGTTCACATTTTAGAGAATGAAGCAACTTCCAGAGCCTACATGGGGCAGCTCTGGGCGGAAGCCATGACAATTTACAGAAGCGGCGGCTTTAAGCTATCGTTCAGCCCGGAAATGGTGCGTTACCTTAAAGAACACCAGCGGGAGTTTATGCCGGAGGACACAAAAGTCGGAATGATACAGGCGTATCTTGACCGTTTTACCGGCGAAGCCGTCTGCTCCAAACAGCTTTATAAAGAAGCCCTAAACCACCCCTTTGACGAACCGAAACAATGGGAAATCAGGGAGGTCAACGACATTATGAACCACTGTATCACGGGGTGGAGGTATTTCTCCAATCCCCGTATGTTTGCCGAGTATGGCAGACAAAAGGGCTGGGAACGTGACACCCCGGCAACGGACAATGGCAACGGAGGTGAAAAAACTTCGGACGGATTCCTGCCGGTGCCGGAGCAGATGGAGCTTCCCTTTTGAAAAATGCCACCGGCTATGCTGCCTGTTGCGGACTTCGTTACAAGCACGTTGCCGCCCCGGTTGCCGGGCAAAATCCCATAAATGCGGGCTTTTCCACCCTCTGACAACCAAAACAACAAAAAAATAAAAGAAAAAGTAAATAGTAACCAAACCGCCAGACAGAGATGATTTGCGAGGTCTTTCAAAGCCCGTTGCCGGACTTCGTTGCCGCCGTCCCTTGTCTGGCTGTTTTCATGTATGGAGGATAACTGCCTATGAAAGACGTCCCAATTTGGGAAAAGAGTAATTTGAGCCTGGAAGAAGCTGCGGCTTATTCTGGAATCGGAATCAATAAATTGCGTGATCTTACCGGTGACCAGAACTGCAAATTTGTTTTATGGGTGGGAAATAAACGGTTAATTAAACGCCGCTTATTCGACCAATATATTGAACAGGTTTATTCTATCTGAAATTTAGTGATGTAAAAGACGGCCTTGATATGATACAATAAATGTGTCATATCAAGGCTCTTTCCATTACGGAAAGGAGTTTGACAATGTCCGAGAAACGCAAAGATAATAAAGGACGAATCCTGAGAACAGGAGAGAGCCAGAGAAAAGATCTGATTTATCAGTACCGATACACAGATATTCGCGGAAAGCGGCAGACCATCTATTCGTCTGATTTGAAAGAGCTTCGGGAGAGAGAAAAAGAAATCCAGAAGCAACTTGATGAAGGGATTGACTATGCCGCCGGAAAAGTGACCGTGATTGCACTTTTGGAACGGTATATCAGTTTGAAGCAAGGTGTCCGCTACAATACTAAAGTCGGTTATAACTTTGTGCTGAATCTGATTAAGAAAGAAGATTTTGGCTACCGGCAAATAAGAGAGATTAAAGTATCGGACGCCCAACAGTGGATTATGAAACTCCACAATGACGGCAAAGGATATAGCACCATTACAAGCGTCCGGGGAGTTGTCAAACCGGCGTTTCAGATGGCATACAATGAGGATATTATTCGCAGAAATCCCTTTGATTTTAAACTGACAGATATTGTTCCAAACGATTCACAAAAGCGGATTGCCATGACCGAGGAACAGCAGGAGTTATGGTTGGGCTTTATCCGGGAGGACAAGACCTATACCAAATATTATGATGAATTTGTCACCTTGCTGGGAACCGGTATGCGTGTCAGTGAGTTTTGCGGCCTGACAAAAAGCGATTTAGATTTTGAAAATCGGAGAATCCGGGTAGACCATCAGCTTGTCCGAGAACGGGGCGGCAAATATTATGTGGAGAAAACCAAGACAGAATGTGGCTGCCGCTTTATTCCTATGACAGAGGAAGTCTATCAAAGTCTGAAAAATATCCTTGCCCGCCGCAAGAGAGTAAAAACGGAAATCATAGTAGACGGGTACAGCGGCTTCATTTTACTGGATAAGGACGATAAGCCCAAGGTTGCGTTGCATATCGAAAATGAAATCAGATGGGCGATGAAGAAATACAGAAAGCTGCACCCGCACAAACCGCTGCCGAACATCACGCCCCATGTGTTCCGTCATACGTTCTGTACGAATATGGCAAATGCCGGTATGGATATTAAAATCTTACAATATGTGATGGGACATTCTGATGTGGGTGTCACGCTGAACGTCTATACCCATGCAAGCTATGACCGAGCTGCGGAGCAGATGGTAAAAGTCATAGACTTTAAGGCCGCCGGTAGGCAGGAAAAACAGAGAAAATCAGGTTGAAAACGAACAAAATTACTACACCACTTACTACACCATTTGCCCGTGAATTTGCGTAGATTTATAAAGAATAGCGTAGGTTTTAGGCAAAACATGAAAAATGAAAAAAGCGCCGGACAGCCCGTTTTATCAAGGTTTGAAGGCTTATGAAGGGATATAATCAAGATGATAAAAATACTATTTATTTGCCACGGCAACATCTGTCGCTCCACCATGGCAGAATATGTAATGAAAGATTTAGTAAAAAAAGCGAATCTGGAGTCATCTTTCTACATCGACTCTGCCGGAACCAGTAACGAAGAAGATGGCAATCCGGTACACTATGGGACACAGAACAAATTAAGAGAAGAAGGAATCCCGTGTGGGAATCACAGAGCACGTCAGATGACGCGAAAAGATTATGAAGAGTTCGATTACCTGATCGGCATGGAACAGTGGAACATTCGCAACATCAACCGCATCATCCGGAAAGATCCGGAGCAAAAAGTACATCTGTTACTGGAATATGCAGGAGATGCAAGAGATATTGCAGATCCGTGGTACACGGGGAATTTTGATGTGACTTATGAAGATGTGAAAGAAGGCTGCGAGGCATTCTTGCAATATCTGATTGAGAATGAACCATTATATTAGAAACAATAGGAATAAACAATAAAAAGGAATCATCTTATGTGTTCAGATAATTTTGCATACATTTGATGATTCCTTTACATTTTTTCGAAAATAATTTCATAGAATTTAATGTAATATAAACTCCGGGTACAATTTAACATAGATTTAACATAGATTTGATATAGGCTGTATACACCTTCGTTACAATAGGTCCGTAACGTCGAGGGAACATCATGTGCTCGAAAGAAGCTGCCGGCGGCAGGTTCTATAGAAGACGAATGAAGGAGAATGGGAAAATATTATGAATGAAAAATTGCAGATAATATTCGGGCTTTTAGGAGGCCTGGCAGTCTTTATTTATGGAATGAATATGATGAGTGAGTGCCTGCAGAAAGCGGCAGGAGAAAAGATGAAAAGCATCCTGGCACTTCTGACTAAGAACCCGGTACTTGGGGTTATCGCAGGAGCACTTACCACAGCGGTATTACAGAGTAGTAGTGCGACAACCGTTATGGCAATCGGATTTGTCAGTGCGGGACTTATGAGTCTGCCGCAGGCAATCTCAATCATCTTTGGTGCGAATATCGGTACGACAATGACGGCGCAGATTATTGCATTTAAGATCAGCGATTACATTTATATCATTATTTTTATTGGATTTATTATTTCGTTTATTGCGAAATCTGAAAAAGTGAAAAGTATCGGTCAGACAATTTTTGCATTTGGTCTGTTATTCCTTGGAATCGAGACCATGGGAGATGTTATGAAACCGCTGGCATCCAGCCCGGTGTTCACGGACCTGATCGAAAGAGTGGCACATATTCCGGTACTTGGCGTATTTGTCGGAACGCTTATGACACTGGTGGTACAGAGTAGTAGTGCAACGATCGCAGTATTGCAGAACTTTGCATCACAGCCGGGACCTGACGGCGTGACAAGTATACTTGGACTTGCAGGAGCAATCCCGATCCTGCTTGGAGATAATATCGGTACTACAATTACAGCACTTCTGGCAAGTATCGGTCAGACAAAAGATGCGAAACGTACCGCAGTTGCACACTGTATTTTCAACATTTCCGGATGTCTGTTATTTATCTGGTTTGTGAAACCATTTGCAGTACTGATCCAGCACATTTCTCCGAAAGGACCGGAGATTGAAGTGATCTCAAGACAGATTGCAAATGCACATACATTATTCAACATTACAATGACACTTATCTGGGTCTGTCTGATCAATGTGATGGTAAAGATTGTTATGACGTTGATTCCGGATGGAAAAGCAGTCGATATGAATCCTGCAAAACCTGTATTTCTGGATGACAAGATCATCAGCCAGCCGGCAGCAGCACTTCAGCTGGTTGCAAAGGAAATCCTTCGTGTGAGTGAAATGGTGAAAGTGGTTGTGGCAGATACGATCACAATTGTCAAAACAGAAGACATGAATGAACTGGAACCATTGCAGGAAAAAGGAGTACAGATCAAGAAACTGACGGATCAGATCACAGAATATCTGGCCTCCCTATTCTCAGCCGGAACAATGACAGAGCAGCAGGCAGCACAGACGGCGAGTCTCATGTACATCTTGAGCGATGTGGAACGTATGGGAACGCTGAGCGTAGAAGTTGCAAAATGTGTACGGGAAAAGGTAGACAATCGGTACAAATATACGCCGGAAGCGATGGATGAACTGCAGAAGAGTCTGAAGACACTGGAGAAGATGTTCAATGATTCACTTAAGGCATTACAGGGAGATGAGTCAGTGCAGATCGAGAAACTGATAAAACGGAAAGATAAGATCATGGATCTGGATCTGAAGATGAGAAAAGCGCATGTACAGCGTGTCAATAAAGGAAAATGTAAAGCAAGCCTGACAGCACCATTTACAAATATCCTGCATCTGATCGACCGTATGGGAAACAGTTGTGTTAACCTTGCGGATGTTGCGTCAAATGAAATCAGTCTGAATTATTTTATGGTAAATTAAGAATATGAGAGAAAGAAAAGTCTTTGCGGATATAAAAATGATATCTGCAAGGGCTTTTTTAGTCTAAAGACATAAAAAATAAAATTTGAGAAATACTATAAAGAAAGATCATGTAATGAAGAAAGAAAAACTATAAAAAGATAGCAGACTATCTAAAAAAGGAGGAAGTATTATGGACACATCAACATATGAGATCCTGAAAGAGTGTAATTCGGGCTGCAGGATGGCAGTGAACAGCATCGAGCAGCTGACAGCATATCTGAAAAACCAGGAATTGCAGGAGTTATTCTCTAAATATAAAGAAGATTATGAAAAGATGGAGAGAGAATCGATAAGATTATCAGAAGGAAAACTTCAGGAAGAAAAGTTTTCAGAAAAGGCAGCAGAGACATTTGCATGGATCAGTGCCGAAGTAAAGATGATGTTCAATGACGACACTTCGAAAATAGCAGAAATGATGATTGATGGTGCCAATATGGGAATAAAATCCATTACAGAGAAATTAAATCGTTATTCGGAGGCAGAAAAAGAAAGCATTTCACTGGCAAAAAAATTTGAAAAGACGTGTGAAAAACTGATTCAGGATATGAAAAAATATTTGTAGAAAGACAAAAACCTCTTTACAATTTGTGTGATTTTGGATACATTATTGTTATAAGAATATAATTTAAAGGGGAAATTATGAAAGATATATCAGAAAAAAGATTAAGCGATTATATGGCGGAACAGATTGCAGACGAGATCTTATCTGGAAGAATTCCCGGGGGAAGCCAGTTAAAACAGGAAGAACTGGCGGAAGCATTCGAAGCTTCCAGAATCCCGATCCGGGAAGCATTTCAGATTCTGGAGAATCAGGGCCTGATTATCCGTCTGGCAACCAGAAGAATTACCGTAACAGAACTGGATGAAGAACAGATCTGTCTGATCTACAGCATGATTTCAGAGATGACAAAGAAAGCTCTGAACAGTCTGAAGCATAGTAAAAAGACGGAAGAATTGTACGAAAGGCTTACGACACCGGGATTACTGGGAGAAGTGCAGCCGGCAGAAGCAATGTGCGACCTGGTGGAAAATGAATATATTAAGCGACTTTTGAGAAATGCAAGTGACAGTTATATCCGTTTTGCGCTATCAACGGGACGTCATAAAGAAGAGATAAAAGAAGAAAGAAACAAGCTGACAGAACTTTTGAAAAATGGGGAATTAAAGAAAGCAGAGAAAGCTCTGGATGCATATTTCAAACTGCTGGCGAAAGCAGTTAACGAAGAGAGAGGGATGAATGAATGAACGGATTAAAACCGATTAAAATGCCGTCTGCCAAAGAAAAAGTAGCTGCGGAACTCAGAAAGGCAATCTTGTCCAGACAGATGCAGGAAGGCGAAGTTCTTTCGCTGGACAGCGTCGCTACTCAACTAAATGTATCAGCAATGCCGGTAAGGGAAGCCTTTCAGATTTTAGCGCGTGACGGACTAATCCAGCTTCGTAAGAATAAGGGAGCGGTCGTACTTGGAATAACCGAAACATACATAAAAGAACACTATCAGCTCCGCGCAATTCTGGAAAGTTCAGCGGCAGCACTGGCGGCAGATCCGGAAGCAGACATATCTGAGATTGAATCTGTTTATGAAGAAGCCACAGAGGCTCTGCTGGAGGGTAATTTAAGACAATACACAGACCTGAACCACGCATTCCATAGCGAGATCTGGACTGCAGCCGGTAATCAGAAGATGAAAAATATGATCTCTGAATTATGGAACGGACTGTCCATGGGAAGCATGGTCTCCGAGGAAGATTATGCGAAAGTGTCGATTAAAGAACATGGAAAGATATTGAAAGCAATCCAGAAGCATGACAAAGAGGCTGCGCAGAAAGCAATGTACGATCATATTATGCGCAGCCGGGATGATATGCTGACATATTATAAATAAAATTTCTATTTAATGCATTATGGCGGCTATCACCGATCGGAATAAACTTACAAGGTCCTATCCTGTGCATACGGACTCATGGTTGGTAATTCTTAAGTAAAAAAGT
>OLPB01000722.1_pt1 | contig 18527 bp, 18 predicted proteins | sample 1672001 | NCBI WGS metagenome assembly OLPB01 (sample SAMEA3136635, study PRJEB25190) | human gut metagenome | biome: human gut; feature: human-associated habitat; material: faeces | place: Austria | collected 2013 | reverse complement strand
GAACCACTTTATACTGTTTTCTTCAAGGATCGAGAGGCCAACTACGTTAATAAATTAAATCCCAATCACATCTGCTTCCTCACCACCATATACTCATCCCCATTCCGATAATAAGGACACTGATAATGCTGGTCAGATATAAGACGCATATATTCATCTTCATCCATATTGATATCGCACATATAACTTTCATAATCTTCATCGTATGTATAATAAGTACAGCTTTCACAGCTATTCTGAGCCATCGTAATTCTCCTTTTTCTGATTTGATAATTGAATTTCTCTGTTTTTCATCGATTATAACATATTTTTCCGATACTGTATGTAAAAAAGAGCATAAACATTGCGATTACAGGTTGCCCCTGCTTTGTTATCCATGTTATATTTTATGTGATATTTTTATCAAACTATTACTAAAGGAAAGGGTTATTATGGATTCAATGTTTAACACTCCGCAGGAAGTTGTACAGGCCAATATGAACGGTGCTGTAAAAAAAGCTGCGACTTCTAAAAAGAAAGTATTCTTTATGGGAATCATGGCTGGTGTCTGCATCGCGCTCGGTGCTCAGTCCAGTAATGTTGCCATGCATGATATTTCAAATGTAGGGCTTGCGCGTCTGGTTGCAGGATGCGTCTTCCCGGTAGGTCTGATGATGATTGTATTTATCGGAGGAGAATTGTTCACCGGAGATTGTATGATGACGATGGCATGTATTAAGAGAAAGATCAGCGTTGCTTCTCTCATCCGTACTCTGGTAATTGTATATTTCGGAAATATGGTCGGTGCAGTTGCTCTCGCGTATCTGGTATATCTGTCCGGACAGTATAATTACACCAGTGGTGCTCTCGGTGCATTTACAATAAAAGTAGCTCTCGGAAAAGTCAGCCTGTCTTTTCTGCCTGCTCTGATCTCCGGAATTTTATGTAACATCCTGGTGTGCGCTGCAGTATTGATGGCTTCTACTGCAAAAGATATTGCCGGAAAATCCCTCGCCATCTTCTTCCCGATCATGGCATTCGTTATATCCGGCTTCGAACACTGCGTTGCAAATATGTATTATATCCCGGCCGGAATCTTTGCTTCCATGAATGCGGATTATGTTGCCAAAGCAAAGGAATTGTACGGCATCACCGAAAGTCAGATTGCTTCCCTGAACTGGGGAAATTTCTTCCTTGTCAATCTTCTGCCTGTTACAATCGGTAACATTATAGGCGGTGGATTTATCATTGGCGGCTTATTTTTCTATCTTCACGGAAAGAACTGCAAATAAAGATAAAAAAATTGCAATTGATAATACCGTTATAACAATATTATCAATTGCGGTTTTTTATAGACCAAAATCAACAGAAGACGTACCTTTTTCCAGTTGCAGGACCATCTCTGCCAGCTTTTCTGCTGTCACTTCGATTCCTAACCTGGAACTGTTAATACACAGATCATAATTATGCGGTCTGCCCCAGCTTCTGCCGGTGTAATAATCATAATATGCTTTCCTGTCTTTATCTTTCTTTCTGACCATCGAAGTCGCCGCTTTCTCATCTATCGAAAGCTGTTCCATCTTTCTCTGCACACGCCACTCAAACGGTGCCGCTATAAACAGGCTGATATGATCAAGTTCTGCCTGTTCCAATATGTAATCTGCACAACGTCCGACAAACACACAGTTTTCTTTTCCTGCCAGTTCCCGGATAATAGAACTGTATGCCTGATGCAGTGTGTCATTGGCTGTCATTCCGTTGAGTTCCTGATTCGGCACATCATACCACACCTGGTGCAGCCATGGATTATGTTTTTTTTCATCCGCCTTTTTCAGAACTTCTTTAGGCATTGCAACAATCTTTTCTGCTGCCTTGTCGATCAGATCCCTGTCATATAATTCCAGTCCCAGTTTTTTTGCAAGTATTCTTCCGATTTCATGACCGCCGCTTCCAAATTCTCTTCCGATACAAATAATCATAACGCTTCCTCCTTTTTGCAAGTATATTCCGTCTTGTATACTTTAACTATAGCTCTTTTTTTCAGATTATAAAACCAACAATCCAGAGAAAATGTCTATTTATATCCATTTTATTCACTCAAAAATTCTCCCATTGAGCATCGTCTTATCCGTCTGGCGTTCTGTACCGGAAGTTCATGATTAAAACTTTCCGCTGCGTCCTCCGTGACTCTTACCGGAAGAGCCGGTATGCACAGAACTTCCACCACTTTCCTGCTTCCGTTCAATCTTTCTCGTTGTTACGACACGATTCACAAAGTAATCCGTCCTGACCGTCAGATCCAGGCTGCCTGCTTTTTCATATGCGCCTGCCGTTACCTGCGATTTTACGGATTTGAGTTTTGTTTTTTTGATCAATGCCATTACAAATGCGATAATGACGCCGATCAGTAGATCTCCCGCTATCCACCACGGTGATACCTTCTTTTTCGGAAGGTGCCCCGTATCATATGGCTCTCCATTCTCCGCCTGCGTCAGAAAATCATCACACAACGATGCATATTTTGAAAATGCGTCCATATATGCTCCGTCACTCAGATCTGATACAAACTGGTCTTCCATATACGCAAGCCCCGCATCTGTAAATGCCGTGATCGCATCTCCGCTTGTAGATATATTCCACTCCCGGTCATCCATTGCCACCAGAAACAGAATTCCGCTGTTATTTTCTCCATAGCCATAGCCGTTGTCATCATAATAATCATCCGCATATTCTTCCACGGTCTTTCCATTCAGAGAATCCACAGTCACTACGATCACGTCGCACTCTTGCTCCTCACTGACCGTATCCAGCTGCTGATTCAGTTCTTTTTCTTCACTGTCTGTTAGGATATCTGCATCATCTACCAGCCTTGGCAGTTCGCTGCCAACCGGTACATCTTCTGCATTTACATTCTGAACTACGCATAGTAGAAACAGGAGAACTGCCACGAGCATACCGGATATATACCGTCTTGTTTTCTTTCGTTTCATGTCTTTTCTCCTTTTCTTATATCAGAACCGTCAGCCACATCAGTGCATAAAGTATGACTCCGATCACCAGTCCTCTGGATACAACATACTTCCAGAATGCGCCTTTATCTGCAGGCAGATCTCCTACCATCTTTCCCGTCTGTCCGTTCATGACAAATACATACTTTTGATCCCGCCAGGTTGTATTTAATATCCACACCGGATACAGCGCATATTTCTGAGATGCCTTTTGGATCTTCACATTGTCTGAAACCGGTTTTACGATCGAATAGCCTTTCACTGTGTCCCGAAGTTCCCGCTTTATGCTTGCCTTTGCACGTTTTTTTGCCCGTTTCTTACACTCATCTGCTTCCACATCATACCGTTCTGCCACATAACCTGCCAGATACGGATCTTTGAACGGCACCGCATCTTTGAAATCGTATGGTTCCAGAGATTCCATCAGATCATCTTCCATCTTCCTTGATCCGTCTTCCGGAATATGCTCGAATGCCATCGTTCCTCCACGCTCAATCTTGAAGAATTCATGTTCTGTGTATTCTACATCACCGCTCATCCATACTCTTGATCGTTCTGCATCATAAGTAACCAGTGCATTTGTCTCCATATCAAACAGCCAGAACGGTACATAAATTCCTACAATCTCATCAATATGATTTTCCTCTTTAAAAACAGACGGTACAAAAGCTTTTCCTTCCAGATGCTTCTGGTAAGCCGCCTTTGCCGCTTTCTTATCCAGCTTAAACGGAATGACATAGTCCGGTTTTAATCCACCTTCAAACTGCCCTTTTAATACAACACGGTTCCCGCAGAACGGACAGGTTGTTGCTCCGGTCGTCTTATCGGTCGTAATCTCTCCTCCGCAGGATTCACAGATATATGTAACAAAAGTGCTTTCTTTCGTATTCTTTTCCGTCTGTCCGCTTTTTTTGTCCTCACTCGTCTGTGATTCATTCAGTGCTTCATATTCTTCCACCGAAATCTCTGTATCACAATAAGGACATTTCATCTTCTGGGAAGTACTGTCGAATTCCATCGTTCCTCCACAGGCCGGACATTTATATTCTTTTATAGCAGACATATATACTCCTTATCTGAGTCTCATCCAATCGTAATTCTTAAGCAAATGGTTTGCCGCAGTTTGTACAGAATTTCCCATGATTTACAGCTCCACAGCTGCAAATCCAGTTCTCCGGTGCCTGTGGCTTCGGACTTCCACAGTTCATACAGAACTTTCCTTCATTCAAAGTGCCACAGCTGCAAGTCCAGCTTCCGGTATGCTGCTGTGCAGACTGTTCCTGTGCAGCCATCTGTCTTACCTGTTCTTCCTGCTGACGTTTCTCTGCCCCCTGGTTATAAAGACCCTGCAGATTCGCCCCGCCATTCATACCGGACGCCATATTCATACCCATGAAGCCCATCATTGCTCCATTCGGATTACCTGCCGCACTCTTCATTGCCTCTGCCTGCGCCATGCCAAGCGTTGCAGCCATCATACTCGGATCTGTATACATAGCAGTATTCTGTGCCTGCTTGATCGCTTCTGCATCCTCATCCTTGATCGTGACCGGATTGAATGCAACCGATACAACTGAGATTCCCCTGAGTTCTGACCATTTCTTCGTCAGGATCTCATTCATCGCATCACTGATTTCCATCGAATGTGCCGGGATCTGACTTGGGCGGATCTCCAGCTCTGCAATCTTCGCAAATGCCGGCTGCAGGGCATTCACGAATTCCGTCTTTAACTGTGGAGCAATCTGGTCTTTCTCATAGCAGTCCGTCACATTTCCGCCAAGACTTGTATAGAATAACAGCGGATCTGTGATACGGAACGAATAGATTCCGTTACAGCGGATCTCGATATCTTTATCAAGATTGATTCTTTTGTCCACCACACGGAACCATACCGGATTCGCCGTGCCGAATTTATTGTCCGTAATTTCTTTGGTATTAAAATAATACACTCTCTGATCTTTCGCCGTATCTCCGCCGAACGTGAAACGTTTCCCGATCGTCAGAAATGTCGCCTTGATCCCTTCTCCAAGACTGCCGCAGAAAACACTTGGTTCCGAAGACATATCATATGTGTATTCTCCCGGTTCCGCACATACTTCCACAATCTTCCCCTGATCCACGATCATCATACACTGCCCGTCCGCCACGGCAATTCCGGATCCGTTCGTGATCACATTATCGTGTCCTTTTGTGTTCGATGAACGCCTGTCTGTACGTTTCTTTCCACGTACCATCAATGTGTCATTGTCTAATGAATCGCAGTAGAAGAATTCTTTCCACTGGTCTGCCAGTGTTCCACCTGCTGCGCCCGTTGCTGCTTTGATAAGTCCCATATATTTTTCCTCCTTTATCTACCTCTTTTTCACAAGCTTTACTACCGTCTCGATATGATCGCAGAACGGGAAGTTATCCACCGGCTGGATCTTCACTGCCTGATATCCGTTTCCCGTCAGATATTTCAGATCTCTTGCCAGTGTCTCCGGATTACAGGACACATAGACAACCCTCTTGGGCCCGAGCTTTATTACAGAAGAAAGGAACTTCTCATCACTTCCGGCTCTCGGCGGATCCATGAATACCACATCTGCTTTTTGGTTCTTCGAAGCCATATCTACCATGAATCTTCCCGCATCACCTGCATAGATCTCAGCATTCTTGATGCCATTTTCTTTTGCGTTGATTCTCGCATCTTTCACCGCATCTCTGTTCAGCTCTACTCCTATGACTCTCTTTGCATTCTTGGCTGCAATCAGACCAATTGTACCAGTTCCGCAGTACGCATCGATCACCGTCTCTTTTCCGGTCAGTTCCGCATAGTCCATGGCTGTATTATAAAGGATCTCCGTCTGTACAGGATTCACCTGATAGAACGATTTTGGAGAAATACGGAACGTACATCCACATAATCTGTCTTTAATAAATCCCGGTCCGTAGATCGGCTTTTCCTTTTCTCCCAGCACCATACTGGTCTGCTTGTTATTCACATTCAGTACTACGGTCGTAATCTCAGGATGTACTTTTCTCAAAGCCTTCACAAAGTTATTCTTTGATGGAAGAATTGGCGACCCCAACACCAGAACGACCATAATCTCACCAGTCTCAAAGCCTCTGCGGATCAATACATGTCTCAAAAGTCCATATCCTGTATCTTCATTATATGTCTTAATCTTAAAAGACGGCAGAAGTTCACGGATTGTACGGATGATCTCCTGACTTTTCTTATCTTCGATCAGACATTCTTCCACTGCGATCACACGGTGCGTTCCTTCTGCATAGATGCCGGATATCACATTTCCTTTTCTGTCATGATCGAATACCGCATGTACTTTATTTCTATAAAAATATGGATGCTCCATACCGATGATCGGACTGACTTTGCAAAAGCCGCCCAATAATTGTTCTTCCTGCTTCTGTTTTCTTTTCAGCTGTTCTTTGTATGGCATCTTCTGGAACTGGCAGCCGCCACATTTTTTATCGATTTTACATGCAGAAGTCTGATTCTGTGTCTGCTTTTTATTTTTCTGTACTTTACTCTTCTGACCTGATTGCCCAGCGCATTTTCGTGCATTTCGCACGGCTGTTGCGGAAGCATTCTTCTTTGGACGGTCGGATAACGTCTTTTGCGATCTCACTGTACAGGCCCTCCTTTTTCCATTGTTTGAATGATTTCTTTACCAGACGGTCTTCCCCCGAATGGAAGGTAAGGATTGCCACTTTTCCTCCCGGTTTTAGCACACTCGGCAGCTTATCCAGGAAATCATACAATACTTCAAATTCATGATTCACATCAATACGAAGTGCCTGGAATACCCGCTGGCTCGACTTACGTATTGCTTCTTTTCTTTCTTTTTCCGGAATAAATGCAAGTGCCTCTCCGATCACCTGGTGCAATCCCGTTGTTGTTTCAATCTTTCCGCCTTTTCGGATCTTTTCCGTAACTGCTTCTGCAATCTCTTCTGCATAAGGTTCATCTGCATTTTCAACCAGCATCCCTGCAAGTTCTTCTCTTGAAATGTCATGCAGCCGTTCTGCCGCACTGATTCCTTTCTCCGGATTCATCCGCAGATCCAGAGGACCTTCTGCTTTAAATGTGAATCCCCGGTCCGGGTTATCGATCTGCATGGATGACACACCAAGATCTGCCAGTACAAAATCAAATTTTCCGGCTTCTTTTACTACTTTGTCAATATTGGCAAAGTTCTCAAGCTTTACTGTCAGGATGTCTGATCCAAATCCTTTTTCCTCCAGACGTTTCTTTGTCTTTGCTGATTCGATCGGATCTACATCCAGTCCGTAGATATGGCCCTCTCCCTGCAGTTTTTCCAGCATCTTTGAGGTATGTCCTCCATATCCAAGCGTTGCATCCAATCCCTGCTGTCCCGGCTGGATATCAAAGAAGTCCAGGATCTCCTGTACACAGATGGAAATGTGCATTCCTGCCGGTGTTCCGCCTTTTTGGATCACCTTTGAAATAGTATCTGCATACTTTTCCGGATTCAGTTCTTTATATTTTTCTTTATAATTTCTCGGATGTGTTCCGGAATATCGGACTCTCCGTTTATGTTTCTTCTCTTGATTTTCCTGATTCTCCATAATCTCTCTCCCATTTTATCAGTTGTTCCGGTACATCTACATCCCGGAGTTCTGCTTCTTCTGTCTCACAGAGCACCACATCTTCTTTATGTGCACAGATGATCTGTTTTCCGCCTTTATCACCGGAAAGTCTGCACAACTCCCGGAAAAAGCACGAATCCCATAATACGGGATTCCCGGTTCTTCCTTTCCATCCGGCACATACAATCTTTCCCGGATGCATCTTCCCCATCTCAAGCATACGGGCAAATGTCCCGGCTGTCAATCCCGGCTGGTCACATACGATGAACATAGCCCCCTTTAACCCCGGATTCTCATCTAATGCTCTCTTTAATCCTAACTTCAGCGAATGTGCGATTCCAAGATCCGGCTCCGTATTCTGTACCACCAGCATCCCCTGTGTTTTTGCCGCATTCTCTATCTCTTCAAATCTTGTTACCACTACCTGTGTACACAATGAAAATGCACGCATTTTACGAAGGGTATGTTCGAACATCTGCCCTCCATCCAGTTTCTCCAGCAGCTTATTGTTTCCGTACCGGCTTGACTTTCCGGCTGCCAGGAGAATCATCGCATAATCTTTATCTGACAGACGTGCTTCTACTGTCTTTACCACGGAACTGCCAATCTCATTTGCCTTATCCGAGATCAGATAACACAATTTCTTGTTCTTTCTCGGATCCACATCTCCAATCTTCAGACCCTTTTTTACCTGCACGCCTTCCTGTAACATCCCCCGGATCACACCGTCCAACTGAGAATAGACCGGTTTTCCTCCGGTCAGAGCCAGAAGTTGTCCTTTTCGGACGACATCCCCGATCTGTACTTTCGGCTCCATCCGTCCGGGTGCTGATGCCCTGATCAGACGTTCCAGCGCATAGCCGCCCACATATCCCGGAATGCCGGTATTGGGAATCGGCTGTCCGTCATAGATGATATCCGCAAGTGTTAATCCACGCATTGTCTCTATGACAGCATGGACATCTTTTCCCGCTATAAACCCCGGTCCGAGACCGATCACATATGGTGCATCTGCCCGGCTGGTTCCCGTATTTCTTTTTGCAAGAATTGCATCCACAAGTACATCCGGTCTGAATTCTCTCCGGATCTCTGCCTCCGGGTCTACGATTACGGCAATCTTATCCGCTGCCAGTACCCTCCTGGCTTCCTGATAATTTTCCACAAGAATTCCTTCTATTCCTTCTACTTCTATCCTGCCTTCGTATACCGCCCGTGACATTGCAACTTCACGTCTGACGGTAAGCGGCACTGCAATCTCCGTCATGATCACCCGGAATCCTGCCCTGTGAAGTGCCACTCCTACACCCGTAGCCAGATCTCCGGCTCCTCTGATTAATACTTTTTTTCTGTTTTTATACATTTCTGACATAGTTACCATCTTTCTTTCAACGGAATCAGGTCCGATACCACATGCACTCTGTGGATCTGCCCCGGGCATTCCATACTATCTGCATGCCTGTCTGACAACTGCTTTACGATCTCTTCCGCAAGTTCCACTGCTATTTTTTTCTGCTCCTTAGTATCTGCCTGATTCAGTATCACCTGATATTCCATATCATCCGTCACGTATTTTCGTCCCGCACTCTGACTTACCGCAAGTGTGACAATATCTTCCGGACACAGAATATCTTCTTCTGTCTTTCCGAGAATCTTCCCGGTCTCTTTCACCCGGAAACAACCTTCTTTCAGCTTCTTTCCAACCGCACTCATCCCATATACATTCAAAACAATATCTGTCTGCTCACAGATCTCCGGCTCATGTTCCGCAGGGGTTTTAACCGGCAGACGCTTCGCTCCGTCTGCCTCTAGAAGCAGTACACCTGGTTCACGGCTGATCTCTTTTAGATATTCTTCTTGAAAAGATGCAAGCTTCCCATCCGTTGTCTCTCTTCCCATCCATACAACACCATATTTTATCATAATCTGACGGAACATTTCCACCGAAGGTTTTCCCAGAAAATATCCGGCATCACATTTTTGTATATGAGTTGTTGTAGAAACCGCACATGGAATTTCGGCATTCCGGCATTCATCCATAAGCCTGCGGATCACTGTCGTCTTTCCGCCTCCGCCGACAACGGATACCGTCTTATGAAAATTTTCTTTAAAAATTCCAATAGCCTGGCATAAACTGCCAGGCTCTTTCCATTCACCATTTATATAACTTATTATCATATAAGGATTATTTCTCCTCTTTTTTCTTTGCTTTTGGAAGGGTTGAATTTAACACAATTGCTACGATCGTTGCAAGAACAACCGGAGATTTTCCGAAAATTGTTGTCACCCATTCCGGGAACTGTGCCAGTGAAGCATTTGCCTGTGTCACACCCATTCCTACTGCTACTGCAAGTCCTACAACTGTTGTATTACGGAAATCCATTGGCTCTGTCGTGATCAGTTTGATTCCCGTCATTGTAATCGAAGCAAATACAGAGATTGTCGCACCGCCAAGTACACAATACGGAATTGTTGTAAGCAGAGAAGAAAACTTCGGAATCAATCCTGCTGCCAGTAATATCGCTGCTGCCAGCCCCATTACCACACGGCTGACGACCTTTGTTGTTGATACGATACCTACATTCTGGCTGTATGTCGCAGTCGGAAGTCCTCCAAAGAATGCACAGAAAATGTTACTGATTCCATAGCCTACAATTCCACCTGTCAGTTCTTCATCTGTCGGCATACGGTCCATAGATCCTGTTGTTGTTGCCGAAAAATCACCAATTGCCTGTACTGCATTGATCGCAAACAGAATTCCGATTGCAACACATGCAGATGGTTCAAACTTGATTCCAAAATGCATTGGTTTCGGAAGCTGGAAGAACGTTGCCGATGACACAGATGAAAAATCTACCATTCCAAAAAACAACGCTACGATATATCCTGCAATAATTCCGATCAGGATGGATGCCAGTTTCCATACCCCTTTTCCGTAATGATTCAATGCTGTTACAATGATCAATGTAATAATCGCAACCACCCAATTCTGCCATGATCCATAAGTCTTGCTGCTCGCACCTCCGGCCATATAGTTAATTGCTGTCGGATACAGAGAAAGACCGATAGAAAATACGACCGTTCCTGTAATCAGCGGGGGGAAGAATTTGCGGATTCTCTTAATATTCAATCCCACCAGAAGTGCAACCACACCTCCGATAATCTGTGCACCCAGAATTGTTGCAATGTCAAAATCAGACGCAATTGCCTGCATACTTGGAACATACGCAAAGCTGATTCCCATCATAACCGGAAGTGCCGAACCGACCCGGAAATTCTTTGTTTTTATAAATGGAAACAATTGCAGTAATGTCGTCAGTGCCGACATCACCAGTGCTGCCTGTATTAAGATCACGGAATCTTCCTGTGAAATTCCGGCCACTCCCGCAACAATGATCGATGGTGTTACACATCCGACGATCATCGCAAGTACATGCTGGATTGCAAGTGGCAAAGCCTGTCCGATAGATGGTTTTCCATAAAAATCAAATAATGCTTTGTCCATCTGTTTTACTTCTTTTGTACTCATATATATCCTCCTGTAAATTTCTTTCGAACGTATGGCGATTCATATTATTTTCAACTTAAATATTATATATTTTTTCTTCTTTTTTGTGTAGTCCTGCAGTTATTGAATGTTTTAATAAAATCTTATAAGCTACAGTTATTATAGCTATTACATTCCGTTATGTATACATTAAATTTTATCATGGTAAAGTGCTGAATTTCATGGTACAATGACAGATAGAGACTAAAGACAAACGGAGGAATGAACAATGGGAATTTTGTCTAATATTGAACCAAAAGAAGTATTCCATTACTTCGAAGAATTAAGTATGGTACCCAGAAGTACCTTCCACACCAAAAAAATCAGTGATTTTTGTGTGGAATTTGCGAAAGCTCACAATCTGGAATATATCCAGGATGAAGTGAACAACGTAATCATCAAAAAACCTGGTACTGCCGGATACGAGAACAGTGATCCGGTTATCATCCAGGGCCATCTGGACATGGTCGCTACAAAGACAACCGACAGTGATCATGATTTTGAAAATGATCCTTTAGACCTTTTTGTAGATGGTGATCTGATTGGGGCAAAGAACACCACTCTCGGTGGCGATGATGGCATCGCCGTTGCTTACGCTATGGCAATCCTTGCCAGCACAGACATTCCACACCCACCGATCGAAGCTGTATTCACAATTGATGAAGAGATTGGTATGGGCGGTGCACATCACCTGGATACATCTATATTAAAAGGAAAGATCTGTCTGAACATTGATTCTGAAATTGAAGGTGTTATGACTGTCGGATGTGCCGGCGGCTACATTTACGATACCTTCATCCCGATCGAATGGAGTGAAGAAAACGGAACAAAGATGACGATCTCCATTTCTGGTCTGCAGGGTGGACATTCTGGCGCAGAAATCCAGAACCAGCTTGGAAATGCACACAAGATCATGGGACGCGTCCTGTATGCTCTTGCAAAAGATTACGACTTCAACATTGTAAGCACAAACGGCGGAAATGCAGCAAACGTAATCGCACAATATAATACGACTGAGATTATTGCTGACCCTGCACAGGCTCAGGCTATCGCAGATGCTGTTACCGGACTGGAACAGACGATCTCCGCTGAGTTTGCCGGACAGGAACCAACTTTATCTCTGAACGCTGTTTCCGAAGGCGAGACAGCCTTAAAAGCATTTGACGCAGATACTACCGCACATGTAATCGGATTCCTGTATGGAGCAATCGATGGTGTACAATGCTATGACCGTGCGTTCCCTACAGCTGTAGAATCTTCCCTGAATACAGGTATCGTTGAAACCACAGAAGATACGGTAAAGATCAAATTCCAGGTTCGCAGCTCCGTTGCTACCAAGTTAGATGATATGCGAAACAAACTGGATCTTGCAACAGATCTTGCAGGTGCTTCCCGCGAAATCTCCGGTGAATATCCGGCATGGAGCTACAATGCAGATTCCGTGATCCGTCCGAAAGCAATTGAACTTTATAAAGAAATGTTCGGCAAAGAGCCTACCGTTGAGACAACTCACGGAGGATTGGAATGTGGAATCTTATTCGGAAAGAAGAATGATCTTGATATCATTTCTTTCGGACCGGAACTGACAGGTGTACATACTTATAATGAACGCGTACATATCGAATCTACAAAGCGTATGTGGGATTATCTGAAAGAACTTTTAAAAATCTGTAAATAATCCATATCTATCCAGCGTTTTTTATGAATGCAACGTAATATTAAAAGACAGCTTTTCAAACTTTCAAATCTGAAAAAGCTGTCTTTTCTCATTTTTATTTTATTCTTATTTCACAAGAAATACATCTGCATTTGTCACCCCGAGCGCCTCTGCCTCTGCGTGATTATTTACATAGATGTCAATGTGGTTTCCCTGAATTGCACCGCCGCAATCCTCAGCTGTAAATATATGACCTCCGATGATCACTTTCGTTCCGTAAGGAATAACTCTTGGATCAACCGCAATCGTCTGACCTTCTACCACCGGCGTTCCTGTTGCTGTAATTCCGTCTGCTTTATTACAGCAGATTTCACATGCACAGTAATATGTAATCTGGAAATTACCAAGATTCTGTCCATACATTTCGTTCGTCGCATTGACATTACTGATTCCGCCTCCGGCAAGTGTACAATTATCATTGATAATACGTGTTGCCCATACTGCATTTTTAGTATTTACTTTGCTTTCAATAATCCCAAGTTTCGTGCTGGCTGCTTCAATAGTCTTTCCATCACCTGCATACATCACTACGTGGTATATATGGCCTTCTTTTGCATAAAAGATCAGGTCACCCGGCTGTGCATCCTCTACAGGAATCTTCGTTCCACACTGGCTCTGGTCCTCTGCCACTCTTGGGAGATCATATCTATATTGTTTGTAGATCTGCTGTACAAATCCGGAGCAGTCTGCCCCGTCTGTCAGACTTGTACCTCCCCATACATATGGATTACCGATAAACTGGGAAGCAAATTGCAGGATGGACTCTCTGATCTCACCGCTTGGCGTTCCTTCTTTCACAGAAGCCAATGTATAATATAAAGCAGCATTTTCTTCTGGTTTTACTGTTTCTTCCGCCGTTTTATATTGTTCTTCCCCTGTTGTCGTGATCTGCTGTTTTGTCTCATCGCTGTTATCGAGATATTTCTTTTCAACAAACCCTCTGACATCACCGGACTCTATATATACCCAGTCGGCATCTTTATCGGCAAGGATATAACAGAGCTGTCCCTGTTTCAGTGTTCCGACAGTTCTCGCATCTGGATTATTCTCTTCTTTTATATTCAGTATTCCTGTCCCGATCTGATCATTAACCAGCGCATAATCCTTCTCTGCTACCGTCGGGTTCACCGTCGCACGCAGATATGTGTATGCCTGATTTTCTTTTGCATCGACAGTCGCTTCCGCTGTCTTTGCAGTTCCCTCAATACCGGTATATTCCATTCCGGCTTTCTCTGCCTTCTTCTGAGCCTTGGTCTGATAAACATCCAGGATTTCCTGTGCCGCATCCCCTGTATATACTTCTGATGCTTTTACAAACCCTCTGACATTTCCAGATTCGACGTAAAGCCAGCCCTTCTCTTCTTCTTTCAGGATATATAACAGACCATCCTGTGATAAAGTTCCTACTGTACGGACTTTTTCTTCCAGCTGCTGATTTGCAAGTGCTGCGTCCAGACCTTTCTGTTTCAGGTTCTTTCTTTCTTCCATCGTCTTCTGAAGATTTCTGACCGCTTTACTCTTTGCTTTCTTGAATATTTTATTTTTAATTGTTTTTGTCTGTTTCTTTGTTATTTTCTTTTTTTTCTTCTGTAGCTTTTTTGTATCTGCTTTTGCATTTTCCAGACCCGTCTTTACATCCTGTGTATTACTGCCATCAATATTCTCCGGAATTGCCTCGCGGATATTGATCTTCGATTTTGCAAATGCATATTTTCTGGCAACTGTCCAGAACCGGAAATCTTCCACGATCTGTGGTAATTTTATAATCTGCTGCTTTGCAACAAGTGCTTGATTGCTTTTTGCACTTGTAACTGTATCTGCCGGCTGTTCCGGCTCTGCTGGTGCCTCCGGTTCTGCCGGTGTCTCCGGTATCGCCGGAATCTGATCTACACGTTCTCCTGTAACCGGATTCGTCTTTTGTCCGGTTGTTGTATCTATCAGATATCTTGTACTTTCATCCAGCTTTACCTCACCTCTTTGGATCATCTCTTTCACTGCATCTGATACATCTGTAAGTGTATCCTTGCCATCTACTGATTTTGCCTGCAGCTTCTCTGCCTGTGCGGCCGGTGTCTGAGAGGCTGTGCTCTGCGTCCCGGCTGTCTCTGCCCCTCCATCTGCCAGCGCTGCAGCCGGAGTACTGATGATAAGTCCTATTGCAAGCACTCCTGCAAGTGCTTTTGTTCCCAATCTCTTTGCTACTTTATTATTTCTCAGTCTCAAAATCTAGCTCCTTCCCGGATTTCTATATTATACCAGGTCTTCCTTTTTCTTCTTGTATAGATTAATATACATTATTTTTAATTATACGCTTCCTGCTTTTAAATTTCCACCCTGTTATTGCTTTGTTTTTATCATTTTCATAAAAACTCATAAAAATACGCTGTCTTATTACTAAAATTTTTGGTATCTGCACAGCAAAAATGCGTCTGAATAAGTTTAAAAACCATACTCCGACGCATCCTTGATTTTCTTATTTTCTTTCGTTATTCTCGAATATTACATATCCAGAGGATATTTTGCAGTCAGCTCTGCAACCATTCCTTTGACTTTTTCAATATTGTCTTCACTTTGAAGTACCAGTGCTATGCACTCTGCGATCACATCCATATCTTCTTCTTTTAATCCTCTTGTTGTAACTGCAGGTGTTCCAAGTCTGACACCACTTGTCACGAACGGAGATCTTGGATCGTTCGGTACCGTATTCTTGTTACATGTGATGTGTGCGGCATCCAGACGTTTTTCCAGTTCTTTACCGGTTACCTCTTCGCCTCTTAAGTCAATCAACATCAGGTGATTATCTGTTCCGCCGGATATGATCTTTACACCACGACCCATCAGACCTTTGCTGAGTGCCTGTGCATTTTTGATGATCTGCTTCTGATATTCTGCGAATTCAGGCTCCAGTGCCTCTTTAAAGCACACAGCCTTTCCCGCGATCACATGTTCCAGTGGACCTCCCTGAATTCCCGGGAATACAGCTTTATTAAAGTTGAACTTATCTGCTGCTTCCTGATTGCAAAGAATCAGACCTCCTCTTGGTCCGCGCAGTGTCTTATGTGTAGTAGTTGTAGTTACATCTGCATACGGGATCGGACTTGGATGAAGTCCTGCTGCAACAAGTCCCGCGATATGTGCCATATCAACCATAAGGTATGCTCCTACTTCATCTGCAATCTCACGGAACTTTTTGAAATCAATGATTCTTGCATAAGCACTGGCTCCCGCAATGATCATCTTTGGTTTTTCTTTCACTGCGATCTCACGGACTTTATCATAATCGATCACGCCTTCGTCGTTCACTCCATATGATACGACGTTGAAATATTTACCGGAAATATTAACCGGAGAACCATGTGTCAGATGTCCGCCGTGATCCAGATTCATACCCATAACTTTGTCTCCGGGCTCCAGCATCGCAAAGAATACTGCCAGGTTTGCCTGTGCGCCGGAATGCGGCTGTACATTGGCATAATCACAGCCGAATAACTTCTTTGCTCTTTCTCTTGCAAGATCTTCCACTACATCCACACACTGACATCCACCATAATAACGTTTGCCCGGATAGCCTTCTGCGTATTTATTTGTAAGCGGACTTCCCATTGCTGCCATGACCGCTTTACTTACCCAGTTTTCCGATGCGATCAGTTCCAGATGCGAATTCTGTCTCTCCATCTCGGCCTGAATGGCATCTGCAATTTCACTGTCTGCTTTTTTAATTTCATCAAATGCGTACATACTTGAGTCCTCCTGGTTTGTTAAAAATTTGATTTGTTTAATATGATAGCACTTTACCACGGTGAATGCCAGCATTTTTTTGTATATTTTTCAATACCTGTCAGATTTACAGAACCTGCCGTCACCGGTTGTCCATAGATACTTCTAGACACAAAGAGGAAACCCCTGATGAAATTAATCATCAAAGGTTTCCTTTAATTTATCCATAAATCCTTTTTTCTTTTTACCTTTATGCTCTTCCGTCTTGTCACTCTTTTCTTTTCCAAGAGAATTACCTGTCAGTTCATCGAATTTACGAAGTGCTTCTTTTGCTTCGGCACTTAAGTGTTCCGGTGTCTGGATAACAAGCGTTACATAATGATCGCCGCGAACCTGTGCATTTCTAAGAGATGGAACTCCCTTTCCTTTCAGACGTACTTTTGTATCGGTCTTGGTTCCCGGTTTTACAGTATAGATTACTTCTCCGTCTACCGTCTTGATACGGATATCCGCACCAAGCGCCGCCTGTGCAAATGTAATCGGTACCGTTGAGAAGATATGCATATCCTGACGCTGGAAGATCGGATGTCTTGATACCACGACCTCTACCAGAAGATCTCCTCTTGGTCCGCCGTTTACACCTGGCTCACCTTTTTCACGGATACGCACACTCTGACCATTATCAATACCTGCCGGAATGGATACGGATATCTTCTTCTTGCTGGCTACATAACCTGTACCGCCGCAATCCGGACATTTTTCCTTAATAATCTTACCAGTTCCCTGGCAATCTGGACAGGTCTGTACATTCTGTACAGTTCCAAAGAAAGACTGTTGTGTATATACAACCTGACCTTTACCGCCGCATTTCGGACAAGTCTCCGGAGATGTTCCCGGTTTGGCACCTGTTCCGTTACATTTCGGACATGGGTCTTTTAATACAACATCCAATTCTTTCTCGCATCCGAATACAGCCTCTTCAAATGTGATCCTGACACTCTTCCGGATATTCATACCTTTCATTGGTCCCTGGTTCGCACGTCCGCCTCTGCGTCCGCCGCCGAACAGATCTCCGAAGATATCTCCGAAAATATCTCCAAAATCAGCACCGTTAAAATCGAATCCGCCATATCCGCCGCCCGCTCCTGCACTTCCGTCAAAAGCAGCATGTCCAAACTGATCATACTGACGACGTTTTTCCGGATCGCTCAAGACTGCATATGCCTCAGAAGCTTCTTTGAACTTCTTTTCAGCTTCAGCATCACCCGGATTCATATCCGGGTGATACTTCTTGGCAACCTGTCTGTATGCTTTTTTCAAAGTTGCTTCGTCAGCATCTTTACTGACCCCAAGCACCTCATAGTAATCTCTTTTTGACTCTGCCATTTCCTATTCCTCACTTAATGTTCTTAGACTTCTTTGTAATCTCCGTCTACGACATCGTCGCCCTGGAATCCTTCTGGTGCCGGACCTGCTCCTGCTGAAGCATCTGCCTGAGGACCTGCTCCCTGAGCTCCTGCTGCTGCACCAGCCTGCTCATACATCTTTGTGAAAAGCTTCTGAGCACTTTCTGTCAGTTTTTCTTTACCTGCTTTGATCTCAGCAACCTGCTCGTCTGTAAGAGTATCTGTATTTGCTTTTTCCAGTAACTCTTTCAGGGCTTTGCAGTCAGCTTCTACTGCTGCTTTATCTGCACCGTCAAGCTTATCGCCAACTTCCTGCAGAGCTTTCTCTGTCTGGAATACCATGGCGTCAGCTTCATTCTTAGCATCAATTCCTTCTTTACGTTTCTTATCCTGAGCTTCGAATTCAGCAGCTTCTTTTACAGCTTTGTCGATATCTTCATCAGACATGTTAGATCCTGCTGTAATTGTGATGTGCTGTTCTTTTCCGGTTCCAAGATCTTTTGCAGATACATTTACGATACCATTTGCATCGATATCGAATG
>OLPB01000711.1_pt1 | contig 18697 bp, 22 predicted proteins | sample 1672001 | NCBI WGS metagenome assembly OLPB01 (sample SAMEA3136635, study PRJEB25190) | human gut metagenome | biome: human gut; feature: human-associated habitat; material: faeces | place: Austria | collected 2013 | reverse complement strand
TCACTGAGAACGACGTTGAGAGATTTGAACAACTCTATCCAGATCTTGATATCCATGCAGAAATGAGAAAAATGTACGGCTGGCTGATAAGTCATAAACAAAAACAAAAAACAAAACGAGGTATGCCGAAATTCCTAAATGGTTGGATTAATAGGGCTTATGTTGAACTTGTTCAAATGCCAAAAGCACAAGCAAATGCCCCAAAACCACCGATACAGCACAATTTCACACAGAGAGACTATGATTTTGACGATCTGGAACAGCAATTATTGAGAAAGCAACAGGAGGGCATGTGATTATGGGCAACAAAAGAAAGCATGCAACATAGCCATCAAAGGCGGTAACAAAGAATCCAATTAGCTTTGAGATGATCGAGGAAAAATTAAAAGATATTAAACTTGGACGAAAAATAACAGTATGGGTTCCAAGAAATAAAACACAGGATGATATGAATCCATATAGAGTTGTACAGGGGAAAGTCATAAGAATATATGACAAGCATATACATATCCGTGGAAAATATTACAACGAATGTTTTCTGAAAGCGGATTTGTACAAGTGTAGATATCAAGTGAGATAAACGAAAAAAGAGACAAGAACTAAAAGTTCAATGCCTCATGGACAAGTATAACACATTCAGGAGGTATTGGACATTGGAAAATAAAAAAGAATTTCAGGAAACAGAAAATTTTTTAAAGAAGATCAGATGGCTGGACAATGAAATTGACGCGCTGATTGAAAATAAGAAAAGCTATGAAGAATTAGCAATGAAGAGAACAAGCAACCTGAATGGATGTGGTGTACATGGTTCAGGTTGCAAGGATCAAATGGCTGAATTTATTGCAAAGATTGCGGATATTGAAAATGAAATTTGTGCAAAAATTGATAGATTAGTCGATTACAAGAATGAAGTATCAGATGTGATCGAAAAGATCGATGATAAAGAATGCCAGAAGATACTTGTTTTAAAATTTGCTAGATATAAAGCAATGGTTGATATTGCAGAGATAATGAATATGGATAGGAGTACGGTTTACAGAAAGTATAATAAAGCGATCCAATCAGTTCAGGAGATTTTGTCAGACTCTGACAAAGGATAAATATATAAAAACTAACGGCTTAGATCTCTATCTGATAAACGTTAACTAAATCTAAGTTCAATCAAATCAGTATCTGTTCTTTTCCTAAATCAGATAGAGATCCAAGCCGTTAGGCTTGTTGTACCGGATGTTTTTATATATCACACGAAACAATTTAATATCCGATATAACTCATAAGAAACAATGCATAAGCTAATGCCAATGCCCGGCTTCGGTCGGGCAGAAAGGAGAAATATGCCGAAGAAACAGTTTAGTGAAGAATTTAAGAAGAAAACAATTAAGAATATGATTCGCTTTGGCCTTACAAAGAAAGAAGCAGCACATAAGGTAAAAGTAACAGAAACAGCCCTTGGTTATTGGGAAGATAAATATTATTATGAAGCAATGCAAGAGCTTGAAGAGGAAAAAAAGACAGAAGAAACGACATGCAGAGGGAAAGATAAAAAGAGAAGTTATTTGGCATCAGGTAGATGGTATTGCAGGATATTATGGTTAGAAATAAAAATAAATTAAACACGTATAAAATACGTATAAAAAAGTATTGACAACTACGTATCTCATACGTATAATTAAAGCATAGCAATTAAATAAATAATTCATCAAAGGAGAAAAACTTTATGAAAAGAAGAGATTTAGTTAAGCTCCTTGAAAAAAATGGATGGTATTTAAAAAGGAATGGTGGAAACCATGATTTATATACCAATGGTGAAAGAACGGAACCAATTCCAAGACATCCAGAAATCAAGGAACGATTAGCAAAGTCAATTATCAAGAAACTGGGGCTTTAGCCCCGGTCTTGGTAAGTTCATAAAGTATTATTCAAAATTTACATGCCGTATTAGTATCAAGGAGGAGAAATCATGGAAAGGAAAGTAGCGTATCCGATTATTTTAAAACCGGATGAAGAAGGGTATTATGTAGAAATCCCAGATTTTAATATCGCTACGGAAGGCGATACAATAGCAGAAGCTATGGAAATGGCTAGAGATGCTATTGGATTAATGGGAATTGATATGGAAGATGAAGGTAAAACTCTTCCAGAACCAAATTCAAAGGATCAGGATGTAGAAGCAGGAGACACAGTAACATTTGTAGATGTAGACTTTGTAGATTACAGAAAAAAAGTAGATAATAAAGCAGTTAAGAAAAACTGTACAATTCCATATTGGATGAGTGTAGAAGCTGATAAAGCTGGAATTAACTATTCACGTGTATTACAAGATGCAATTTCTAATATATTGGGAATTACAAAAACAACAAAATGCTAATTAAATCTTAAAAAATATATTAATTTTTAAAAGATGCAACACTTTGCGACACTCATATGTGTTATTATGGCATTGTAAAGAAATAAATAAAAGAGAACGAGCACATTAGAAAATATCTGATGTGCTTTTCTTATGCCCAAAAGAAGGTGATAAATATTGAACACAGTGCAACCAATCAGAGATATGGATACAATTCTTGATATTGCAAGGTACTTAAGAAGTAAAAGTGAACGAGAGTACGTGATGTTTGTAACTGGAATTTATTCAGGTCTTAGGATCTCAGATATCTTAAAACTAAGGGTAAGAGATGTCAGGGGTAAAGATCATATATACATGAGAGAGAAAAAGACAGGAAAAGAAAAACGTTTTCTGATCAACAAGAATTTAAAAAAGATTCTGGAAGAATATACGAAAGGGAAAGATGACCTTGAATATCTGTTAGAGAATCCAAGAACACATAAGCCGATTACAAGACAATGGGCTTATGAAACGATCAAAGAAGCAGGAGAGAGGTTTGGAGTGCATAACTTAGGAACTCACACGATGCGTAAGACATTCGGGTATCATATGTACCAGACGACAAAAGATGCAGCAATGTTGATGAAACTGTTTAATCATGCAGATATTCATATTACATTAAGATACATCGGAGTGGAACAGGATCAGACAGACAAAGCAATATCAAAATTAAATTTCGGCATTTGATTTATTTATTTTTGTACGGAGACATTTACTGTAATGTTCAGCGTTAAGTACAAGGGATAAAATCAGATGCCTTTTATAGTAGAGAAAAACAAAAGTTATATTTGCAAAATATAAGATATGACAAGTCAAAAGAAAAAAATAAAGCGGAATTAACTCAGCGGTTAGAGTGGTGATCTTATAAATCACTGGTGGTTGGTTCGACTCCAACATTCCGTATTCATTCAAGGCAGTAACAGTCAACGAAGGCAAGTGACCATACTTCATTTATTTTGTCAGACTCTGACAAGCCTTGAATGCCAACGTGGTAGTTGTTAGGAACAGGAGCATAGAAGAAAGTTTCTTGATTATTTGTTATCCTCCTTTCACAAAAAGATGTTTGTTTATATTTGCAGTCAATAAGTTGGTAGTAGTAATGGGCATAGCTCCTTCAGGTTCGATTCCTGATACCACGGCTTTGTCAGACTCTGACAAAGGAAGAAGGTGAGCATGAAACAGGATGAATTAAAGAAATGGATTGAGGAACTGATACAACAAGGAAAACTGTGGAAGTTTTATAAATCAAAAGACTGGATCAAAGTGAAAGAAGAAGTGCTGAAAGAAAATCATTATGAATGTGCTGAATGTAAAAAGCAAGGGAAGATTACTAGATATGATGTGGATGCAGATGGAAATAAGAAGCTGATCAGCACTGTACATCATATACAGTTTGTACGAAAGCATCCAGCTTTAGCACTAAGTAAAACATATACATACAATGGAAAAACGTATGTGAATCTTATTCCTGTATGTAAAGCGTGCCACAACAAACTACATCCAGAGAAAAGAAAAACATGGAAGAAAGAAAACAAATACGTGAATGAAGAACGATGGTGACACCCCCGCACCCCCATTACCCATTTTGAATGGGGGAACCAACAACGGGAGGGGGACACGACAAAACATCTACGCGCGCGTGCGTGAGAAAAAAGTGAGGTGATAGGCATGGCAGCGAAGTCACAAAAGGCAATCAGAGAGTCTTTGATGGCACAGTTAAGAGCCAAGGGTGCAGATGTTGCACACTTTGAAGGTCTGGTAGATGACTATGTAGAATACTTTGGATTAGTCAAAAAAATGAAAACAGATATAAAAAAACGAGGACTGTCATATCCGGCAACCTCCGCAGCAGGCAAGGAATACGAGAAGGATAACCCGAATGTAAAATTGTTGCCTCAATACACACGAGCGATGTTAACGATCTTGAAAGACCTTGGATTAACAACAGATAAGGTAGCAGACGAAGATATTGAATTATGACAAATATCAAGTTGATTCCAGAGATCCAGGAATGGATTGATATTGTTGAAAATGATATTTATAGGTGCAGTAAAGATCAAAAATTACTCGTAAAACACATCAAAAAGTGCTTTAAAACTGAAAAAATTCACGTAAATACAGAGCAATTAGCAAAGTATATGCATCTTGCAGATGAGTATGTGCCGTTTGATCTTTTTCCGTGGCAGAAGTTTATCATAGCTTTGCATGACTGTACATATTGGGATGAGGATGGCATGCCAAGATGGCCGGATTTATTTGCGATGTTAGGAAGAGGAGCAGGTAAAGACGGAACGATTGCAGTCGAAGCTTTTTGCCTGACAAGCCCATACAATGGAATTACTGGATATGACGTTGATATCTGTGCAAACAATGAGGAACAGGCAGTAAGACCAGTTCAGGATTTAGTTAGTTTCTTTGAAGAGCCAAAGATTATACGAAAGATAAAAAAATTCTTTCAGTGGACTAAAGAAAAAATAACGTGTCAAAAGACAAAGAGTGTCATAAAAGGGCGAACCAACAGCCCGAAAGGTAAAGATGGATTACGTTCAGGAATTGTAATCTTTAACGAAATACATCAGTATCAAAATTATGACAATATCAATGTATTTACGACAGGACTTGGAAAAAAGAAACATCCAAGGCGATCATATTACACGACAAATGGAGATGAAAGAGAAGGACCATTAGATGATCTTCTGGAAGATTCAGAAGGAATCTTACAAAGAGGAGAAGATGATAATGGATTGCTTCCATTCATTTGCAGATTGGATGATCCAAAGGAAGTCGATGACGAAAAGAATTGGACAAAAGCAAATCCATCACTGCCATACTTGCCGAACTTGCTGACAGAGACAAGAAAAGAATACAGAGAATGGAAAAAGAATCCAGAACGTCTGCCAGCATTTATGTCTAAGAGAATGAATCTGACATATGAAACAAAAGAAACAGCAGTAACATCCTGGGATAACATAAAGGCAACAAACAAAGAGATTCCAGATTTAAAAGGATGGAGTTGTACAGTTGGAATTGATTACACGAAGACGTCAGATTTTGCAGCAGTCAACTTTCACTTTAAAGATGGAGATAAACGATATGATATTAATCACGCATGGATATGTTCGGCATCGAAAGACATACCAAGAATTAAAGTACCATGGAGAGAATGGGTGAAGAAAGGACAACTTGAATATGTGGATGATATTGAGATACATCCGTCTGTAATTGCAAATTATATATTTGAAATGGGTAAAAAATACTCGATCATCATGGTTGCGATTGATAATTATCGATATTCATTATTGGCTGATGCATTATCAAGGGTCGGAATATCAAAAGAACATGGCAATCTAACGCTTGTAAAGCAAACAGATATTATTACAGTTGTGCCGATTATAGATCATTGTTTTTTAAATGGATACTTTTACTGGGGTAATGATCCAGTATTACGTTGGGCAACAAATAACACAAAGGTAATCAGATACGGAAAACAACAGGGGGCAGATAAAGGTTCATTTGTCTATGCAAAGATAGAAGCACGAAGCAGAAAGACAGATCCATTTATGTCACTAGTTGCAAGTATGGTACCTGAAAGCAAAATAAAACCAAGACCAAAAATCAGAAAAATAAATGTCATAAGGTGGTGAGAAAAATAGCATGGCTAAATAATTTTTTAGAACGATTATTTCCAACACAACAAAGTATTGGTGGAGAAACAACAGTGATCATAGACCTCCCGGCAGATCTTTATTACAAAGAACTAGCGATATATACAGCAAGTTCACTGATAGGAAATGCGATATCAAGATCAGAAATCAAATGTTTCATTGATGGAAAACCAGAAAAGAATCAAGATCATTTTCTTTTGAATGTGTCGCCAAATATGAATGAAACAAGTTCGATGTTTTGGCACAAAGTGGTAAACAAGATGATTAGAAAAGGAAAAGCAGTTGTAGTAGAAGCAAATGGGAAACTGTATTGTGCTGATTCGTGTGTGATCGAACAGGAAAGGCCAGTGTTAGGAGATATTTATGGTGGTGTTACTGTTGGAAATTTTCAATTCAACAAAATATTTACACAGGATGATTGTTACGTGTTCAGACTGGATGATATCAATGTAAAACAGCTTGTTGATGGAATGTATCAGGAATATGGCAAGATTTTATCAGCTGCAGCACAGACATTTAAGAAGACGAATGGACAAAAGTACAAATTAAGAATTGAAGGTGTAAGATCTGGAGATGAAGAATTTGAGAAACAGCTGATAAAGAAAATTACAGCAGAACTAAAAAACTATATGGAGGGTGATAATGCGGTTTATCTGGAATATGACGGTTATACTTTAGAGCCGGATGAAACAACAAAAACGCCACGGACATCAGATGATTTTATCAAGTTAAGGAGTGATCTGTTTAAGACAGTTGCAGGAGCAATGCATATACCAGAATCATTATTGACTGGAAACATTACAAATATGGCTGATATTATAGGGGCATTTTTGACATTTGGAGTTGATCCATATGCGGATGCGATCACAGAAGGTTTGAATAAACGTGCAGGAGCGCACAATTATGTGAATGGAAATTATTATTTTGTAGACACTGGGAAGATCAAACACAGAGATCCGTTTGATATAGCAGCATCAGTGTCTAATTTAATTAGTTCAGGAACTTACTGCATCGATGAGGTAAGAGAGGAACTTGGCAAAGCACCATTAAATACGGAGTGGAGCCGCAAACATTTTATAACAAAGAACTTTGAAGAATTAGAACGCTTTTTGAAGAATCCAGGAGGTGAAACAGATGAGAAAAAAAGCAGTTTATCAAGTAGTAGTTAACGAAGAAACAAGGACAGCAGACATCAACATTTACGGAGACATCACATCAGCCGCAGAACTATATAGGAACTGGGGATGCAGTGAAGGTGAAGTGTCTGCAAGAGACATTAAGCAGGAAATAGAAGGGATGGACGTGGATACAATCAACGTGTACATAAATAGTTATGGAGGAGAAGTAGCCGAAGCCCTGGCAATTTATTCGAGTCTCAAAAGACATAGTGCACAGATTCATACATACTGTGATGGCTTTGCTTGTTCTGCTGCAACAATCATATTTTGTGCAGGCGATACAAGGACGATGGGATCTATTGCATTATTGATGATTCATAACTGTATGTCTTATTTAGGTTATGTAAATAGCAACGAAATGAGAAAGGCAGCAGAAGATAATGACAAGATCAATCAGTCAAGTATTGAAGCATACAAAGCGGTATGCAATCTGTCTGAGGATGAGATTAAAGAAAAAATGGATGCAGAAACATGGTTGACAGCTCAGGAGTGTCTTGATTATGGATTTGCAACAGAAATTGCAGACCAGGAAGACGAAGAGGATGAGGAGATACAGCAGACAGCATTTATGCAGATCAGACAGTCCGTTTTAGAAAATAAAAGAAATGATTTTAATACGATCATGCAGAAACTGGAAGAAATCCGGTCGATGATCACACAGAAAGCAGGTGATCCTAAAGATCTTGACGGCCAGAAACAGACTGGCAACAAAGGAAATGATTTTATGAAAACATTTTTTAATAACTTAATTTAGGAGGATACAGAATGTTAAAAAGAAATACAGTAGTAAAAGATGCAGTTGTAGCAATGCAGGCAGCAATTGAAACAGGAGATAAGGAGAAAATCACGAATGCATTTGAAAACTTTGGAGAAAGTATTGCAAGTGCAGTAAGAGAAGAATTTGAATCAGCGAACGGAGACAATGAAGTCTTATTGCAGAGAGGGTTCAGAGTCTTAACGAGTGCAGAACAGAAGTTCTATGAAAAGGTAATTGAGGCAGGAAAACAGAAAACAGTACAGGCAATGAATGGACTTCTGACACCAGAAGTTATGCCGAACACAATTATTGAAGACGTGTATAAAGATCTTACAGAGGAACATCCGTTACTGGAAAGAATCAATTTTGTTTCTGTACAGTATTTAACAAGATGGATTTTAAACGATCATACAGCAGATTGTGCAGTGTGGGGAGATGTAAACGAAGAAATTTCAAAAGAAATCACATCAGCATTTGAAACGATCGAGATGGCACAGTGTAAATTATCAGCATTTGCAGTCATTGATAAAGACATGTTAGAGCTTGGTCCTGTGTTCTTAGATGCATATATCAGAACATATCTGAAAGAATCACTTGCAAAGGCACTTGAAAAATCAATTATTTGTGGGAATGGGCATAAAAGTCCGATTGGAATGGACAGAGATATCCACGAAGGAGTAGATGTGAACACAAGCACAGGATACCCACAGAAAACAGCGGTTAAACTGACTAGTTTTATGCCGGCGGAATATGGAAAAGTATTAGCAATGCTTGCAGAAACAGAAAAAGGACACAACAGAACATTTGATCAGGTAACTTTGATCTGCAATATGCAGGATTATTTAAGCAAAGTAATGCCAGCAACAACAGTATTAACAGCAGTCGGAAGCTATGCAACAAACTTATTCCCATTTCCAACAGAGGTTGTAAGATCAGCGGAATTAGAAACAGGAAAAGCAATCCTTGTATTACCAGAAGAATATTTCATGGGATTAGGAACATCAAAAGAAGGAACATTAGAGTTCAGTGATGAATTTAAATTCTTAGCGGATCAGAGAGTGTTCAAAGTAAAACTTCATGGAATGGGACGAGCATATGATAATACAGTTGCAATTTTATTAGATATCAGTAAATTAAAACCTGCATATGTACAGGTAGAAATGACTTCTGATGTAACAGAATAGTTGTGATGTCGCAACAAAAAGGAGTGATACAGAATGTTAGACGAAAATCAATATTCTGAAGATAAATTAAATGCAGTAAAAAGGCATTTAAATATTACATGGTCCGATGAAGATACGGATGAAAAACTCTCAGACATGATGATGGATGCAGAAGTAGAACTGAATCATATACTTGGGGCAGAAATTGATTATTTCTGCCCAGGAATGGCAAGAAGGTTATATATGAACTATATGGTATATGCGTGGAATGAATGTATAAATGAATTTGAAGATGCTTATAGAAAAGAAATAAACAGAATCAGACGTTTATTTAAAGTGAAAGGAACATCAGAAGATGAAGAGCAGATTTAGCAAATATAATGATGGAATGTTATATGTTTGCGAGGTTAAGAAGAATGAAATCGGTTTCGGAATGGTAAAAAATACAAGAGAAGAGAGCGATTTAAAAAGAATCTTAAAGCTTGCCTATGAAGAGAAGACCAAAAGAGATGAAGATATGCAGTTTGCGGAAAACAGAGGAAGATCATTGTCTTTAAAGGTAAAAACAAGATTAAGGGAAGAAGTTGATTCTACGCAAAAAGTATTGATAGAAAACACTCTGTACAGTGTGATTCATGTTGACCATGATAAATCAAATAGAGAGATGTACTTATACCTAGAAGAAGAAAGGAAACTTATATGAGTATATTAAAAGAGATCGAAGATTCTTTATTAGACCTTGCCAAAGAAGATGGATTGAAAGGTGTATACTATGGTGCCTGTAATGAAAAGTTACAAGAGTGGAATTACTTTGTATTTAATCGGTTGAATGTAAAGATTGCAGGAAAGACAAAAGGAGACTTTAATGAATATTATGCTGTGCATATGATTCATGAAGATTTTATTCCAGAAGGATATATCTACAAAGTAATACAAAAAGTATTAGAAGGAATCAAAGGAATCAAATTAGCAGTGAATGAAGATATTTCTTTTTCTTATGCCAAGAAAGGAAGTACCGATGTAGTTGTAGAAATTGCTACGATAGTGTTCACAAAAGCTATTTTCAGGAGTGATGTGATTGGCAAGAGCAGAAATTGATTATACAGAAGTAAATGATCTTGTAGATTTGATGACACGTGCAGCAGATTCAGAGGAGATCATAAATGAAGTGATGCATGAATCTGGATCGGAACAGATCAAAGAAGGGATTCAAAAGCTTTTGCCAAGTTCAGGAAGATTCTGGAATGGTAAGAAAAGCCCGGCCAGCACATCACAGCCATTTACACAGGAAAATGGGAACTTAAGTGTGACAGTAAAAACAAAGTCAGCATATCACTACCTGTATTTCCCAGACGATGGAAGCATTACAAAACATCATCAAGGAAATCAGCAGTTTATGTTAAGAGGTGCAGAAAGCAAAGGGCAGCAGATCATGGATGAGATCACAGAAAGATTAGTAGAACAAATTGAAGGAGGCAGGTAAATGTCAGTTAAATACGGAGAAATTTTTTCAGAGTATGATATTACGGAATGGGGTATCCGGTTCGGGGATGATGCAGAAGCTACGATCATGGATACACTTGGTACTGCAGAAGAAACCATGGAAGTACGAACCGTAACAAAAAATAAGCGAAACATGCCATGGAAGACAAGGACAAAGGCAACAGGTTCAGGAGAAGTCAAAGTCACAGCACATATCAGGGAAGATGTCTATGGCCAGATGTTTGGTATGTATGTGGATGGTTATAAAGATGGAGTTATGGCATACGGAAATCTGTCAGTGCATGAACAGTTCTGTATGACAGAAAAAGTAGAGGATGAAGATGGCAATGTGAAATTGAAAGCTTATCCATGTTGTACAGTAAAAGAAGGAATCAGCCGAAAAGTAGAAACAAATGCAGAAGAGATCGCAGAAGTTGAATTAACAGTATCGGTTGATCCAGACGGAACTGGAATGGGAATGTATCAGGTAATTGTACAGGAAGATACAGATGAAAAGATGTTGAATGACTGGATGAAGAACTTTGATGCTTCGCTGGTTAGTGCAACAGAAACGGCCAGTGAGGATCAGGAAACAAATCCAGTAGGAGGTGAATAGGATGGCAGTAAATACGATCATTGAAGTAGAAATGACGGATGGAAGTATTCAGAAAATGACGTTAAATTTTAAAAATCTGTATCTGTTAAGAAACAAAGATAAAAAAACGTATGATGAATATATGAGAATTTCAAATAAAGGTGCCAAGGATGAAATAGAAGTTGCAGAGATGCTGTATGCAGCATATAGATGTGCAAACATTGATAAAGAATGTATGTCTTTGGAAGATTTTCTTGAAATTCTTCCAGTCGATCGAGATGAAATAACAGAAATTGTTTTAAAACTGCAAGCGAAAAAAAAACGGATTTCGCAGAAGCATTCAGGAAACAAACAAAACCGAAAAAAGGCAAGATAAAACTTCCAGAACTTCATCTTAATGAGGTTGAGGATTATTTTACATATTATGTTCGCATGTTAGGAATATCAGAGGAAACATTTTGGAACTCTGATATTTCTTTTTTGCGTGCTTTGGCAGAAAATATATCAGCTTATGAAAGCTGGAAGACATACGTGAGGGAGGTAATACTGGAAAATGGCGAAAAATGAAGCAAAAGTAAAGTTTACAGCGGATGCATCACAATTTAATGATCAGATCAAAGAATCAGAGCAAAATTTGAAGGTATTACGTGCCCAGCTAAAAGAAAACAGTTCTGAAATGAAAGCCAATGGGGAAAGTCAGGATGGGATGAAACAGAGACTTTCGATATTGAACCAGGAGATGGAACTGACAAAACAAAAGACAGAGGCAACAAGCCAGAAACTTGATCTTGCCAAAAGTATTTTTGGAGAAAACTCCAATGAAGCCAAAAACTTGGAAGCAGCACTCAGTCGATGCAAAAATGCTGAAAATGTGATTCAGGCGGATATTAATAAGACGAATGAATCACTCCAAAAACAACAGGATTCATCAATGCAGGCCTCCAGTGCATTAGGTCAATTAGAAGATACGATCAGCAGACAGGAGCAGGAAGTATCAAGACTTGAATCGGAATATAAAAATGCTGTGATCCAGTACGGAAAAACGTCAACGGAAGCACAGAAATTAAAAAACGAATTTCTTCAAGTCGGTCAACAGCTTCAGGAAAGCAAGAACAAGATGCAGGAAGCCGATCATGCAGCAGGTGAATTATCACAGGCATTATCAGATATAGGAGATGGAGCGAATGATGCAAAGAATGATCTTCAATCGATTGCAGATGCAGCAGGATCAGGAGCATTGCTTGATACTGCGGATACTTTAGAAGGTGCAGCGGATAAGATCAAGGAGATTGGAAACGCATCATATGAGACATACGCAGATATTGAGAACGCAACAACGAAAGTTACATCATACTTTGGTGAGACAGGAAAAGCAGCAGATCAATCAGCAAGTGTGATCAAAGAAATCTATGAGAGTGGTTTCGGAGATTCTATAGATTCTGTTGGAGATGCAGTATTGAATGTAAAGAAACAGTTGGGCGATCTTGATAATACAACATTAAGTAATATTACGCAGCAGGCAATGATTTTAGAAGATTCATATGGAATTGATATGAATGAATCTCTTCGAGGTGTTAATTCATTGATGCAGCATTTCGGAATGGATGCACAAACAGCTATGGATTATCTGGTGGCTGGAACACAAAATGGCCTGGATAAAACAGATGAATTAGGAGATAACCTATCAGAGTATTCAGGAAAATTTGCAGAAGCTGGATATTCCGCAGATGAGTATTTTCAACTTTTACAAAATGGTCTGGATGGAGGAGCATACAATCTTGACAAGGTAAATGATGCAATCAATGAGGTAACAACAAGGCTCGGAGATGGAACAATAGGAGACAGTATTGGTCAGTATTCAACAAAGACACAGGAATTATTTCAGGCATGGCAAAACGGAAAGGGAAGTCAGAAAGATGTAATTGATTCAATTGTTAATGATATCAACAAAGCAAAAACGCAGCAGGAAAAAATGAATCTTGCAAGTACTGCATTTGGAACATTAGCAGAAGACGGAGGAATCAAGGTTATAAGTTCTTTAACATCTGTCGGAAATGCTTATGATAATGTTTCTGGAAAAGCAAATAAATTGAACGATGCAACGACTACACCGATGCAACAGCTAGAAGGAAATGTACGAAAGGTCAAAGATGCATTTGCTCCATTTGGAGAACAGCTTGCTCAGATAGGAAATACAGTACTTCCACCGTTAGCGAGTGGAGTTACGGGACTTTCTAGTGTGTTTTCATCTCTTCCGCAGCCAGTTAAGACAGTTGTTACAGCATTGGGAACCGCTATTGCAGTAGTAGCTGGTGGGATTCCGGTGATCATGACAGTAAAAGGAATATTGCTTGGATTGAAAGCTATAGGGCTTGCAGGTTCCATTGCTTCTTTGGCCTCGCCCATAGGAATTGCGATTGCTGCGATCACAGCCATTATTGCAGTTGGAACGTTGCTTACACAGAACTGGGACAAAATAAAGACTGCGACGAGTAATCTTAAAAAATCAATCGCAACATCATGGAATAACATGAAAAGCTCTATTGGAAATACATGTACCAATATAGCAAATGGTGCAAGGACAAAATTTACGGCTATGAGAACGAATGTTTCTACGATATTTACAGGAATCCGAACCAATGCCGGAACAATCTGGAATGGAACAAGAGCAAAGATTGCCACAGCAGTTCAAAATACTGCAAGTAATACAAAAAGCAAATTTACTTCAATGGCTTCAAGCGCAGTTGCGACATTTAGCAACATAAGATCCAGAGCAACAAGCATTTTTAATGGTGTAAAGTATGCGATCACACATCCTGTTGAAACTGCAAAAAATGCAGTCAACAGAACTGTAAGATCAATTAGAGGATTTTTTACAAATCTGAGATTGAAAATTCCAACACCATCGCTTCCAAGACTTCCGCATTTTAGCCTGAAGATGGGATCTAAGAAGATATTAGGAAAAACAATATCATATCCTACAGGATTTGGAGTGCAATGGTATGCAAAAGCAATGAATGAGCCTGTTATCTTGAACAGTCCTACGATTTTCGGAACTTCTGGAAATAAATTTTTAGGCGGTGGAGAAGCAGGAAGTGAAGTGGTAGCAGGAACACAGACATTGATGAACATGATCAAAAATGCAGTGATGTCAGTTCCAGGAATTGATCTTGATGCATTAGCAACAAAGATTGCAGAGGCATGTGCAAGACAGAACATTATTGTGAAGGTTGATAAGAGAGAGCTTGGAAGATTGATCAAGGAGATTTAACATGGATATTTATTATATAAATTCAGCTGGGGATAAATTAGATCTTTTGAGTGATAAGATAGCAATCCAGAACATTGAGACGTTGTTTGACAATGAATGGTCATATCAAAGTGCAACGAGCATGATTTTTGGTGGAAAGGTAAAGAAATTCTATAAAGGCGTTCAGGAAAAGGAACTTACCGTTTCAATTGTTGCAGATAATGAAGAAGACTTTACAGAATTGAGCAAAGAAATAGAGGATGTTCTTTTTTATGATGTTCATATGATGCAGCCGGGAAGATTGTATGTAAATGATACCTATTTATCATGCTATTTCTTTTCAAGTTCTTATGAAGAATATGAGGATCTGTTTTATATAACCGATCGAAAATTCAAAATTGTAACAGAATATCCGAAATGGATTGCTGAGAGATATTATCAGATCAATCGAAGTATTTCTATGCAGAATGCAGTAGCAGGATTTATGTTAACCGGGTCAGCGGTATTGAATCGTTCATCAGTCGTGGACAGCAAGGAAGATGATATGGAATCTGCTTATGTAAGTAATCCATTAAGGATTCCTTGCGATTTCAAGATTAAGATCAATGGACCATCCGAATGGCCGTTCTTAAAGATTGGAGATAATATTTATAACATCGACGAAGAAATTCCAGAAGGAAGTTATCTGGAAATAGATGCGATTAAAAAGACATGTATTTTATATGATAATTCCGGCAACTCAAGGAATGTATTTGGATATCGTAATCCAGATTATTATATTTTCGAGAAGATTAAACCGGGGATCAACAGTGTGGAATGGAGTGATTCCACACTGCTTGAATTTACCATTTATGAGGAAAGAGGTGAACCACTGTGGAGCTGATCTATACAGACAAGGATTTTGTTGATGTTGGGATCGTTGATTGCGTTAGCCTGGACTATGACTGTGCAGGAAACAAGGATTTTGAATTGACGGTAGAAACTGGTGGTTCTGGAATAGAAAAGAGATCAAGATGGTATGCGATTGGAACAGAATATATGGGAATCGTAGAATCTGTAGCGGCAGATTCAGAAGAGGATAATGTGACCTATTCAGGAACTAATACAAGAGGACTTCTAGCAAAAAAAATCTTGGAAGGAGAAAGAGAACTGATCATATATTCTGGAAATGCGGGGGATATTATCAATGGAATGCTTGAACAAACGGATTCCACAGAACTGTTTACATGTGATGAAACAGATCTGGATATACCAGAATGTCAGGTCGTATCTTATACAAGTGTATATGATGCGATCGTACAGGTGCTTAAATCGGTAAATGCGGTTCCTGTATTTGTAATCAAAAATGACAGAAAAGTACATATCAATGCAGATTTGCGTGAGGATTACAGTGATGACATTCAGTATCAGGGAAATAATACATTTAGTTTTACGATAACAGATGATGGCTTAGGGTATAATCATATGATCTGTAAAGCAACCGAAGATTCTGGTGAAAGATATATCATTCATTTATTTACGGATGAAAATGGTGGTGTACAACAGTATGCTAATGCGGAATCTCCATTACAGGATGATGATTATATCTTAGATAAGTCCAAACAGCTTATTTTTGGAGTGGATGAACGGACGATGGTATTACAATCAGACGTATCTGTGACAGAAAATTATAAGCTGACAACAACCAGACCAGATGACTGGACAACAAACTATATGGACTATTATACAAATGATGATAGTTCCTACAAAGAGGTTGAAGCAACACAACAGGAAGTCTATACAAAGCTAACAAGCAAGCCGACAGACTGGAATACAGGATATGCAAATTATTATGTAAAGTCATCAACAGCAGATGGTGGATCATATTCGAGTGTTTCTGCAGATACAGTAAATTCTTATAAGGTACTTACCAGCAAGCCGTGGGATTGGGAGAAAAATTATGGAATTTACTATGAGAAGGTAAAAAATACAGATGGTACTGGATACACATATCAACAGGCAAGTGGAGTTGAGAAGCCATTATATAAACTGCAGACAATGAAACCGACAGACTGGGCTGATAATTTTAAAAACTATTTTTACATCAGCAAGAAAAAATATGTAGCAGTAAAAGGAACAGGAAAAGATAAGAAGAAAGCTCCAAAATGGAAGAAGAATAAATATTACTCAAATGTGAAGAAAACATGCACACCAAAATGGGAAGCAAATAAGTATTATTATGTATATTCACAAAAAACAACAGTTCCTACATGGAGTAATAACCTGTATTACAGCAAATTTATATTAGATACAGCTCCATCATGGACGATCGGACAATACTATGAAAAAGTGGTAGATCATTATGCTGCAATGATAGAAAATGCATTGCAGGAGTTAGAAACAAAATCTCCGAGTCAGAAAGCAGAAATGACAATCAATGATTATGATTGCAGAATCGGAGATGTTGTTGGATGTGTGGATGACAAAAGTGGAATAGAAATCTGTGAAGAAATCACAAATATTATATTCAAAGTTAAGGATGGACTGGAAGAATATGAATATACTGTAGGAGGTAATTAATATGGCATTCAAAAAACATATATATGAAGATGGAAAAACAATCATAACAGCTGAGATGATGCGATCGATCGAAGATGAATTGGTAGCACTTCGTGATGAAATGGGACTTGCAAGTTATCCGATTGGTAGTATTTATATGTCTACAGTAAATGAAAATCCAGCAAGCAGATTTGGAGGGAAATGGCAGGCATGGGGATCTGGAAGAGTACCAGTTGGAGTAGATACTGCGCAGGATGAATTTGAATCCGTTGAAAAAACTGGAGGAAGCAAAAATCTTCACAAACATACACACAGTACTCCAAATCACACACATACAATTACAATAGATCAAAAATCTCTAACAGGATCTATATACAATATTGCAGCACAGTCAAAAGGTGCATTATATGGCGCAAGTGGAATCTGCAAGGTGCGATCTAGTGATGAAAAACATGGATATGCATCAGATACTGCTACAGGAAAAGTCGATGGATTTACAATAACTGCAACACATAATCATAGTGTTACACAGAAATTTTCGGGTGGAGGAACATCGGGAAGTACAGGAACAGGAAACGCAGAAAACTTGCAGCCATATATAACGTGCTATATGTTTAAACGTATTGAATAGGCAAGGTGATAAATGATGAAAGGTCCTAAGTACAACAATCTTGATATTAATGGACTTCTTTATATTTTAGAGGCATTAAAATCAGGAAAATTAGAAATATTACAGAGTGCAAATGAATATACGGATAAGAATATAGAGGGAGTCACACAGACAGTAGATGGAATTGTAAGATTTGTTAATGTCGCAAGTGGAAATGGAAGCAGGAATCTGTGTTGTAATTTTGGCTATGCAGATTTTGAAACCGTAACAGCAGAAAACGTATATTACTCAAAACATTCTGCAATCACAGGATTGGAGATTGACACGGATATATCCTATCATGGTAATAAATCGTTAAAGATTACTTACGACGGATCACAGCTTGGATCATCTACTACTCCATTATATTTGGGAAATGAAGATAATGGATATGGATGTGTAAAGATTGAAGCAGGAAAGAAATATATATTATCCTGTTATGTCAAAGCAGATACAGATGTTCCAGGATTTATGATAGATTTTCAAGGACACAATGAACCAGATGCAACAAAAGATGGTTTGTATTTATCCACTCTTGATCCAAGAAGATTACCAGGTAGTTCTACACTTATTACGTTATCGAAAAACTGGCAGAGAGCAATTTGTGCCTTTGAAGTATCTAGCAGTTCAGAGGATGGATATATATCCCCAGTGCCGTTGATTTGGGGAAGACCTAGCAGTAGTATTGGTGAGTTTAACGTTTGGATTGATTGTATTCAGTTTGAAGAGGTTGAGAACGTTTCAGATTTACCGACGGAATTTACAACAAAAAAAGAAGTAATAATTGATGGGGAGGCAATCCTTGCAGGGACGATAGCTGGAGATAAAATAAAAAGTGATGCAATTAAATCACATAATTATGAACCGGGCACAGCTGGTTCTTTTTTAGATCTCAAAGATGGGAGTTTTGATAGCAAAAATCTTTCATGGGATTCTGAGGGAAACCTAAAAGCAAAAAACGCAACAATAGAAGGTACTGTTAATGCGACTAGTGGTATATTGAAAGACTGTGTATTTGAGTGTGGAGACGATGA
>OLPB01000697.1_pt1 | contig 19000 bp, 13 predicted proteins | sample 1672001 | NCBI WGS metagenome assembly OLPB01 (sample SAMEA3136635, study PRJEB25190) | human gut metagenome | biome: human gut; feature: human-associated habitat; material: faeces | place: Austria | collected 2013 | reverse complement strand
CATTGGGAACGCTCGCGAAGCCGGTCGCCATCTGGCCGGTCACGGGGTCGAAGTAGCGCCACGCGCCGCCGACGCGCTGCTCGCCGTAGAGCATGCGGCCGTCTTCGCCGTAGCAGACGGTCTTGTAGCCGATGTCGGTGAGCCCGGTGGACATCTCGCCCGTGACCTCGTCGAAGTGGTACCAGCCGCCCGATATCCGCTGCTCGCCGTAGAGCATGCGGCCGTCTTCGCCGTAGCAGACGGTCTTGCCGCCCCCCGCATTGGGAACGCTCGCGAAGCCGGTCGCCATCTGGCCGGTCACGGGGTCGAAGTAATACCAATTTCCCTTAATTAGCTTCTCCCCTTTATAAGGCGCGTTGTGGGAATTTAAGTAATAGTATTTTCCATCCTTCAGCACCCAATGGTCACCGTAGGGGAAATCACCAATCCAATAATCCGTATCAACATAGCCGTTGATACCGTCCACCTTACCCATGCATGAGTTTTGCCATATTGCATAATTTCCCGAATAATCGCACGTGGAATTGTATTGTGCGACCCATCTATCCCATGAGTCAAATTTTGGACTGGTTAAAAACGCATTCCACCAATATAGATTCGCATAAACGCCCGCCTTGTACCCCGCGCCTTCGATTTTCGAGCAAAAAACCGAGGCATAACTGGCTACCTCACTTTTATTGATGCAATTATCTTCAAGATCGTAGAAGACAGGAAGCTGCGGAGCGTGCCCTTTTAAAAGGTTCAGCGCCAAATCTGCTTCGCTATTTGCTTCGTCCATCGACTCGGCGTAAGAATACAGATAGACACCGTATGGAATATCCAAGCGTTCGCAAGATTGCACATTCTCGGCCCAACGGTAATCAGCACGTCCTCCATATTCATAACCGGAGAAGCCAATTCTGAGAATAACAAACTTCACACCTGAAGCTTTTACGGCATCCCAATCGATTTTGCCCTGATGCTCGCTAACGTCGATACCCCATATTTCGGTTTTTGCATCATCGTCTTGCGTGGAAAATAGCGAAATCCCGGCATCTGCCTGTCCATCTTCGGAAAGATAAAGCTGGCCATCAGAGTAGCGCCAAGAATTTTCGGCAAAATCGCCCCCGTCGTCCGCATATGCAATATCGCCCTGAAAGACAGGCAGAAAAATGAAGACCGCAAATACTAAGCCCCAGACCATTCGATTCGCTGCCTTTGCCAAAACAACTCCTTAAAGACGCTGCAAATTTTCTTCCGCTTAATCCCGACCACCATCGCGCACCGAGGATTTCCCAGTATGTATTGCCCAGTCGGCCCCCCCGAAGACGCATGTGCCGACAAACCACACTGACACCAATCTCCATAGCGCAATTAGGCCTAATACATTTCCTTATACGTTAAATCGCCCCACATTTACCGCTCGACGTAAATGCCCTCTTGCTTAAATACCGTAGCGAAGGTCTTAAAAAAGATCTTCACGTCAAGCAAGAACGACAAATGGTCGACGTAATACACGTCGAGGGCAAGCCTATCGTGCCACGGCAGCGAATTGCGACCGTACGCCTGAGCGTAGCCCGTAATGCCCGGTGTCACTTCGAGCTTGCGACCTTCATCGCCTTGGTACAAGGCCATTTCAGAATCCAAATCGGGACGCGGGCCAATAATGCTCATGTCGCCCTTCAGCACATTCAGGAACTGAGGGAACTCATCGAGCGACGTCTTGCGCATAAACGCGCCAATCTTCGTCATGCGCGGGTCATCGGCACCGTTGTAGGTGCTGCCGTCTTCCATCTTCAAATCGGGCGCGTTCACGTACATGGAACGAAACTTGTACATAACGAACGGCTTGCCATTCTTTCCGACGCGAGGCGCGTTGTAGAAAACGGGCCCCTTGTCTTCCAGATAAATCATCGGCGCGAACACGATGAACACGATAAGCACGAAGGGAAGCGCAATAAGGCCAAGCACGATATCGAGCACGCGCTTAAAGAAGTGCTTATACACCCGCAGCCTCGCATTCGGCATACGCTTCGCCGAAGCAGGCGATAACGTAGTCGACCATCTCGTCGGTCATCTTGGTGTTCAGCGGCAGCGAAACCTCATTCTCGAACTGCGCGAGCGCATTCGGGTAATTGGCGATATCGAAGCCAAGATTCTTATATGCAGTGAGCATCGGAAGGGGCTTGTAATGCACGTTGCACGCCACTTCTCGTTCAGCCATTTTTTCAATGAACAGGTCACGGAACGCACGAGACTTGCCCACAAGGCGCGCCAGGCACAAGTGGCCCGACGAAGTGATGTCCTCGTCGAAGTGATGCAGGAATTGCACCTTTTCGCCGGCAAGCGCATCGGAGTAATGCACGAGCATTTCGTGGCGACGAGCAAGCAGCTCCTTGTAGCGAGACTGCTGGCCCAGGCCAATAGCCGCCAGCACATCGGTCATGTTGCACTTGAAATACGGCGCCACCACATCGTATTCCCACGAGCCAAGCTTCATCTTCGACAGGGCGTCTTTGCTCTGGCCGTGCAGCGAGAACAGCTGCAGCTGCTTGTACACAGCTTCGTCATCGATGCCTTCGCGAGAGCGCCACGTGAGCGCGCCGCCCTCGGCCGTGGTGAAGTTCTTCACGGCATGGAACGAGAACGAAGAAAAGTCGGCCACAGAGCCAACCGGCGTACCCTTGTACGACGCGCCGTAGGCATGGGCAGCATCGGTAATCACGATGCAACGGTCGAACGCCTGCTGCAGGCCCTCTGCGGGATGATACAAGTCGCGCTTGGCTTCCACAGCCGCAAAAATGCGGTCGTAATCGCACGGAACGCCACCGAGGTCGACGGGGATAATAGCCTTCGTGCGCTCGGTGATTGCGGCCTCCATGGCGTCGTAGTCCATTTGGTAGCTGCCGGGAGCGACATCGACCATAACGGGCGTTGCGCCAACGTGGCATACGGGGCTCACCGTTGCGGTGTAGGTGTATGCAGGCACGATGACCTCGTCGCCCTCACCGATGCCAAGCAGGCGCAGGCACATCTCGAGCGCCGCAGTGGCGGAATTCAGGCAGCACGCTTTGTTGGTGCCGCAAAGCTGGGCAACCTCACGCTCGAGCTCTTTCGTTTTGGGGCCGGTGGTGATCCAGCCCGATTTCAAGGCTTCAACAACCTGGTCAATTTCAGCCTGAGTAATATCAGGAGGAGAAAATTCAACACGCATTATGTGCAACCTTTCTTCGGAAGCCATCTAAGACGCAATACAGCGAATTTCAGTGTTTCACTATAAACCGAACAACTTCGACATTGCGATTGAACGCAAGACTTAACGGGATTTCCAAATGGCGTGATTCGAAACGAGACAAACGAAACCGGCGTTATTTAGCAAAGCGTTTCAGAACCGGCAGCTTGCCTGCGATACGAGCCAGCATGGACTTTAACTCGGAGAATTCCCTTGTATTCCTGTATGCAGCCCAGAATCCAAATACCGGTATAAACACGCTTATAAGCAGCTTTACCGCAATGCCCCACAAACCGAGCGATTCCGGAACCATGGCGCAGGAAAGCCATGCCGCAAACGCAAACAGCACAGTAAAACCGACATATTGATAGAATTTCAAGAAATATGGTTTCGAGGATTTCCTGAATCCGTGTCTGAACAACATGTAGCCCTCGTAAATCGAAGAAATGAACAGCGTGGTCACAATTCCCGCGAAGACGACGCCCGCGACCTCGAACCTCAAAACCAACAACAGGGAAAGCGATAACATGACAACTGTCTCGATTAAGGCTTTCCAGCGCGTATACCAATACAAACCATATGCGCTGGTAAACGAAAGGACCGCCGCCCGCATCTCCTTCAAATAAAACAAAAGCACGATAAGCATTACCACGAATTCAGGAAACGCGTAATCGGGCCCAAGCCATATTTGAGTTATCACAGGGTTGAACAAGCACAGCATAGGAATTGAAATGAGTGCAGCAATAAAAGCGTTCACGAAGAAGCACGTTTGAAACACCTGATATTGACGCTCGCCGGACTCGGTGACGCCCAGATTGCCAAGCGGCGCAACAACAGCGTCAAACATTTGATCAACAACGCGCGTCATGGAATTCACCACGAGCATATAGTTACCGTACAAAGCGATAGCATGAATACCCACAAAAGAGCTTAAGATAAGGCTACTCGCTGGGGTATTTGCAGCACCCGCAACACGATGGAGAACCATGGCAAACGTGTTTTTCTTAATTAGGTCGAGCGTCCGGCCGTCAATCTTCGGTTTGTCTTTCCCCTTCAGAATATAAGGATACATGCGATTTGCAATGACGGAAATAACGATATTCTGTAGAAGAGTCGACCCCAGCATACAGCAGAGAAAAAGAAAGTAGTTGTGCGTCGCAAACAACACGGCGATCTGAGCAATGCACATCACAATCTGAAAAGCATATTGATTTAGCGAGACAATATACTTCTTCTGATCCGCAGCGATAAGCGAGCCTTTGTACGAGAAGAAATACGAAATACCCGTATTAGCTACGAACATAAAGAAATAGAGCTTCAAATACGGAATGTCAGGCGTGTCTTTAATAAGATTATCGATAAAAGGAGTGAGACATAAGCCCGCTACGATAATCACGAAGCCGATTGCAACATACGCATTCCTGAACAAGCGCATAATCGCACGCACTTGCTCGTGGTTCTCTTCGGCCAACGGTTTATAGAGCGCAAAAATAATGGCGCTCCCCACGCCAAGATCAGCCAACGACAGAATGGTGAGCACGTTTGAGAACAAGTTCTCCAAGCCCATATATTCCAGACTAAGCTGTCGTGCAAAAATGCCACGCGTAACGAAGGAAAGCAGAATTGAAAACGCCTGGCCGCCCAATGCGACCATAACATTTCGCGCAGAATTTTCGAGGCGTGAAACCATTTATCCTCCTTTCAATAGGCGTCACTCATCGTCGGCCTTATCTCGCCGTTATGGTAATACCGAAACTAAAACATGGTGGCAGTACCTCTAAAGAGGTATCGCCACCATATGAATGAAATAGTTATTTTTTACTAACGAAGACGACTCCGAGAACTGGTGTGCCCGATATTTTAATCTGCTTAAGAGCATTATCTATCTGTTTTCCGCTTGAAGCCCCTTCTTTGACCACCAAAAGTACCGTATCGGAAGAAGCAATGGCAGAAATGCCCTCGACATCATTGGATAAATCAAATGCGCCAGTTATCTTGATGCCATCGAGCAGATTCGCAACCCCAAGCGCCCCATCTTCCTTGGTTGCGCCAGCAATAGCCAGGGAATTGAGCTTGTTACGATTCATTAGAACCCTAATGTCTTCCGACAAAACAGCATTCTTTTGTCCAGGCGCAAGCGTAGCAAGAACCGGAATATCGAGCAGACGCTCAGCATCATTCGCAGAACGAACACGCCTTGAGACGATATCGTAAACGGCGAAGCAGAACACCGATAGGCACAAACCAACGAATCCATAGATCACAAGAGTTTTTACGCTGACGCGACCGCCGGCAGACAACGAAGAATCATTAGATTCGAGGACGTCCGTACCCCAATCTGCAGCCATGGAATCATCAGTAGTTTTCAACATGGCGGCGTCGAAAACCTCCACGTTATTCAAGGGAACCGTATTTTTAGCGATGGCGCAAACTTTGCCCGCAACATCATCGGCAACCTGCACGGCAAGATCAGGGTCATCTGCCGTCACATCGATAAAGCAGAATCGCGTCGACCATGCTGTCTTCGCTTCAACATTTTTCCAATCGGGGCTAGCAATCGTAATGTTCTCCCCGTATTGTTCACGAATCTGCGCCGCAACCTCTTTGCTTACCACGATACGGCGAACGTCGTTTATCATCGAGCTCTCGCTAAATTGATAATTATAGTCACCCCCCTCGCGAGAATCTTCGTCGTATCCGTACCCCGTCACATATAAACTCGCTTCGGCGGTATACGTGGGTTCGGTTTCAATCTTGCCAGATTTCACGAATGACGAGCAAATGCCGGCAGCAAGAGCCAGCACCGTAACCAGCAGGATAGCAATCCAATGCCGCTTCACGCTTTCGCAAATTGCAGTGAAATTAAACATCAGTCCTCCTTTTTTGAAATCAAATTAATGCAGGCAATACCTAAGCGGTTCTTTGTCACATTCAATGCAGCAGCCTCGGGCATATTGATCTCAGGTAAAAAACATGTCTTTGTCAAACAGCTAGACGCCATACTCGATGACAACGGCCGACCGACACTGACAAGCTTATTTTGCATTCCAGCCCGCGAGACAAGTGCGAACATCGCAGCAAGCACCATCAACATCACAAGTGCAGCTAAAAACCTCGTAGTCCAAATAAAAGAAATCCATTCATCGGCAGAACCTCGTGGCATATGGAATACATTCATGGCGGAAATGAGGCCAATCATACCCCAAAACCAATTCTTACCAATCGATTCAGACAAAAGATAGAACACGCATGCCATCGCAAAGCTTCCGACTGCAATACCACCCCAGCCAAAATCGGCGAACCATTCCAAAATATAGGAAGAGCCATAACCTTCGCCGCCGAGATAATTCCAATGGGTAAAATACGACATCGTATGGGCGTAGGAGTTGCCTTCAAGAGCAAGCTTCGCGCTATTCGTTGAACCCAACGACTCACAGCCAAGAAAAGTTTGCCCAATGAACCCTTGCGTAATATTGCTGAGAAAACCGCCCATGGTGAAAAATTTAAACCCAAGCGCCTGAATTTGATCGTTCGCTAGATATGCACGACCAAGCACAGTAAACGATACGCCTTGTTTAAATAGAGCATCTTCAAGCATTTCAACAAATCCAAGGTTTGTTACTTGCCCTGAACGCAAATAATTCTGCAGTCCCATTGCAAAAATGCCCAATGGCGCCAATATTGCCACGCCAATTACCATTGGCTTTGTAATCCACTGCTCCTCTTTATCGGTAATTGAACGCAGGATAAAGTAGAGGACGGCAAACAGCACATCTTTAACGAAGTCGCCACGAGACCCAATAAGCAGGATAGGCACCGAAGTAGCAACAAACAGTACAAAGCAGATTATTGTAGGTCGTTTGCGCGGCATCGTAGCCAAATAGGCGCAAAGTACGTATGGCGCCATTACCCGTAGCAAGTCGACGATCCAAGGAACGTGATCGCTGGCGTCAATCAGGTAATATTCTTCGTATGCCATACCTCTCATGTATGACAATCGAATAGAACCGTCGTACATCGCCCCCATAAAGCACACGATAAAAAGCAAGAAAGCTGCTCGACGAATGTAGAGAGTTTTTTCGCTTTCTTTTAATCGGCTTGAATAATCGACAACGATATTTTGAACCGGCGAAAGCGTTTGAACCACATTCGGGGTTAGTTGAGCCCTTCGCTGCCTAACGCTTTCATTGTGACGCGCAATCGCCGAGCACAACGCCGAGCCCAAAAGCAGGAAAAGCAACGAAACGTAGATAGACGATAGCGCGAACATCGTAGTCTCAACGGTCCACAAAAACCAATCCCTATTCGGGTCGAGCGCGCCGAAGATGGGGCGCGTGAGCAAAAACAGGAAAATGCCCACATGCAAAAAAAGGAAAAGCAATCGTTTTTTCATATCGAGGCAACCATGGAGCACGTTGCCCATAAACAGGGTGAGCACTGCCGCAAGGGTAACGTTGATATCGCTCGTAACTATTCCCGTTACGAACAAAGCGCCCGACAATACCGAGACGGTAATTTGAAGCGACAAAACAGCACCGCGCACGGCGCCGGCACCACAATGAATTTTCGGGATTCGATTTGCTACAGCTCCCATTTAAACACCGTCTTAAAGGGATTTTGCAAGTCGGTCGCAAACACCCGCTTGATGTCTTTGATATCGTTCACTACGCCATCAAAATGGATAATCTGGCCCAAACGACGCTGAATATCCTTATCGCGCATTACCTCGACCGCAGCCAGGAAGTCTTCGCGCCCCGAACGCGAACACCCAACAAGCGTCATGCCCTTTTCGAGAACGTTGCGCGTAAACACTGGAACCGGGCGCTCGCTCACACCCATAAGCATAAGCGTACCTTGAGGCTGAATATGTTCGATAACGAAATCAATCGCCGAGGCAGACCCCTCGCCACCTGCACATTCAAATGCATGATCGAAAGTAAGATCGACTGGCGCCTCGTAAGATAGATAGCGCTCTGCCACAAACGAAAACAAGGCCAGTTTTTCGGGATCGTGGCCAACGACGATAATCTGGCTACTCGGAAAGCGATTCGAAAGCGTGCAAGCCAAGGTATAGGCGAGCGATCCATCGCCAATAATAGCAATTCGGTCGCGCTTGGCATGCGCGGCAATATCGAAGCGGTGAAGGCCGTGCATCGTCACGCTCACGAATTCTGTAATTGCGGCGACATGCGCGTCCACGCCATCGCAAGACACCACCCTATCGACCGGCAAAGCAACGAATTCGCACATGAAGCCGTCGTGGCCGCTCGAGCGGAAGCCCGAACCGGCCGCATAGTTTTCGTAGACGCCCTCGGGGCCATGTCCGGGGATATTGGGAATCATCACAACAGGGTCGCCAACGTTAAACGTGCCCGTTGCATCGGCAAGAACCTCGCCCATGCATTCATGAATCAATGCCATGGGAAGCTTCTTGCGCATAACCTCGGGGTCGCGCTTGCCCTGGAAATAACGCTGATCGGCATGGCAAACCGCCATATAGCGAGGTCGAACGATCACCTTGTTGGCGATATCGACGTCCTCAAACTTTATCGCGACCGTTCTTGGCGCGATAAGCTGGTACACGTTGTCGATCATTATTCGTCAACCCCACACTCAATCATTGCCTGGGCCGTTTTATAGTCCATGATGGTCGTAAGCTTGATATTCGTCACATCGCCCAGCACCAAATGAACGGGCTTGCCCTTCAGCACAAGAATCTTGCAGGCATCGGTAAGCTCGGCGCGCTCGGCATCGGTAAGGCTTGCATACAAATCTTTGAGCGTCTTCACCTTAAAGCTCTGAGGCGTTTGGCCCTGATACATATTCGAGCGAAGCGGAATAGAGGAAATGCGCTCACCATCAAGCGATTCGACAATGGTGTCGGTAGCAGGAATAACCGTGTCGCATGCGCCGAATTTTTGCGCAGCCTCGATATTCGCCTTAATAGTCGACACTTTCACGAAAGGGCGCACAGAGTCATGCGTAACGATGACATGTTCGTCCGATTCGCCATAACGTTCCTCGATGGCTTTGATAATCTCGAGAATCGTGCCGTTGCGATCGGCGCCGCCCTGCACGACGTGAACCGGGGTTTCGCCGAAACCATACTGGGCAACAGCATCCTTCGTGTACTCGACCCAATCGCCGTGCGTGCCAATGAAGACAGCATCGAATTCACTGCACAGCAGGAATTTCTCAAGCGTATGAATGAAAACGGGCTTCTCATTGAGAGGAAGGTACTGTTTGGGCATGCTCTCGATATTCATTCGAGAACCAACGCCGCCAGCAAGAATAGCTCCGAAAATCATTGATTGCTCCTTATTGATCCAACACGGGAGATTTTATTTCATAACGCGCAGCGCGCACCGATACAATGGCAAACTCAACATAAGCACCTTTGACAACACAAAGCGGGCTTTCGTCATTTGCTTATTATTCTTCACCGATTCGAAGTGCGCCCGAATATAGGACACGAGCTCCTTTTCCTCGGGAGTGCCGTTCATTTCGCGAGAAGCGATCATTCGGTCAAGAACGACGCATCGCGCCCAATAAAGGCGAAAGTCCAGGTCTTCTTTGAGTTCCGGATACATTTCGCACGCCATTGACGCGGTGTGCTCCCACGCATCAATAATATCATGCGCCTTCGGAGTGTAAGGTTGCGTGGTAATGCTCCCCACACGATGACGATAATGATAGATCTGGGCGTTCGAAACCGAAATAGACGAGGCAGAACCGAATATCTCGACGATTGTCGCAGCGTCTTCGTACGTCTTGCCAACCGGGAAAAGAAAACCGTTGTCGAAAAGCTCTTTTTTGTACAGGCGCGTCGGAACCCAAATGCGCGGCAAGCCCGATGTGATCGACGCCCTTAGAGCCTCAACGGGAGTCACGACCTCAACCGTGCGATGCGATGCGTCTATATGGTCGGGAAGCTCGCAACCATCTTCGACATCGACCACATCGCACGTTGCGATATCGGCGCCCGTGGCTTCGATATCGCGCAACAGCGACTCACAAAAGTCCAGGTCAACAGAATCGTCGCTATCGGCGAACGCGATGTATGGCGCGCGAGCAGCCAAGGCGCCGCAATTCCTCGCGTCGCTCAAACCGCCATTCTCTTTATGAATCACGCGAATTCGAGAATCTATATCGGCCCAGCCATCGCAGGTCAAAGAAGACCCGTCGGTCGAACCGTCATCGACAAGCACTACTTCGATTTCGCTGACAGTTTGTCCGAGCAAAGAATCGAGGCAGCGGGCCAAATATTGCTTCGAATTGTACACAGGCACAACAATAGAAACTTTCGGCTGTGCTGCATTGCCCTGAATCATCCAGCCCACCTAGCGCTCGTCGTTTGTTTGGCGATTCGACTCTTCGACGCAATACTTCACGCCTTTATACTGCGCACACGGGGTGTTCAAGTCGAAGAACTCCGCATCGTGGTGCGGCTTACGCTTGTCTTCGGGCGGAAGCTGCATATAGTCGCCAAACGCCATACGAAGATAGGCGTCGTAGCCACACGGAAGAGGCATTTCGGTATCTTCGAAAGCATGCATCACCGCATGATCAAACGCCTCTTTCGGATATTCGTTCTGCATATAATGCGCGCCCGAGCAGAGCTCAGTGATTTTGTTGCATTCCGAAATGGGGTACTTCGTCATATTGCGTTCAGCGCGTTTCCACAGCTTGTAGCGCGCACGAGGCGAACGCACAAGGCCCAACAAAATGCGGCTGCCCATCGCAACCACACCACCGTGCTTTTCGGGAACGAATTGCGCGCGGAACAGCGAGTAAATGAGCGCCCAAGCTTTTTGCTTCTTTCGAGCAAAACCATCGGGGCAGCCATCAAGAGGAAGCACGTCAAGCACAAGGCCATGACACAAGTCGATATCGCGCTGATAGGGCTTGATAAACGTGGTCTGCGCATCGCGAATAGCGACGAAGATATCGTGATCGATGAACGTTTCATCAGATTCGACGAGCTGATAGCGCGAATCGGCGTGCTCGGGCCAAAGCTCACGCAAGCGTTCGTAGCTTTCGCGTGGCATGAACACATCGACGTCATCATCCCAGGGAATAAAGCCGCCGGTACGAACAGCGCCAATGCAGCAGCCGCCGCAAAAATAAAACGTCAAGTCATGCTTCTCGCAGAAGGCTTTAAAGTATTTCGCCATCTCAAGGCTCTTGGATTGGAGCCCCTTGAGGTCTTCTTGAGTCAATTCTTGCATTGCTACTCGCCTTCTTTTGCGGAAAACGCAGTGTCGAAAGGGGGCATCTTCTTAAACGTACCCGAGAAAAGCCCCGCGAGCGTTCCGACGCCATACGAAACATGAATACCAAAGAATACAAACGGCAACGCGACCATGCGGATGTTTCGCTTCGGAGATTCAACCGCAACTCGCAACGTGAGCACCACCGTAACCGCCGCATAAAGAGCTGCACACGCAACGAAAGGTGCCCAGCCGCGCAAAAAACCAACGCACGCCAGCAGGATGATTCCGAGAACGAATGCGAACGGCGCAAAATGATAAGCCCTGAAACACTTTGGCTGAACATACATCGTACGGCCGATCCAATACCCATTACCGTATTTCTGTTTCAGCATACGCTTCAACGAACTGCGCGCAATTTGCTTAGATTGAATTCGGACATCGAAGCGAATCTTATAGCCGGCTTCGCGAACTCGGTAGAAATAGTCGTTGTCTTCGGTGCGGGCAAGACGTTCATCGTACAGCCCAACTCGTTCAATTACTTCGCGGCGGAACATCGCATGAAACGCCGACGAGACGTATTCCTTTTTTGAGGAACCACGATAATCCGCAATTGAACTGCCAAATGCCGATTCCTCTGCCATAAGGAGCGTGTTGCTCCAATCGGTTTCGGGGGAAGCAATCGTTGGACGCGGCCCGCCACAAACAAACTCTCCCTCGTCGAGGACTTCGACATTCGAGGAAATAAACGATTGGGGAATTCGTGCATGAGCATCAATGCGAACCAGGGCATCGCCAGTGAAATTCTTAATAGCGACGTTGCAGCCACACGGAAGTATTTCACCTGGATTGCTAAGAACGGCAACCCTTTGAAATCCCTTGGCTTGGTCGCTCTCGGCAAACTCAAGCATAACCTGCTTCGTGTCGTCCTTCGACATGCTGTCAATAAGCAGAAGCTCAATTCGATTGTGAGGGAAATCTTGCGCTACGACATCTTCGAGAATATTCGAAAAATGCTGGGCCTCATTGTGCGCGACGATAGCAACCGACACCGTACGCACTGCTTCGCACTTCCGTGCGCAATCGACATTCGTATCCTGCATCAACTATTTCCCCTGCGCAGCAACTGCTCGTTCTTCGATAACGTTATGCGTAATGGTGTACGTAGGAACGGCGTCGGCAAGCGTGTGAAGCGCCGTGACATCGTCCTGACTAAGAGCGTCGCGCAGTTCTCCAAGCTTGCGCTCGACGGCCTCGTAACCAATTTCTTTACCCGTGGAAATCATGATGCCCTTGAGTTTGGTGGGAATCGTGTTCTCCTCGTTCATGAGCAGCTCTTCATACATCTTCTCGCCCTCGCGCAAGCCGGTATAGACAATCTTGATGTCTTTATCGACCTCGAGGCCGGAAAGCTTGATGAGACTCTTCGCCAAATCGACGATTTTCACGGGATCGCCCATATCGAGGATGAAAATCTCGCCGCCGTTGGCCATGCCGCCCGCCTGAATAACCAGGCGCGACGCCTCGGGAATCGTCATGAAGAAGCGCTCGATGTTCGGGTCGGTAACCGTAACGGGGCCGCCGGCCGCAATTTGGCGCTTGAACAGGGGAATAACGCTGCCGTTGCTTCCGAGCACATTGCCGAAGCGCACAGCCGTGAACACCGTTTTCGATTCCTGCGCATAATGCTGAATGATCATCTCACCCATACGCTTGGTGGCGCCCATAACCGAAGTGGGGTTCACCGCCTTGTCGGTCGAGATGAAGATAAAGCGACCAACGCCGTACTCGTCAGCAAGGCGCACGGCGTTCAACGTGCCAAACACGTTGTTCTGAATCGCCTCGCGCGGGCACATCTCCATAAGGGGCACGTGCTTATGCGCAGCTGCATGGAACACGGCTGCGGGATGATACTTCTCAAAAACGTCGCGCAAACGGCCCTCGTCGCACACGCTACCAACCTCGACCTGCACGTCGATATCGTCGTATTGCGACATGATTTCATTGCGAAGCATGTAGGCGTCGTTTTCGTACATATCGAACACCACGATGCGTTTCGGGGCGACAGCGGCAACCTGACGGCACAGCTCAGATCCAATAGAGCCGCCACCACCGGTAACAAGAATGGTTTTGCCGGAAATATAACCGCTCACAACGCGCGTGTTCAAAACGACCTCTTCGCGACCGAGCAGGTCGGCGACGTCGACCTCGCGCAGCTTGACGTCGTTGATTTCGTCGATGCGCAGCTCGCGCACATTGGGAAGCGTGCGCAACTGGCAATTCGTTTTGGTGCAAATGCCATAAATGCGCTTGCGCTCATCGAGCGTGGCAGAGGGAATGGCTACAACGATCTGCTGGATATCGAAGCGCTCGACCAAACGGGGAATATCGTCGCTCGTTCCCATGACCTCGACACCGTGAATGCGAAGCTTACGCTTGCTGGGATTGTCGTCGACCGCAATAATCGGTTCGCCCGGCATATGCGGATCGCGCGAAGCCATGCGGCCAATCGCGAGCGAGCCCGTTTCGCCCGCACCGACGACCAGCGTGCGCAGACGTTTCTGGTTTTCTGCAGGCGTAGCGGCAATAACGCGCTTCTTGGAACGAATGACGCGGAACACCATGCGCACGCCGCCCGTGAAGAAAATCATCAGGAACAGCGCGACGAAGTAAATACGAATGGGAATCCACTCGCCGAGCATCCACAGCAACACGGCGGCAACCAGCGTTCCAAAGCCGACCATAATGACAATGCGAATCGCATCGTCGATTGAAGCGTATTCCCAGAGGTTGTTGTACATCTTGAATGCGGCGAACAGGCAGATATACACAACTGCTGGCACGCCGAGAATGAAATAGATTTCGTGAGTGGCAAACACTTCGCCCACCAAGCCCGTGAGCACCGATGCCAAGTAGTATGAAAGGAATGTTGCGAGGATGTCGCACACTATGAGAAGCGCGGTGCGCCTTGTAAAACGAATATCCATGACGTCTACTTTTTCCTAACGGCCAAATGTACCTGCCGTGCGCCCTTTAGAGCACGGCATATCCTTCATAGTGTAATGCATATCGTTGCATCGGGGGGCGCGCCTGCGAAAAAGCTCGCTATTCATATATTTTTGCAGCTGCAAAACGCCCGCTCGCCAAGAAAAAAGGCACCGCGCGCGGCGACGCCGCTGGTCATCAACAGAATAGCGGAATCGACCATTGCCGCATCGGAGCACGTTGGCGGCGGTTTGGGCGATGCGGCGGCCCTGCCCGATTTAGCTTCGCGCTTTCCTCATATCTTTCCTCGTGCATCTATGCGCCTGGTTCTCATATCTCATATATGTATGCATTCGGTTTCGATATCTATTCAGCAGATAACTAGCTAACAGTTTTTACTGATTGACATCACCATATCACGCCCCTATTCTGTTCAACAGACCAAACGAGTAGGGAAATGGGAATTTCGAAAGGAGCCCCGAATGCGACACATGAAACGAATGCCGAACTCCCGGTAGATTCGCTTTCACACCTGCCGGGAGCTCCACCGACCAGCACATTTCCATTCGCGATGGGAACCAGCCCATCGAACTATGTAAGGAGACTTTCCAATGAGCCAGTTCATCAATAATCCCGAGCACACCTTCGGCTTCGACACCCTGCAGCTGCACGTCGGCCAGGAAAACGCCGATCCAGCCAGCGACGCCCGCGCGGTGCCCATTTACCAAACCACGAGCTACGTGTTCCGCAATTCCCAGCACGCCGCCGACCGCTTCGGCCTGGCCGATGCCGGCAACATCTACGGCCGCTTGACGAACTCCACCCAGGGTGTGTTCGAAGATCGCATCGCCGCACTTGAAGGCGGCGTGGCTGGCCTGGCCGTGGCCTCTGGCGCCGCCGCCATTACCTACACGCTGCAGGCCCTCGCGCAGGCCGGCGACCACGTGGTTGCGCAGAAAACAATCTACGGCGGCTCGTACAACCTGCTCGAGCACACGCTTTCGCAGTTCGGCGTCGAAACCACCTTCGTCGACGCGCACAACCTCGCCGAGGTCGAAAGCGCCATCAAAGACAACACCACCGTCATTTACCTGGAAACGCTCGGCAACCCGAACTCCGACATTCCCAACGTCGACGCCATTTCCGAAATCGCCAAGAAGCACGGCCTGCCCGTCGTGGTCGACAACACCTTCGGCACGCCATACCTTTTCCGCCCGCTTGAGCACGGCGCGAACATCGTGGTGCATTCCGCGACCAAGTTCATCGGCGGCCATGGCACCTCGCTTGGCGGCGTGATTGTCGACGGCGGCAACTTCGACTGGAAGGCAAGCGGCAAGTATGCCGAAATCGCCGAGCCCAACCCGAGCTACCATGGCGTGAGCTTCGCCGAAGCCGCAGGCCCGGCCGCATTCGCGACCTATGTGCGCGCCATTCTGCTGCGCGACGAAGGCGCCTGCATCTCGCCGTTCAACGCATGGATTCTGCTGCAGGGCACCGAGACGCTGTCGCTGCGCGTCGATCGCCATGTCGAGAACACGAAGAAGGTCGTCGAATTCTTGGCCAACGACCCGCACGTGGCTTCCGTGAACCACCCGAGCCTGCCAGATCATCCCGACCATGATCTCTACGAACGCTACTTCCCCAACGGCGGCGCCTCCATCTTCACGTTCGAGATTAAGGGCGGCCAAGAAGCAGCTTGGAAATTCATCGACAGCCTGCAGATTTTCTCGCTGCTCGCCAACGTCGCCGATGTGAAGAGCCTGGCCATTCACCCGGCAACCACCACGCACTCCCAGCTGACCGAAGCCGAGCTGGCCGATCAGGGCATCACGCCTTCGACCATTCGCCTGTCCATCGGCACCGAAAACGCCGACGACATCATTTGGGATTTGCAGCAGGCCTTCGCCAAGCTCGACTAACTTCAGGCGAAGGGCAACCGCGCATGGCAAGCCACAAGGCTGCGCCCCAAATCGCAAAGCTAAGATAGAGAAAGCCCTGGAAGTCGATTCCAGGGCTTTCTTGCGATTTGCGACTCATTAGCCAGCTACCGTTCGGCAGAAAACGCGGGAGGCGCATTCGGCGTGAGCAGCGTTTTCGCCTGTTCCTCGCATGCGGAAATGTTCGCCTGAAGCGTTTTGCGATATTTGCCGCGGCTCATGCCCTCATCAAATACGCCGCCCGCATACGTCAAAACATCGAGGGCAATGTTGTTGTTGCCGTTCGGGAGCTTGTCGACCGACGTGGCCATGCTTGCGAACTGCGCATCGGCATACACGCTCTTCTCGAACTGGTACCGCAACAACGTTTGCCCGTCGTCGAGCGCTGCCGAAATGCCCGAATCGCGCGCCGCGTCGAGCACGCCGTCGGCTTCCTCACGATAGCCTTTAAGCAACCACGCGTCGCCGAATTCCTTCGCCTCGACAAGCCACGCGGGCAGCTTCCGGCCATCGCCGCCCGCCTGCGACACGTCTCCGTCAACCTTCGCCGCCTGCATACCATCGTCAATCGAGGAGCGCAAATTCGCCGCCGCGGCCAAATAATTCTTCATGCTCTTGGTGAGCTGCTCGTCTTCGTTCGAGCCCACAAGGGAATAGAATCTATCCTCAAGCGCCTGCTGCGCGCCGCCTTCGGGAATGCTCGCGCGCAGCGACGAATTCGTGGCAATGCTGAAATACCAGTCTAAAAACGCGTCGGTTCTGCCCGAACATGTCGTATATGAACTCTCAAGTGAATCTTTCAACTGAGACGACATCGTGCGCAGGTTCGCCTCGTCGGCCGAAAGCGAGCTGGCAAGCGCATCGATTTTCGCCTGGTCATACAGTGCGCCGTCGATGGAATAGACCGATTTTCCCGCAAGTTCGCGGGCGATTTCCTGCAGGGCCGTGCCGTTTTCGGTTTGCATGGCCATGCCGACCTTCGCCTCGCCCCAGAAAAAGCCCGCCACGAGCGCGACGGGGAGCACCGCCGCCATAACAACGTAGCGCCGCCAGATGGGCTGCGTCGCGTCGTCGCGCTTGATCGCGTCGACCGAAACGAAAATCTTGCGCAGCTCCTGCACGGGAAGCGCGCACAGCCCAATGAGGTTCGCCATACCGAAAAACGCGCCCGCGCACAGCGCCGTGCGAATGGCGAAGCAGATGGGCACCGACACTTTCGAAGCCTGCATAAGGCCATAGCTCGTGAGGCTGTCGACAATCCACGAGCCAACGCCCGCGTTCCACATGAGCGCCGAAGGGGAATTCTCGAACGGCATGGGCGTTTTCGCGAAGGCATCGAGCACCGTTTCGACAGGCTGTCCGAAACTGGGGTCCATCGCGCAATACACGCCATACGCAACGCACAGCAGAAAGCCGACGATGGCGCAGCTCCACAGAAATTCGCCTGACGCCTGAAACGCGGGTTCGTATTCGCGGCGTGCGTAGCGACGCATAAGCAGCAACACCACGGGATACACCACCACCGCGGCGAAAATGAGCACCCATTCGGCGATGTCCCACTTCGGCGATTCGAGGAACAAGCTCGCCATGCATGCCGCAGACACGCAAAAGCTCACGATAAAGCTGAAGATACGGCCGTTGTTCACGCGCGCGAACAGGCCGCCCGACGCATATTTGAATTGGCGATGCGTTTTGCGCACAACCACCTGATACATTACGCCCGCCGTTGAGGCGAGGGTGAAAAACGCCCAGAACAGCGCCAAAAACGGCGCGGGCATTTTCGTCACGGCGAAGCTCAGCAAATAGACGGTTACGACAAGCAGCGCCGCCTTGGCGAAATACGTGGCGAGACGCTTGGCGGAAGAATCGCCTAGAAGGCGGCGAAGTGGGTCAAGGCCGTGGGGACCGAGTCTTAAGGACGACTCCGCCGAAGTCGGAATCTTTTCCAGCGATGGCTCGGTTTCGAAGGACGCTTCTGTTTTGGAGGACGACTTTTCGGAGGAGGCTTTCACTTCGGTAGGTGGTTTCACCTTAAATGAACCACCGCCTTTGCTCCCACTGGCCGAAACGCGCAGCGAAGCGCTCGCTCCGGTTGGGCGCTTCGACTGTATGCGAGAAGAATCGGGCTTCATGGGAGTGGCTCCTGGGACGACGTTGAATCATACATAGTATAGAGCCATTCGCGATACGCCGGCCAGTTTGGTGCGATTCCGAACACTTCCGCAAGCGGGGCCCGTTCGCTGCGAACGCGTTTCCGCGAAACGGCTGCGGACCGAGATGCCGCCTAGCCTTCGCTTGAGCCGTCGCGGCAAGTCGCTACCAGCTCGCCTCGATTTCGCGAATGCGCTGGTAGAGCCATTCGTTTTGGGGAACTTCGATGCCGTGTTCGGCAGCGAGCCGGCAGATGGTACCCGAGAATTCCTCGACCTCGGTTTTACGGCGCGCGATGCGATCTTGCGCCATGGACGGCATGCCTGCGGGGTCAAGCGTTTCGAGCAGCTCGACCATCTGCGACAAGTCGGACTCGGCGATGGCAACGCCTTCCGCGTTCGCCACCACGCGAGCCTCGCGCATAGCCGCCACCAAGCTGCGGCGCTGCTCGCTTCCGCGCTCGGTCGCGCTGCCGTAAGTGCCGCCATACACCATGCACGTTTGGT
>OLPB01000681.1_pt1 | contig 19174 bp, 19 predicted proteins | sample 1672001 | NCBI WGS metagenome assembly OLPB01 (sample SAMEA3136635, study PRJEB25190) | human gut metagenome | biome: human gut; feature: human-associated habitat; material: faeces | place: Austria | collected 2013 | reverse complement strand
ACCTGCGACATCCTGCTCCCAAAGCAGGCGCGCTACCAAACTGCGCCACGTCCCGTCGACCGTTCAGCTTGGCTATTATAACAAAGCGAGGCGTATGTTCAAGAAAATTTCGCTTAATTCGAGAGTGCTTGAATCGCCGCCGAAAATTCAGCCACCTCGTGAATAATTTCTGTCGGGTTCTCAACCACAAGTTTTTCCTCGGGGAACATGCCCCACGTAACTGCGAGGGTCTTGCAGCCGGCAGCATTGCCCGCCGCGATGTCAAACGGGGAATCGCCCACATAGACGCATTCCTCGGGCTGCGCACCCATACGCTCGCAGCCCAGCAGAATCGGCGCCGGATCGGGCTTATGTTTCGCGCAATCGTCGGCGCCGATAAGGCACCCGAGATACGGAGCCGCCCCAACCACCTGAAGCCCACGCCATGCGAGCGCATGCATTTTCGAGGTCACCACGCCCATCTCGAAGCCCTCCGCGCGAAGAGCCGCCAATTCGTCGACGATTCCCGGAAACGCCTTTATGAGTTGGTCGTGCGTTGCTTCATTATGGGAACGATATGCCTTCAGCAAGCGCTGCTGCTCTTCAGCATTGCGCGCGAAGTCGAGCATTTGCGTCGCGAGAGGCTGGCCAACCTTCGCCATATATTCCGCCTCGGAAAACTGCTTTCCCAGCACTTCTTGCGTGGCGTGTTTGAAACTTTCGAGAATCATGTTGTAGGTATCGACAAGCGTGCCATCGTTGTCGAACAAAATCGTGGTTAGCGCCACCGTATCTTCTTTCTAATCGCGTTGCTTTCTTCTAAATGAATCGGTATCCAAACGAATCGACCCTCGCCACCGTGGAAACCCCAATGTACTTCCCTTTGCCTCGCAACGACAGTTTTGCCATTGCCGTGCCCGCGCGCCCCCAAGGCCGCATGCACCGGCGCGATGCCGTATTATTGCACCACCATATACGAACCATCGCCGCCGCGCGTGTACGTGGCGAGCTTTCCGCGATAGGAGCATGACATGAGGGCTTTGGTACAGCGCGCCACGCGCGCAAGCGTGACGGTTGAGGGCGAAACGATTGGCGCCATCAACGACGGATTCCTGATTCTGCTCGGCGTCGGACACGAAGATACCGAAGCGCAAGCCGACAAGTTGTGGAGCAAGATTTCGAAAATGCGCATTTTCGAGGACGAGAACGGCAAGACCAACCTAAGTCTTGCGGATGTGCACGGCGAAGTGCTCGTAGTGAGCCAATTCACGCTCTACGCGAACTGCAAGCGCGGCAACCGTCCGTCGTTTACCGAAGCAGGCGCACCCGATGAAGCAAATCGCCTTTACGAGTACTTCGCAAGCCTCGTCGCGCGCGATTTGGGCCACGTGGAAACGGGATCGTTCGGCGCGATGATGCAAGTCGAGCTCGTCAATGACGGCCCATTCACCATTTGGCTCGATACCGATACGCTGTAAAGCAAAAGCTTGCTCGCCGCCCCTCTCACCCGCGCTACAAGCGCATAAGGCGCACAGCATGCAGGTGGAGCCTGCGCAACAACGCGGGATGACAAGCGTCAAACAACGAATCGAGCAAGACATGCGGCTTCTGCCAAACGGCGTCGCCCGCATTCACGCGCGCTGCGCGGATGACGCCCACAACCCAAAAAAGAAAGGAGCCAATCGGCTCCTTTCTTGCATCGCAATCATTTTCGCCGCGAACACGGGGCGCTTTTTCGCCTAGTACACCATGCCCATGGCTTCTTGCACTTCACCAAGCGTTTTCTCGGCGACTTCGTTTGCACGACGATTGCCCTCATGCAGCACGTCCTTCACGTAATCGAGATCGGCCTCGAACTGGTGACGGCGCTCGCGAATGGGCTCGAAGTAGTTATTCACGGCCTCAGTCGTGTATTTCTTCAGCTGGCCCGAACCACCCATGCCGATTTCCTCGGCGATTTCCGCAGCATCGCGACCGGTGCAAATAGCCGCCGTAGAAAGCAGGCCCGACACGCCAGGACGATTCTCGGGGTCGAACGTAATCATGCGCTCGGAGTCGGTCTGGCTCTTCTTGATGCGCTTGGCGGTTTCTTCGGCCGTCATGGAAATGGAAATGGCATTGCCGTAGCTCTTCGACATCTTGCGACCGTCGAGGCCTGGAAGCAGCGGCACGTCAGAGAGCAGTGCGTCGACCTCGGGGAACACCTTGCCATAGCGGTTGTTGAAACGACGGGCAATGGTGCGCGTGAGCTCGATGTGGGGCAGTTGGTCGCGACCGACCGGCACCACATTGCCCTTGCAGAACAGAATGTCGCATGCCTGATGGACGGGATAGGTGAGCAGAAGGCCCGTGAGCTCGTGGCCCGACGCCTCCATCTCGGCCTTCACCGTGGGGTTGCGCTGCAGCTCGGCCTCGCTCACGAGCGAGAGGAAAGGCAGCATGAGCTGGTTGCACGCCGGCACTGCAGAGTGGCAGTAAATCATGGTCTTGTTCGGATCGAGGCCGCACGCCAAGTAATCCATAACCATGTTGTACACGTTGTCCTGAATATGCTCGGTAGTGTCGCGGTCGGTAATAACCTGGTAGTCGGCAATGAGCACATTGGTGCGGCAGCCTTTTTCCTGCAGCTCGACACGGCCTTTCAGCGTGCCGAAATAATGGCCCAAATGCAGGCGGCCCGTGGGGCGATCGCCCGTGAGCATGGTGTATTTCTCGGGGTGGACCTCGAGGTCTGCGGCAATTTCGTCACTGCGCTTCGATGCCGCTTCGTAGCTTCCTTCGTTGGCCATAATGGGCCCTTTCTATTCACGATTAATAAAAACGATTTATCAGCGAGTCGCGCGCTGGAAGCATCGCGACCCTATCTCGAACTTTGCTATGGTACCACGACTTTCCCTGGCAAAAACGGCAAGGGCCGCTCCACCATGGTATAGTTGCAGGCATGAATTCTTACACCACCATTGACGGACGCGCCGTCGCAGAAATCGAAGAGAAGAAGAGCCGCTTCATCGCAAGCCTCGCACATGTCGAGACTGAAGAAGAAGCGCTCGCGTTCCTTGACGAAATTCGCGTCGCCAACCGCATGGCGCGCCACAATGTGTATGCTTACGTGCTGCGCGAGGGTGGCGCAGGCGCAGCTGGCCGTGTGCGCTACTCAGACGACGGCGAGCCACAGAAAACCGCCGGCATGCCAACGCTTGAAGCGCTGCAACATGCGGGGCTCACCGATGTGATTTGCGTGGTCACTCGCTATTTCGGCGGCGTGCTCCTGGGCACGGGCGGGCTTGTGCGCGCCTACACGGGCGCCACGCAGGCGGGCATCGAAGCCGCAACGAAAGTCGTGGTGTCGAGCTGCGTCGATATTTCCGTACGCATCGAATACCCGCTCTACGATCAAATGCTCCGCATCGCCTCTGACTGCGGCGCAAAAGTGCTCGATACACAATATGCCGAAGCGGTCACGCTCAAGCTGCGCATGCTCGACGGCACCCAGCAACCCCTGCTCGACAAAATCACCGAGCTGTGCCGAGGCCAAGAACGGGTCGAAGTCAGCGACCCCATCGACGCGATGTTTTAAAAAACCAGCCTTGAGCGAAACCCTCTCGAGCCAATCTCGCAGGACATGAAGCCGGCCCGTCCCATAATCCCATTTTGCAGAAATGCCCCATCAGCCAGCACGGCAGAAGCTTGCCCTTATCGCGTTTTCGCCTACTCCACACCCAGCGCTTCGGCGAGCTCAAGCCACTCGTCTTCCATAGCTTCTTTTTTGGCCTTCAGGTCATTGAGTTCGGCCTGCAGCTCGCCCAAACGCACAAAGTCGGTCGGGTCGGCGGCAGCCATCTCGGCCTCTTTCGCCTTCACCTTATCGCCCGCAGTACCCATTTTGCGATTGATGCTCGCCAGGCGCTTCTTCATCTCGCGAAGCTCTTGGTTCGAATACTTCGGGGCCTCATCGGCACCCGCCGCAGACGCAGGCGTCTCCTTGCTAACCTGACCAGCAATTTCGGCAAACGAGCGACCGCCCGAGCGCACAGCATCGCGCTCATCGAGAAGCTCGAGGTATTCGTCCACACCGCGCGGGCAATGGCGCAAGTGGCCGTCGATCAGCGCGAACTGGTCGTCGGTCACGCGCTCCATCAAATAGCGATCGTGCGTCACCATGACGAGCGTGCCCGCCCATGTATCGAGCAAATCCTCCAATACGGCAAGCATATCGGTGTCAAGGTCGTTGCCCGGCTCGTCGAGAATGAGCACATTAGGTTCTTCCAGAAGAATGAGCAGCAGCTGCAAACGGCGCTTTTGACCGCCCGACAAATCATCGATACGCGTATACAAGTGCTTCGACGAAAAGCCGAGACGTTCGAGCAGCTTGGCGGGCGTGGTTTCCTTTCCATCGACTACAATGCGGCTCTTGTGGCGCGAGAGTACCTCGGTCACGCGATATTTTCCCAGCTCGTTCAGTTCATCAAGGCGCTGGGAGAGCACAGCGAACTTCACGGTTTTGCCGATTTTCACAAAGCCCGAGCTCGGACGCAACGAGCCGTCGAGCACCGAAAGCAGCGTGGTTTTGCCGGCGCCGTTTTCGCCCAGAATGCCGTAGCGGTCGCCCGGCCCCACGTGCCAGTCGATATGGTCGAGCACCGTTTTGTCGCCGAATTTCTCGGTGACGTTCGTGAATTCAACCACCTGCTTGCCCAAACGCTGCATGGCCATAGCGCGCAACTCGAGCGTATTGCGCACAGGAGGCTCGCCAGCGATAAGCTCCTCGGCGAGCGCCACGTGAAATTTCGGCTTGGTTGAACGGGCTCGGGCGCCGCGCGAAAGCCACGCAAGCTCTTTGCGCATGAGGTTTTGGCGGCGCTCCTCAGTCACGCGCTCGATGCGCTCGCGCTCGACGCGCTGCAGCACATAGGCGGAATAGCCGCCCTCGAACGGCTCGACTTTGCCATCGTGCACTTCCCACATGCCCGTGCATACCTCGTCGAGGAACCAGCGATCGTGCGTGACGCACAAAAGCGCGCCGGAATTACGCTGCCAGCGGCTATTGAGATGCCGCGCAAGCCACGCAATGGCGCGAATGTCCAAGTGGTTGGTGGGCTCGTCCATCATGATGACGTCGTAATCGCCAATAAGCAGGCGCGTGAGATCGACCCTTCGTCGCTGGCCGCCCGAAAGCGTTCCGACCTTCGCGTTCCAATCGATATCAGCGATGAGCTCGGAGATGATCTCGCGAATGCGGGGGTCGCTCGCCCACTCGTACTCGGGCGCGTCACCCACCACCGAATAGCCCACCGTTGCGTCGTCGGAAAGCGAATCGGTTTGACCGAGCACGCCGACGGTGAGCCCGCGTGTGCGGCGCACAAGCCCGCCCTCAAGCTCGATTTGCCCGGCGAGCACGCCAAGCAGCGTCGATTTTCCATCACCGTTCTTTCCGACAATGCCGATGCGATCGCCTTCATGCACGCCGAGCGTTACATCGTCGAGCACAAGCTTTGCGGGAAATTCGAGATGGGCGCCTTCGCACCCCATAAGAAACGCCACCGATGGGTCCTTTCTTTTCGTGTAACCCGTCGATGATAGCACGCAAAGACGCTAATACACCGGACCGATGATCTCGACCTCAAGAAGATCGCCAACCTGCACAGGCGCCGCTCCGCCTCCCGACGGCATCATGAACAGGGCATTCGCGGCATTTGCCGCAGGCGTGCCCCAATGGCCACGCACTGGGCGCACTTCCAGTCGGCCCTCGGCAGAAACCAACAAGCTCATGGGCTTGAGCCCGAAGAACACGTCGGTCGGACCCGTGGCCCCTAGGGGATGGTCTTCCCCAGCAGGCTTCTTTTCTTTCTCAGATTGAATATCAGCAGCGCCGCCGCGGCGAGGGGCGGGCATGTCTTCCACAAGCGTCGCCTTCACGGTAGCGGGAGCCGGATTAAGCGAAAGCGCCGCGCGAATAAGCGGCCGCAAATAGAAGCCGAGCGTAACGGCTGCGCCCGCCGACGGGCCCGATATACCCACAATGGGCACGCCGTCGACCATGGCGTAAGAGCTGTGGTGTCCAGGGCCATGGTTGGTTTGGTGGCATATCATCGTGCCGATGCTCTCCATAACCTCGCACGCCCAGTCGCCCGACCCTTTCGACGAGCCCGCGTTGAGCACGACGATATCGGCCACGGCGCACGCTTCGCGAATCGCAGCCTCGATAGCCGAGGGGCTATCGGACACGACCTGCATCGGCACGAATTCGCCGCCCCATGCCTCGGTTTTCATTTTTACAACAAGGGAATTCGTCTCGATGTTTTTGCCCCGTGCGACAAATGCGCTGCCAGGAATTTGAAGCTCGTCGCCCGTAGGGATAAACGCCACGCGCGGTTTCGCAAGAACGGGCACGCTCACGACGTTGCCACCCGCAATGCGAGCTGCCACCTCGGGCGTGATTTGCTCGCCGGCATGGGCCAAAACATCGCCCGCATGCATGCGCGACCCCACGGGGCGGGTGCCCGCGAAACGCTTCGAGGGCGCCGCATCAATTTCAACATGCTGTTCATCTGGAGACACCTTTGCATGCTCAATGACGATAGCCGTGTCAAACCTCTCGGGCATAGCAACGCCCGTATTCGCGAACTCCCAGTTCACGCCACGCGTCCAAGTAGACGTGTCCGGCATTTCCCCGCCCTCGAAGTCGTCGTATCGCACCGCGATGGAATCGAGCGCGCAGGTAAGGGCGTTCGGAGCGTCAAACTGCGCCGCAACATCACGCGCGAGCACGCGGCCCACCGCATCGGCAACTGCAACCCGCTCGACGCGCAAAGACGACCCCTCTGGGTTGCCCACAACACCCGCAAACCCACTTGCTTCAAGCATTCGACGCACGGCTTCTTCACGCGCAAGCTCAATATGGTTGGAATGATCCCTCATGTTCGCCTCTTCCAAAATCGAGAAGCCGCCAGCACGCAGGTGGCAGCAGCTTCGACGAAGGGCCTTCGCCGTTCAAGACGACGGGCCCCTTATTCCATATCGAATGTCCTCAATAGAGAATAAAACAAAATCGGCCCCGTAGGGCCGATTGTTTTTTGACTATTCCGAAGGCTCAAGCACCTGTTGATACATTTCATACAAACTTGGAAGCTCGCGTTTTTGGCTTACCGGCTTGAACGTTTGCTTATCAACGAGCGTAAGCACCGTTTCCCCGACCACGCAGGGCTTTTCATGCTCAACGTCTTGCCCTTTGCGATAAACCTCACAGGTATACGTGGTTTTAACGGGAGTCACTTTCGTCACTTTCGTGCGAACGAGAGCTGTGTCGCCGTAGCGAAGCGGCGATCCATACTTCAAATGTACGTCAACCACAGGAGACATGAGCCCTTCAGACTCAATGCGCGCATAGGGATACCCGATTTTCTCAAGAAAGTCGGTGCGAGCAACCTCGAAATACAGCAGGTAATTCGCGTGATACACCACGCCCATGGCATCGGTTTCGGCATAGCGCACCGGAATTTCAGTTTCAACAACCATCAAACAACCCTTCAATCGCATCAGCGTAAACGAATGAGCCAAAAAGTGACAAAAGTTGCGAATCCGGGGGCGTCAAACAGCACTCTGGCATCGATTTCGGCCCTATAGGCCCTTTGGAATGCCTAAAATTGGCTCCCACGGCTCTAATATGCCATATATACATTGCATTTATGGATCCCCAGTCGGCCAACGAGGTAGACGATGCCCCCGAATTCGCAACTTTTGTCACTTTTCGCGGGTTTCGTTTACGCAAAGCGGCCGAAGGCACTCCAGCCCCCGGCCGTCCCAAACATTACAACGTGCCCAAGTCGTAAGGCGTAGTCTGATACACATAGTAGTTCAGCCAATTCGTGTAAATAAGCTGGCCCTCAGCACGCCAACTCACAATGGGATCTTGCGAGGGGTCGTCATTGGGGTAGTAGTTCTTCGGAACCTTGATATCGATACCCTTGGCAACGTCGCGATCGTACTCGAGCTTGAGGGTATCGCGATCGTATTCAGGGTGGCCGAACACAAAGAAGTGCTTGGAATCAATACTCTTGGCAATCGAGACACCGCATTCGTCGGAATAAGAGATAACCTCGAGCTTCTGATTGGCGACGATATCCTCATAGCGCGTTTCGGAGTTGCGCGAGTGCGGCATCATGGAAACATCGTTAAAACCGCGCACCAGAGGAGACGAAGGCTTGATCAGGCGATTTTCGAAAACGCCAAAGCACTTCTCGGACAAGTTGTGCTTGGGCACGCCGTAATGATGGTACAGCGCAGCCTGCGCGCCCCAACACACATGGAGCACGCTGTGAACATTGGTAAGGCTCCAGTCCATGATCTCAACGAGCTCGGGCCAGTAGTCAACGCTCTCGAAGTCGAGGGTCTCAACGGGGGCTCCCGTAATGATCATTCCGTCGTAGCGAAGATCGCGCACCTGGTCAAACGTGCGATAAAACGTCTCAAGGTGATCGGCTGAGACATTTTTTGACTTATGGCTCGCAATGCGAAGCAGGTCGACCTCAATTTGCAGCGGAGTGTTCGACAGTTTACGCATGATCTGCGTTTCAGTGACGATTTTGGTGGGCATGAGGTTGAGCAGCAGCACGCGCAGCGGACGAATATCCTGGTGCATCGCGCGATGCTCCGTCATGACGAAGATATTCTCCCCCTCCAAAATAGAAGTCGCCGGCAGGGCATCGGGAATTCGAATGGGCATGGCATGCTCCTAACATATATAGGGAAGCGGACGAGCCGCTCGTTAAACCGCCTGTCATTGTAGCGCTATGTTAACCAGGGAAATAAGGCAGAGCGGCATCACGAGCAAGAAAATAGCAACGGCAGCGACCATATAGGCAAGAAATAAAAGAGGGAAGGCGGTCGCTGCCACAAAAGCCCCATACGAACTCGCGATGCCGCAGGTCCGACAACGTCCGCACAGGTTTCCAAGCGATTCATGCGTTCTTTCGTCACCCGATAGAAACACTTAATACCTAAGCGTATTGGGGTTTATACTTTTTCGCACCATACAATGCGCCGTCGAAGGGCGGCACACCTGAAGGAGGCAACGCTATGACCGAACTCGGTACTACATGCGTGCAAGGCGGTTACCATCCCGGCGACGCCGAACCGCGCCAGATCCCCATTTACCAGTCGACCACCTGGAAATATGACACCTCAGAGCACATGGGCAAACTCTTCGACCTAGAAGAGTCGGGCTATTTCTACAGCCGCCTGCAAAACCCCACATGCGACCTCGTTGCCGCAAAAATCGCCGAAATGGAAGGTGGCGCGGCAGCCATGCTCACAAGCTCTGGCATGGCGGCAAACTTCTTGGCCATCTTCAATGTCGCCGGCATGGGCGACCACGTGGTGGCGAGCTCGGCCATTTACGGCGGCACGTATAACCTGCTCGCCCACACCATGGGCCGCATGGGCCTGAGCTGCACGTTCGTTGCCCCTGACTGCACCGACGAGGAGCTCGAGGCGGCCTTCCAGCCCAACACCAAGCTCGTGTTCGGCGAAACGATCGCCAACCCCGCGCTCGCCGTACTCGACATCGAGCGATTCGCAAACGCCGCGCATGCGCATGGCGTGCCGCTCATGGTCGACAATACCTTCCCCACGCCTGCGAATTGCCGTCCCATCGAATGGGGCGCCGACATCGTGACGCACTCCACCACCAAATACATGGACGGCCACGCAGCCTATCTTGGCGGCGCAATTGTTGACGCCGGCAAATTCGATTGGATGGCGCATGCCGATAAATTCCCCGGCCTTACCACGCCCGACGAAAGCTATCACGGCGTAACGTATGCGGAAAAGTTCGGCCTCGAGGGCGCATTCATCACGAAAGCCACCGCTCAACTGATGCGCGACCTGGGCCCCATGCAGAACCCGCAAGCGGCGTTCTTCCTGAACAGCTCGCTGGAAAGCCTGCATGTACGCATGCCTCAGCATTGCAAGAACGGCCTGGCCATGGCGGAATTCTTGAAGAGCCATCCAAAGATCCGCTTCGTAAGCTACCCGGGCCTCGAAGGCGACAAGTATTACGACCTAGCGAAGAAATACATGCCGAATGGCACCTGTGGCGTGGTAAGCTTCGGCTTCACTGGCGGACGCGCGGCGGCCGAACAGTTCATGAAGAGCCTGAAGCTCGCGCAAATCGCCACCCACGTGGCCGACGCCCGCACGTGCTGTCTGCATCCCGCCAATGCCACGCATCGCCAAATGAACGATGCCGAGCTCGAGGCGTGCGGCATCAGCCCCGATATGGTGCGTTTGAGCTGCGGCCTTGAAGCGACCGACGATTTGATTGCCGACGTCGCCCAAGCCCTCGATACCATCTAACGAAGAAAGCGCCGCCGGAATTATCCGACGGCGCTTTTGCTTTTCGCGTCCCGCCGCGTAGCCGGCCGTGACCCCAGGCGCGCCCGCCTCGGGCGGAAGGCGACCGCCAACGATTCCCTACTACACGATTCCGAACGCCAAGCACCCAGCATGGATGCAGAACGCAGCCACCCACGCGACGGCGCATTGCGCGACAACGAGCTTCGCCGCCGTGCGACCATTCGTCTCCTTTTTCACCGTGGCGATAGCCGCAACGCACGGCGTGTACAGCAGCGTGAACACAAGGAACGCATATGCCGTCGCAGGCGTGAAAATCGTGGGCAACAAGCTCACATCGCCACCGAGGAGCACCGTGAGCGTGGACACGACGCTCTCTTTCGCCATGAAGCCCGTGAGCAAAGCCGTCGATGCGCGCCAATCGCCAAAGCCCAACGGCGCGAACAGAGGCGCAAGCACGCCGCCGATAGCCGCAAGCAAGCTGGAATCGGGAGATTCCGCCACAGATAAGCTTGCGTCGAACGTTTGCAGGAACCACACGACGAGCGTCGCGATGAACACGACCGTGAACGCCTTCTGAATGAATCCCTTCGCCTTATCCCACACAAGGCGCGCCACGCTCTTCGCGCTCGGAAGGCGATAATTCGGCAGCTCCATCACGAATGGCACGGGCTCGCCGTGGAATTTCAACCGCTTCAACGCGAGCGCATACAGCACGCCCACCACCATGCCAAGCAGGTACAACGACAGCACTACCCACCCGCGCGCGGCGGGCTCGAACAGCGCGGCCGCGATGAAGCCGTAAATCGGCAGCTTTGCCGAGCAGCTCATGAACGGCACGAGCAAAATCGTCATTTTGCGGTCGCGCTCGCTCGAGAGGGTGCGCGCCGACATAATGGCCGGAACCGAGCAGCCAAAGCCCATAAGCATCGGCACGAAGCTGCGTCCCGAAAGGCCCAGGCGGCGCAGCGGCTTGTCCATCACGAACGCCACGCGGGCCATGTAGCCCGAGTCTTCCAAAATCGACAGGAAGAAAAACAGCGTGACGATCGTCGGCAGAAAGCCGATAACAGCGCCCACGCCACCGCACACACCATCGGTCACGAGCGAGCACAACATGGGCGCCACCTCGGCCGCCGCAAGTGCGTCGCCAATCGCGGCAATCGCCGCGTCGATGCCCTGCTGGAGCCAATCGGACAAAAATGCTCCAAGCCAGCTGAATGTCATAAGGAATACGAATGCCATTATCAAAATGAAGCACGGAATGGCCGTGAATCGCCCCGTAAGAATGCGGTCCGCGGCAACCGAGCGCTTATGCTCGCGGCTTTCATGCGGGCGCACTACCGTAGTGGCGCACAGGCGCTCGATGAACGAGAACCGCATATTGGCCATCGCGGCCTCGCGATCGAGTCCGCCTTCACGTTCGAGCGCGTCTACGAGCTGATTCAACGCGGCATTTTCCGCAGCAGGCAGCGCGAGCGAGCGCTCGATAAGCGGGTCGCCCTCGACCATTTTCGTCGCGGCGAATCGAAGCGGCAGCCCCGCCTTGCGCGCCGCCGGCTCAAGCACGTGCATGAGCGCGTGAATGCAACGGTGCACCTCGCCAAGTGGATCGCCCTCAGCCGTGTCGGCCGGGCAAAAATCGACGCGTTTGGGTACCTCTCGATTCAGCGCGACATGCATCGCATGATCGACGAGCTCGTCGATGCCTTCATTCTTTACCGCAGAAATGGGCACCACGGGAATGCCGAGCGCGGCCTCGAGCTCATTGATGCGCACCGAGCCGCCATTGGCGCGAAGCTCGTCCATCATGTTCAGCGCAAGCACCATGGGAATATTGAGCTCCATGAGCTGCAGCGTAAGATAGAGGTTTCGCTCGATATTGGTCGCGTCAACGATGTTGATAATGGCCGTGGGCGCATCGTCGATAAGAAAATCACGCGTAACGACTTCCTCATTCGAATACGGCGACAGCGAATAGACGCCCGGAAGGTCGACCACGGTCGCCTCGGGATGGCGCCGCAGCTGGCCTTCCTTTTTGTCGACCGTCACACCCGGGAAATTGCCCACATGCTGGTTCGCGCCCGTGAGCTGGTTGAAGAGCGTAGTTTTGCCGCAGTTCTGGTTGCCCGCCAAGGCGAACGTTATAGGTTGTCCCTTCGCGATGGGCTCACCCACATTGCGAACGCCCTCGTCGCCCGCAGCGCCCGCCTCGCCAATGCCCGGATGCCCGGCGGCAACCACCGGCGCAATGGACACGGCACCATACGAAGGCGCGGGGAGCTCGTCGACGGGCGCTATCGCCACCTGTTGGGCATCGGAAACGCGCAGAGTAAGCTCGTAGCCGCGCAGCTCAACTTGCAACGGGTCGCCCATGGGCGCCACTTTGCGCAACCGCACGCCGACACCAGGCGTTAGCCCCATATCGAGCAAATGGCGCCGCAGCTCGCCCGACCCATTGACCCCATCGATTATCGCGCACGCGCCCACCTCGAGCGCATCGAGCGTCATGCTCGCCTTGCCGTTCTCGCCCACGTTCAACATCTCCCGTTTTTCGTTAACGTAGGGTATCTTCACGCACGACAATCGAGTAACGCAAGGGTGACTTGCGGTTTGTGAAGAGGGTCGGAAAATCCCCAAATAATGGAACTGAATCCGATGATTTTGCGAAAAAACGATTCCAACTTGAGCTGCGCCCGCAACGAGCTCTTCCCTCAATCACGCAAATCCCCTATCCCGCATGATTTCAGAATGAGATAAGACCTACACCACGGCGTCTCCACATTTGCGCCGCTCGCCGGCGATAAGCAACCGCACGCGCATATAATTGCCCAAAACGCTTCGCACCACACAGGACAGAAAGGAGGTCAACCACCTATGAAACGATATAACACGCCCCACCGCAGCAGGGTAGTCAAGACCCGGCTGACCGATGAAGAATACGCCGATTTTACCGCCCGGCTTGCCCCTTATGGTATGAGCCAGTCCGAATTTATCCGGCAAGCCATTACACGGGCAACCATACGCCCCATTGTTACCGTTTCCCCGGTCAATGATGAATTGCTTGCCGCTGTCGGGAAGCTGACCGCCGAATACGGCAGGATCGGCGGCAACCTCAATCAGATTGCCCGGTATCTGAACGAATACGGTGTGCCGTACAACGCCCTGTCCGGCGAAGTCAGAGTCGCCATTTCCGACCTTGCAGCCTTGAAGTTTGAAGTCTTGCAGAAAGTAGGTGAAGCCGTTGGCAACATTCAAACATATCAGCTCTAAAAATGCCGACTACGGGGCAGCCGAGCAGTACCTTACCTTTGAGCATGACGAGTTTACCATGAAGCCTACCCTTGATGAAAACGGGCGGCTTGTTCCCCGTGAGGGCTACCGCCTTGCCACGCTGAACTGCGGCGAAGAAGATTTTGCTGTTGCCTGTCTGCGCTCCAATCTCCGCTATGGCAAGAACCAAAAACGGGAAGATGTGAAATCCCACCACTATATCATCAGCTTTGACCCACGGGACGGAACGGACAACGGTCTGACCGTTGATAAGGCGCAGTCGCTGGGCGAGGAATTTTGCAACGAGCATTTCCCCGGACACCAAGCCATTGTCTGCACCCACCCGGACGGGCACAATCACTCTGGCAACATTCATGTGCATATCGTCATAAACAGCTTGCGGATTGAAGCCGTCCCGCTTCTGCCCTACATGGACAGACCAGCGGACACGAAGGACGGCTGCAAGCACCGCTGCACAGACGCAGCTATGGAATATTTCAAGTCCGAAGTCATGGAGATGTGCCACCGGGAAAATCTGTATCAGATTGACCTTTTGCATGGCAGCAAGAACCGAGTGACCGAGCGTGAATACTGGGCGCAGAAGAAAGGGCAGCTTGCCCTTGATAAAGAGAACGCCGCCAGAGAAGCCACCGGACAGCCGACCAAGCCCACCAAGTTTGAAACGGACAAGGCGAAGCTGCGCCGGACGATACGGCAGGCACTTTCCCAAGCTGGCAGCTTTGACGAGTTTTCTTCCCTTTTGCTGCGGGAGGGTGTGACCGTCAAGGAGAGCCGGGGGCGGCTTTCCTACCTCACGCCGGACAGGACAAAGCCTATCACAGCCCGGAAGCTGGGGGACGATTTTGACAAGGCTGCTGTCCTTGCCCTGCTCACGCAGAACGCCCACAGAGCCGCCGAACAGACCACAGCCATACCCGAATACCCCCACACCCAAAAGGAACGCTTGCGAGAGGAAAAAACCGCAAAAACCGCCCCGGCAGACAACACCTTGCAGCGCATGGTTGACCGGGAAGCCAATCGAGCTGAGGGCAAGGGCGTGGGCTATGACCGTTGGGCTTCCCTGCACAACCTCAAACAGATGGCGGCTACCCACAACTTCCTCATGGAGAACGAACTGCTTGACCTTGACAAGCTGGACGCAGCCGTGGAGAGCAGCCGGAAAGCTCTTTCCGAAGCAAGGGAAAGTCTGCGGGGCATTGAGCAGAGCATTTCCGACAAGAAAAGTCTGCGAAAGGTTGTCAACGATTACCGCCGCACCCGCCCCACCATTGACGCTCATAAAAAGCTGTCCGGCAGAAAAGCGGAGAACTACCGCCAGTCCCACGAAGCGGAATTTATCATCTATGAAGCTGCCCTGCGCCAGCTAAAGGTGCTTGCACCGGGAAAGAAGCTGCCCGCCACTTCCAAGCTGAATACGGAGATTGAAGCCCTCATTTCCGAGAAAAACGCAGCTTACAACACCTACCGCACCGCAAAAGCCGAGTATGAGCAGCTTGCCACCGCCAAACGGAACGCAGAGCAGATACTACACGGCACACCGAGCCGACAGAAAAAGCATGAACAGGAGCGTTAAAAACCGCCCCGAAATGATACCGAAACCATACAAAAGGCAGGGGGGTATGCCATACCCTATCCGCAATACCCCTGACCTTTCCAACGGGGCTTACAGGGCAGATTTTTCCCGAAAATGGCACCGGGAACATACAGATTTTGCCCCTGTCCCCTCATACCCGACCAAACCGAAGAAAGGAGCGTTTTTTCATGCCGAGAATGAGCAAGAAGCGGCGGCTGGAATGGGCGTTCTTCCTCAATGAGCGAAACCGCATTACTTTCAATGCCCTTTGCCGGGGCTGTACCCATGACTGCAAGCAGAGTTTTAGGGCTATCGTGGTACTCTGCCCCCGGTATTATTCAAAGAGATGGAAAGCCCGCCCCACAGATAAGGAGAACCAAGATTATGTCAGATAACCGCAAATATTATTACCTCAAACTGAAAGAAAGCTATTTTGACGATGACGCTATCGTGCTGCTGGAAAGTATGCAGGACGGTATGCTGTATTCCAATATCCTCTTGAAGCTGTACTTAAAATCGCTGAAATACGGCGGCACTTTGCAGCTTGACGAAAATATCCCCTACACCGCCCAAATGATAGCCACCATTACCCGCCAGCAGGTCGGCACAGTCGAGAGGGCTTTGCAAATCTTTATGAAACTGGGGCTTGTTGAACCGCTGGACAACGGGGCTTTGTATATGAGCAATATCGAGCTTTTCATCGGTCAGTCCTCTACCGAGGGGGAGCGTAAGCGCAGGGCAAGAATGAAGATTTCAGAGCAAAAACGGCTTAGTGGACAAGTGTCCGAAGCAAAAGCGGACATTTGTCCACCAGAGATAGAGATAAAGAAAGAGATAGATATAGAGATAGAAAAAGAGAGAGAGTTAAAACCGGGACGAGCCGCCCCCGCAGCTTACGGCAGATATAAAAATGTGATTTTGACAGATACAGAGCTTTCTGAACTGCAAGCAGAACTGCCCGACAAGTGGGAGTATTACATTGACCGGCTATCCGGCTATATCGCTTCCACTGGGAGGAAATACAAGAACCATGCAGCCACTATCCGCAGATGGGTGGCTGACGATACCGCTAAAGCTGCCCCGAAAAGGGGCATACCCGATTACAGCTACAAGGAGGGAGAAAGTCTATGAAACCAGCTTTTGAAGATATGAATTTACAGATACCAGCAGTCACCGCCGAGCCGGAGGACTACACAGGTGAGGACGGTCTGCTCTACTGCGGCAAGTGCCGGACACCGAAAGAAGCCTATTTCCCGGCTGATAAGGCTACCCTGTTTGGGCGTGACCGACATCCGGCTGAATGTGACTGCCAGCGGGCGCAGCGCATGGAGCGTGAAGCCGCCGAACAGCAGCGAAAGCACCGGGACAAGGTGGAAGAACTGAAACGCCGGGGCTTTACCGACCCGGCTATGCGGGAATGGACTTTTGCCAATGACAACGGCAGAAACCCGCAGATGAAAACCGCCCATTTCTATGTGGAACATTGGGAGGACATGAAAGCCGGGAACATCGGCTATCTGCTTTGGGGCAGCGTCGGCACAGGCAAAAGCTACCTTGCCGGATGTATCGCAAACGCCCTCATGGAGAAAGAAATCTCCGTCCGCATGACGAACTTTGCCCTTATTCTTAATGACCTTGCAGCCACTTTTGAGGGCAAGAACGAATATATTTCCAACCTCTGCCGCTATCCGCTGCTTATCCTTGATGATTTTGGAATGGAGCGTGGCACAGAGTATGGCTTAGAGCAGGTCTACAATGTGATTGACAGTCGATACCGAAGCGGCAAGCCGCTGATCGTCACGACCAATCTAAGCCTTGACGAGCTGAACAATCCCCCGGACACAGCCCACAAGCGGATTTATGACCGGGTAACAGAGATGTGTACCCCTGTCTGCTGCTCCGGCGTGAATTTCCGCAGGGAAAAGGCACAGGAGAAAATGGAACGGCTGAAAAAGCTGATGAACGATTGAAAGGAGTTTGCCTATGACCGATAAAAAAGAGCATATCAAACACAGCATGAAAAGCACCGCACCCGCCGACTGCGTGACGGAAATCCGCATAGGGAACTCTGTTCTTGTGGTGTCCGGCTTTTTCAAGCAGAGTGCCACGGAAACCGCAGCCGACAAAATGGCTAAGGTGCTGGAAGCGGAAGCTGCTACACAAAAATCGGCAATATGACGGGCGGTAAAGAAGCATTTTTCACATTTTGCCGCTATACACGCCGCCCCGCCATGTGGTACAATCGAAGTACGGAATAGTGGGGCTGGCTGTCAGAAACGGAGGAAACCATGTTAAGACAGACAACCCAAAACCTTATTACCGCCCTTTATCCGAGATTATCCCATGAAGATGAATTGCAGGGGGAGAGCAACTCTATATCCAACCAAAAGCGCATTTTAGAAACCTACGCCAAGCAGAACGGCTTTACCAATCTCTGCTGGTACACGGACGATGGTTATAGTGGTGCGAACTTCCAAAGACCCGGGTTTCAAGCCATGCTTGCAGACATTGAAGCCGGAAAAGTCGGCACAGTCATAGTCAAGGATATGTCACGTTTAGGGCGAAATTATCTCCAAGTGGGAATGTACACAGAAATGCTTTTCCCACAGAAAGGCGTCCGCTTTATCGCTATCAATGACGGAGTGGACAGCGCAATGGGCGACAACGATTTTACCCCGCTGCGTAATCTTTTCAACGAATGGATGGTGAGAGATACGAGCAAAAAAATCAAGGCAGTTAAGAAAGCAAAAGGTCTAAGCGGAAAGCCTGTTACCAGCAAGCCCGTGTACGGCTACCTCATGGACGATGACGAGAATTTCATCATTGACGAGGAAGCCGCCCCGGTAGTCAAGCAGATTTACCAGCTTTGCCTTGCCGGAAACGGGCCTACCAAGATAGCCCGTATGCTGACCGAGCAGCAAATCCCCACGCCGGGGACGCTGGAATACCAGCGCACAGGCAGCACACGCCGCTACCACCCCGGCTATGAATGTAAGTGGGCGACCAATACTGTTGTTCATCTTCTGGAAAACCGGGAGTACACAGGCTGTCTTGTGAACTTCAAGACGGAAAAACCGTCCTACAAGATGAAGCACAGCATAGACAATCCCATTGAGAAACAGGCGATTTTCGAGAACCACCATGAGCCAATCATCGACTTGCAGACATGGGAACGGGTGCAGGAGTTACGCAAGCAGCGCAAACGCCCCAACCGCTACGATGATGTGGGCTTGTTCTCCGGCTTGCTGTTCTGCGCCGACTGCGGTCATGTGATGTACCAGCAGCGGTATCAGACCGACAAGAGAAAGCAGGATTGCTACATCTGCGGCAGCTATAAGAAGCGCACCGCCGACTGTACGGCGCACTTCATTCGCACCGACCTTTTGACGGCGGGTGTGCTGGACAATCTGCGGAAAGTGACCGCCTATGCACAGAAGCACGAAGCCCGGTTCGTGAAGCTGCTTATCCAGCAGAATGAAATGGGCGGCAAGCGGAAGCTGGCGGCGGCAGCCAAGCAGCTTGAACAGGTGCAGAGCCGCATTGCAGAACTTTCCCGCTACATCAAGCGTCTGTATGAGGACAATGTAAACGGGAAAATCAGTGATGAGCGTTTCATGGAAATGTCCGCAGACTACGAAGCCGAGCAGCGGGAACTGAAAGACAGAGCCGCCGCTTTGCAGGGCGAGCTGGACAAGGCACAGGAAGCCACGGTAAACGCTGAAAAGTTTATGAGCGTTGTCCGCAAGTACCTTTCTATCGAAGAACTGACACACACTCTTTTGCGTGAAATGGTGGAGAAAATCGTTGTTTATGAATGTGAGTATGACGAGAACGAAGTACGCCGCCAGCGCATTGATATTTATTACAGCTTTGTAGGCAAGATTGACTTGCCCGAAGAATAAAGCCCGACCTATCCGACACCCTGCGCAAGTGCCGGATAGGAACGGCAAAATTTTTTACACTTCTATTACTTCTTTA
>OLPB01000680.1_pt1 | contig 19189 bp, 20 predicted proteins | sample 1672001 | NCBI WGS metagenome assembly OLPB01 (sample SAMEA3136635, study PRJEB25190) | human gut metagenome | biome: human gut; feature: human-associated habitat; material: faeces | place: Austria | collected 2013 | reverse complement strand
GTATAAAATTTCACGTACTTAGGGCTAGCCGACGCGCTAGCGTCTTGGTACAATAGAAAAATACAAAACAGGAGGTTATTTATGATAAGAAGAATTATTCAGATAGACGAAGAAAAATGTAACGGATGTGGAGCGTGTGCAGCAGCCTGCCACGAAAGCGCGATTGGTATGGTGGATGGTAAAGCGAAACTTCTGCGTGACGATTACTGCGATGGACTGGGAGACTGCCTGCCGGCATGCCCGACAGGAGCTATTACTTTTGTGGAGAGAGAAGCGGCAGCTTATGATGAGGCGGCAGTAATAAGAAATCAGCGTTCTCTCCAACAGTGGCCGGTACAGATTAAGCTTGTTCCAACAAGTGCACCATATTTTGATGGTGCGAAACTTCTGATCGCAGCAGATTGTACGGCTTATGCATATGCCAGTTTCCATGAGGATTTTAAGAATGAAAAAATCGTTCTTGTGGGCTGTCCGAAACTGGATTCTGTAGATTACAGTGAGAAGTTAGAAGAAATCATCCGTAGTAATAATATTACAGAGGTAACGATCGTACGTATGGAAGTTCCATGCTGCGGCGGTCTGGAAATGGCAGCAAAAAGAGCTCTGCAGAACAGTGGAAAATTTATTCCATGGCAGGTAGCAACGATTTCTGTAGACGGAAAAATTCTGTAAGCAAAAGACTTCAGAAGTGCTTCGGAATGTTGTCTTTCCACAAAAACAAGACTGTAAATAGGCATTGCTAATTTCGACCAAATCTCGTATAATGTGACATAGAAAAGGACATTGTATGGAGGGATTTCAATGGGAAAGACCGTGACGATCTGTTTTACCAATAATAAAGGCGGAAGTGGCAAATCTACCACCTGTTCGAACTTAGGTACAGCGATGGCTCGTGCCGGAAAGAAAGTACTACTGGTGGATGGCGATATGCAGCTGAATCTGTCTCTGGCATTTTTTCCAGAGGACTGGGTACTGGAGCATGCACAGGGAGAAAAGAACCTTTATCATGCAATTGGCAAGCAGGAGGATCTGACCGATTATATCGTGCATACACCGTATGAGAATCTGGATCTGGTTCCGTCATCTACGCTGATGAGTTCGATTGAATATGAACTTTTTACCAAGTGGCAGAGAGAGTTTATCCTTCGGAAATGCCTGCAGAAGATTAAAGATTCAGAAGTTTATGATTACATCCTGATCGATGCACCGCCGACATTGGGCGGTTGGGTCATGAACATTCTGTGCGCTTCGGACAAGGTGATCATCCCGGTAGAAGCGAGCCCGTGGGGGATGTTTGGTCTTGCAAATATGTTCGAATTTCTGAATGAAGTAAAGCAGATTTCGCCAGACCTCGAGGTTGCCGGAATTGCAGTAACCAAGGTAGATACCCGTAAGAACTACTTCAAACAGACAATGGAAACACTGCATCAGCTGGAGAGTATTTACGTATTTGAGCATGTGATCCGTGTGGACAGTTCTGTGGAATGGTCGCAGGACAACAGCGTTCCGGTCGTAGAATACAAGAAATCCAGCAGAAGTGCAAAAGAATATACAGAGTTGGCAGAGGAGGTAATGAATCGTGTCAGTAGGTAAAGACAGCATCCTGCGTGCAGCAAATGCAGATGCAAAAAAAACAGAAGTAAAGGCAGAAACAAAACCAGCAGAGGAAGTAAAAGCACCGGTAAAAGCGGAAGCAGCTCCGGCAGCTAAGAAAGCTCCTGCAAAGAGAACAGCAGCAAAGAAGACTGCTACTGTGAAAAAGACAACTACAGCTAAGAAAACAACAAAAAAAGCTTCGGTGAAGAAAACAGTGAAGACATCTGTTCTTACACCACAGAATTCTGAAGAACTGGAGAAGGCATTTGTTAAGGGCGAGCAGCCGGAAACAGTGAATGGTCCGGTTCATATCAAAGACGAACTTCCGGTTTATCTTCTGTAATCAGAAGTCCCTTTTTATCGGAATTTACTGGATGGATATTCTGAATAAGTATAAACAAAAATCTGGTCATACAGGAAATCTTTTGTGATTCCTGCAGACCAGATTTTTTGTGCAGTTTTCCTTTTATAATAACTGGCTTATTCAGCAGAAACAGCTGCATCCTGTACTCGTTCATTTTCTTTGAAGATATGTCTGAAGATAAAACGAACGATCGGTCCGGCATAGATGAGCTGCCAGAAAAATGCCGTCGGGAAGTTCATAGCTGTCGTCTGAAGCCATACAGCGATGAACTGACTTCCTGCATTCTTAAACAGGATTGTAGCAGCAAGGCTCATCAGTGGACACATAAATGCCACAGATGGTACAGAAATAGCAAGAATTTTACTGAATGGATGACAATTTCTGAAATCTACCATACGTGCTGCACACATAAATGCAAGTTTAGATACGATGAAAAAGTCAAGAATGAAAGCAATCGGTCCCATGATGATAAGTTCATGGAATGCAGAAAGGAATACTTCGTTTGACATTCCACCGATGTTCAGTGAGATGTTGTAGCAGATCATGGCATAAACCATGAAAAATACCATAATAATTGTAAAAATTACTTCCTGAAATTTGTTTTTGGGCATAAAAAAAATTCTCCTTGTTCTAATTAATGATAACTACAGGTTACTGTTTACGTAAGTTACAAGAGCATGTGTTGTTCGTTAATCATTCCAAGGGGAATGTACGTTTCCAATTAAACCATATTCAATTTTTTGCGTTGATTATATTATCACAGAGATTTTAGAATGTCAACTGTAAATTTTGTTCTGCTTTATATAAAAAGTCTGTCCACAAATTGTGCCACATCTTGTATTCTGCAAATAATAAATTATATAATACTAATGGTTAAATGATCCGGCGCGTATGAGAATGAAAAAGCACCCATATGATTGCTGACTTTGATGGTCAACAATTATATGGGTGTTTTCGTTTGTTCAGATATAGGTAAAAATCAAATTCTGTTATTTTGCAGGTCATTAATGATCTGATCAACCAGTTCTGTTGCTTTTTCAGTAGAACAGTAACTGGCTGGATTCATATGCTCCAGATAGTCACGAAAAATACTGACCAGGCAGGTTTCCTCTATGTTCAGTACAATGATCTGCCCGGTGTTATTTCTGAAAACCATACTTCCCATAGTCCCGCGAATACAGAAGTGAAGGTTGTGGGGCAGATGGCTTAAAGGTTTCTGAAGAAATCGATAGACACCGGTTTCGCAGCATTGTCGAACGCCCTTCAAAACCTCAATACGTTGTTCCACAGTTAAAGGGTGATAGAAAATCTCAGGGATTTCATCTGTGAGTCCGGTTTTTGCAAACTGCAGAAGTCCCTCCCGAGTAGAATAGATCAGAAACTGCTCATTCTGGATTTTAACCATATTCATCTGAAAAGCCTGCTCTGCTGCCGCAAGGATAGCATCTGCCTGCGGAAGATCATAATTAAATATTTCATGTAAGAGGTTTCCGGTAAAAAAAGGTGTCAGACATGGTTCAGGCTGAATACCGATCAAATCATTCTGGTCATAGAAGGTATCAAACATGCTGTCAATAACTGCCTTGTGATTTTCGGGAGTAAGAGGAGCAGGTCTGAAAAAAAGACTGCACTGTTCTTTGTAGGATATAAACTGATTCCATAAAAGCTGTACGACATCAGGAGATTTGATGAATATGCCATTCTGATAATCGGAACTGCAGAGGATAGCAGCATCAGATGTCAGAATCATACAAGGAAAAAGATTAAAATTGTAATAATGTGACTGAATTCTGTCGTAATAATACCAGAGGGAATAATCCAGTCCAGCCATATATAAAGGAAAAATTTCACGAAGATATTTCAAATTGATCAGCTGGTGATCTTTGGTAAAGGCACATTCGGTTCCAACACAGAAGATGTGGTCAATCTTCAGCGATGCAGATGCATGCAGACTGGCGAGGAGACTGAAAAGAAATTTATAATCCGGTTGAATGAACATGGCAATTTTGCCATCTGCATGAACGGATTCAGAAAGTATCATCTGATGTATATAATAGTCGATATGCTGCTGAGAGACCAGTGAAATACAGTCAGTCTGGCACTGCTCAGATACAGGATCCGGTGAGAAAGAACTTCCTGTGATATCGGTGGCAGGCTGATCCGGAAACTGACAGATAAAATTTTCCACACTCTTTCGAGTGTAATATGTATCGGGTCCAACCTGAGTGATCTCCAGTGTTTCTTTCAGAAAGTTGTATTCTATAGGTGTAAGATGCATGAACTGTGTCATCTTTTCAAAAACTTCAGAAGATGGCGGGTTCCGTTTTCCATTGAGGATTTTGTACATGGTAGAACGATCCAGATTACAATATTTTGCCAGAGAAAAGACTTTTATATTTTTGTGTTCGACATAACGGGTAAGTGTATCAGAAAAAACAGACATATAAACTCCTTACAACAAATTTTATATATTAAAGAGAAAGGCAGGAATGATCACTCATCCCAGCCTTCGTAGAATCTGATATTTACGGAAATATTTCGTACAATATCTCCATCTTCCAGTTCCAGATCATCTTCATCAGAAACCGGAGGCAGCTGACAGTCATCTTCATCAAGCTCCAGAGAAATCCAGTTATAAGCAGCTTCGTTGGCTTCTTCTATAGCTTCATCCAGAGTTTCACCTTCACCGTAGCATTCAGCCAGATCCGGGAAAAAGCCTTTGTAAGTTCCCCTGTCTGTTTTGCGGAAAACCGCAGGATAAATAAATTTCATAATCTATATACTCCTTTGTATACACTGTTTGAGTAACAGCTGTAATCTTTCTAGTTCTTTAGTATACCATATTCTGCAAAGTTTAAAAGAGGAAATCCTGCATTCTGAGTGGAAAAAAGTATGCAATTTTTATATAATAGAGGATAACAGAAAAAGATTTCACAGCCTGCGAAAAACAGGCCTGTACATACAGAGGAGAAAAAATTGAGCATCAGATTAATTGCAAGTGATCTTGACGGGACTTTGTTGACAGATTGTAAGGAATTATCACCAAAAACAAGAGAGGTACTGGATCTGGCAGTACAGCATGGAATATATATTGTACCGGCAACGGGCAGATCTTTTCATTCCATACCGGAAATGATCCGAAATTATCCGGGAGTGGAGTATGTGATCACGGCTAATGGAGGTGCTGTTTATTCGGTAAGAGAAGGAAAAAGAGTCTATCAGTGTCTCCTGGAAAAAGAGTCGGTGGAAGCTGCTATTGCAGTGCGAAAAAGAGAAAATATGGTCCTGGAAGTGGTGATTGACGGAGTGCCTTATGCAGAAGAGGCATATGTTAAAGATCCGATACAATATCTGGCGACAGAGTATGGTGCGAAATACATTAAAGCTACCAGAAAGCCAGTAAAAGATATCTGCAGATTTGCACAGAAACATGCAGAAGAGCTGGACAGTATTTCTTTTGTTTGTCGTTATGAGGACAAAGAACGACTGTATACTTCGTTGGACAAAGAAATCCCCAATATCTATGTAACTTCATCTGTGCCAAATCTGATGGAAGTCGGACATATAGATGCAGGAAAGGGAAAGACGCTTCTGTGGCTTTTGAAAAAATTGGAGATTTCAACAGAGGAAGCAATGGCTTTTGGAGATGCGGATAATGATATCAGTATGCTGACGTCTGTAAAATATGGAATGGCGATGGGAAATGGCACAGAAAACTGCAGAAAAGCAGCCCCTTATGTGACAGATACGAATGAAAAGGATGGTGTGGCGAAGGGAATTTTGAGGTTTCTATCAGAAGCAGAATAGACTTTGCAGGCGGAGAATAGTGATAAAAATGTAAAATTTGTCTGACACTATTGACAATGACAAAAAAACATGATATTTTATAGAAAATTTAATTTAACTAATTAAACCGTTGAAGCGGAGATAAAAACAATTATGCGCGCACAGAGAGTCCGGGAGGGTGAAAGCCGGGTGGAAATGCAGGTTGTTAAATGGACCGCTGAGGGCACAGGGAAAAGCAGTAGATTAGTAGAACAGTAATGCTTAGTATTCTGTGACGTAAGGCATACGTCAGTTGCCGGGAATATGCAGGTATTCCGCAAAGTGCACGGGTCGTTCCGTGAATCAAGGTGGCATCGCGGGTGAATTTTAACGCTCGTCCTTGACAGAAATGAGATTCTGTCATGGGCGGGCTTTCTTTTTTGTATTTTATTAAAGAGTCTAGCAGACAGAATGGTGTAGCAAGAGCAGAAGCAATACAAAAGGAGGTAAGATCCATGTATCCTACGATAGAAAATATCAAAGAGATTGCAGCAAAGGGACAGTACAAAAGAGTTCCGGTCTGCCGGGAAGTATATGCGGACAGATATACACCGGTGGAAGTTATGAGAACTTTAAGAAAGGCAAGCAGACATTGTTATCTGCTCGAAAGTGCCAGCCAGACAGAAGTCTGGGGACGTTATTCTTTTCTTGGATATGAGCCGACCATGGAGATTACCTGCACGGACGGAACAATGAAAATCCGCCGGACGGAAGGTGTAGATCAGGGAGAGATCACAAAGCAGGTTGTGCATCCGGGAGACGCTTTACGAGAGATTCTGAAAGAATATAAGAGCCCGGTGATGGAAGATATGCCACCGTTTACCGGCGGTCTGGTCGGATATTTTTCCTACGATTACATTAAATACAGCGAGCCGAAATTAAAGTTAGGCGAGCACGAAGATCCGGATTTCAGAGACATGGACCTAATGCTTTTTGACCAGGTGATCGCCTTTGACCACTACAGACAGAAGGTGCTTCTGATTACTGGAGTCATGCTGGAGGACCTAGAAGCTTCCTACCAGAAGGCAGAGAAAAAACTGCAGGAAATGGCAGATCTGATACGAAACGGTGAAAAAGAAGAATTTCCGCCATTAGAGCTTGAATCAGAGATAAAACCACAGTTCCCAAAAGAAAAGTATTGTGAAATGGTAGAAAAAGCAAAGCATTACATTCATGAGGGAGATATTTTCCAGGTAGTACTTTCAAACCCGATGAGGGCAAAAGCTGAGGGCAGTTTATTTGATACTTACAGAGTGCTGAGGGCAACAAATCCGTCACCATATATGTTTTATTTTTCCAGTGATGATATTGAACTGGCGGGTGCCTCACCGGAAACACTGGTAAAACTGGAGGGAAAAAAACTTACCACTTTCCCGCTGGCAGGAACCAGACCGAGAGGAAAAACAAAGCAGGAGGACAGAGAACTGGAAGAAGGTCTTCTGAAAGACGAGAAGGAACTTGCAGAGCATAATATGTTGGTAGATCTTGGGCGAAATGACATCGGAAGAATCAGTAAGATCGGTACAGTGGAAGTTGAAAAATATATGAGCATAGAGCATTTTTCGCAGGTCATGCACATTGGTTCTACCGTTGCAGGAGAGCTAAGAGAAGATAAAGATGCGATAGACGCTGTAGACGCTATCCTTCCGGCAGGAACTCTTTCCGGAGCACCGAAGTTTCGGGCCTGCCAGATCATCGAAGAACTGGAACAGAGCAAACGAGGCATTTATGGCGGCGCGATTGGATATCTTGATTTCACCGGAAACCTTGATACCTGCATTGCTATCCGTCTTGTATATAAGAAAAAAGGTGAGATCTGCATCCGCTCCGGTGCAGGAATCGTGGCAGACAGTGTTCCGGAAAAAGAATTTGAAGAGTGCTGCAATAAGGCAAGAGCCGTAGTTCTGGCAATCGAAAATGCACAGGAGGGATTGGAATGATCGTACTGATTGATAATTATGACAGCTTTTCCTACAACGTATATCAGCTGATCGGTTCTGTAGAGCCAGATATCAAGGTTATTCGAAACGATGAATATACAGTAGAAGAAATTGAGGCAATGAAACCGGAAGCACTGATCCTTTCGCCGGGGCCGGGTAAACCGGCAGACGCAGGAGTCTGCATCGAAGCGATCAGATATTTTGCAGGAAAACTTCCAATCTTTGGAATCTGTCTTGGACATCAGGCAATCTGTGAAGCTTTTGGCGGCAGAGTATCCTATGCAAAAGAACTGATGCACGGCAAGAAAAAGACAATCTATACTGTTGGAAAAAGCAAGATTTTTGAAAGACTGGGAGACAGCTTCCAGGCAGCCAGATATCATTCGCTGGCAGCAGTTAGAGACGAACTGCCGGATACTTTAAGAGTCACCGCAGAGGCAGAGGACGGTGAAATCATGGCAGTGGAACATACCGAGTATCCCATTTATGGAGTGCAGTTTCATCCGGAATCCGTGATGACTCCAGATGGGAAAGTGATGGTTCAGAACTTTATAAATATTGTAAAGAAGTAGTTAAGGAGGACATAAAAATGATCAAAGAGGCAATCGTAAAACTTTCAAAAAAAGAAGACTTAACATATCAGGAAGCAGAGACAGTCATGGACGAGATCATGAGCGGACAGGCAACACCGGTACAGATGTCATCTTATCTGACAGCACTTTCCATAAAGGGTGAGACTATTGATGAGATTACTGCTTCTGCAGCAGGAATGAGAGCACACTGCATTAAATTACTGCATGATCTGGATGTGCTTGAAATCGTAGGAACCGGCGGAGATGGAGCAAATTCTTTTAATATTTCCACTACTTCTTCCCTGGTGATCGCAGCAGGCGGTGTACCGGTTGCAAAACACGGAAATCGTGCAGCATCCTCAAAAAGTGGTGCGGCAGATGTGCTGGAAGCTCTTGGTGTAAACATCACAATTCCACCGGAAAAGAGCGCAGAACTGCTGAAAAAGATCAATATCTGTTTCCTGTTCGCTCAGAATTATCACATTGCAATGAAGTATGTGGCACCGATCCGCAAAGAACTGGGAATCCGTACAGTATTCAATATACTTGGACCTCTGAGCAATCCGGCAGGAGCCAATATGGAACTGATGGGTGTGTTTGATCAGGCACTTGTAGAGCCACTGGCACAGGTTATGGCGAAACTTGGTGTGACCAAAGGAATGGTAGTTTTCGGACAGGATAAACTGGATGAGATATCCATGAGTGCACCGACTTCTGTATGCGAGATCAAGGATGGATGGTTCCAGTCTTATGAGATCACACCAGAACAGTTTGGTTATACCAGATGTTCAAAAGATGATCTTGTCGGTGGAACTCCGGCGGAAAATGCAGAGATTACCAAAGCAATCCTGAAGGGTGAAGAAAAAGGGGCGAAGCGTCAGGCAGTCTGCCTCAACGCCGGAGCCGCACTCTACATCGCAGGCAAGGCAGATACAATGGAAGCAGGTGTCCGCATGGCAGAAGAACTGATCGACAGTGGTGCGGCACTGAAGAAATTAGATGAATTTATTCATGAATCCAATGCTTGAATAACCGATTAGAAAAGGGGAGTTTTTACGATGAATATATTAAATGAGATTGCTGAGAAGACAAGAGAGAGAATTGAAAAAGATAAAAAAGAGATGCCGAGAGAGGATCTGATCCGCGAGATCCAGCAGAAAAAAGTGCAGATGCTGCTCAATCCTCTGATCCAGTCTGAGACAGCAAAAACACCACACAGCTTTTATCAGGCATTAAAAAAACCAGGAATGTCCTACATCTGTGAAGTAAAAAAAGCATCCCCGTCCAAGGGCCTGATCGCACCGGATTTTCCGTATCTGGAGATTGCAAAAGAGTACAAATCCGCCGGTGCATCCGCAATTTCCTGTCTGACAGAGCCATTTTATTTCCAGGGTTCTGACCAGTATTTATGGGAAATCGCATCAGAAGTTGATATTCCGGTGCTGCGAAAAGATTTCGTCATTGATGACTATATGATTCTGCAGGCAGCAGCTTATGGAGCGGCTGCAGTACTTCTGATCTGTGCATTGCTCGATGATAAACAGCTTCGCGAATACCGCGAAATGGCAGAAGAGCTTGGCATGGATGCTCTGGTGGAAGCACATGATGCAGAGGAAGTTGAGCGGGCATTAAAGAGCGGTGCAAGGATTATCGGAGTCAATAACCGTGACCTCAGAACTTTCGAGGTGGATATGGCAAACAGTATCAATCTTCGCAAACTTGCACCGGAGAATGTGATCTTTGTTTCAGAGAGCGGCATCCGCACATCAGAGGATATCCAGAGACTGCATGACAGCAAGATCGAGGCTGTGCTGGTCGGAGAAACACTGATGCGAAGCCCGGACAAAAAAGCAGCACTGGAAGAATTAAATGGAGCACCGTTGACTGAGGATTGAGAAACAGAGAGATGCAGAAAATGACAGACGGGAATGATAGCGGGACTAAGATAAAAATATGTGGACTAAGGCGCAGGGAAGATATCCTTGCAGTCAATGAAGCGAAGCCGGATTACTGTGGATTTATCATAGAATTTCCCAGTAGTTTCCGGAGTGTAACGGCAGATGAAGTGAGAGAACTTGTGAAGGAACTGGATCCTGAGATCCGGCCGGTCGGAGTATTTGTGAATGCTCCAATGGAACTGGTAAGAACACTTCTGGATGACGGAACACTTGCACTTGCACAGCTTCACGGACAGGAAGATGAGTCCTATATCAGAGAATTAAAAACATATACAGACAAGCTGATCATCAAGGCTTTTTCCATAAAAACAGCCGAAGATATCGAGAAAGCACTGCAAAGCCCGGCAGATTACATCCTGTTGGATCAGGGCGGCGGAGGAACGGGAAAGACTTTTGACTGGTCCTTGATCCCTGAGATCCAGAGACCGTTTTTCCTTGCAGGAGGGATCGGAGCCTCCAACCTGGGGCAGGCGATCCGGGAAATTCACCCTTATGCGGTGGATCTGAGCAGCAGTGTGGAGACTGAAAAGCGGAAAGATCCGATGAAGATCCGGCAGGTTGTGGATATTGTAAGAAAAATAAAAATAATAAATTAGAGAGAAATAAGGTGTTTTGAAAAGAAACACAGAGGAGGATATAAATGTCAAAAGGAAGATTTGGAATACATGGAGGGCAGTACATTCCGGAGACACTGATGAATGCAGTGCTGGAACTGGAAGAAGCATATAATCATTACAAAGATGATCCGGAATTCAACCGTGAACTGACAGATTTACTGAACAATTATGCAGGTCGTCCGTCACGTCTGTACTACGCAGCACACATGACAGAAGACCTCGGTGGAGCAAAAGTTTATCTGAAACGTGAGGATCTGAATCATACCGGAGCACACAAGATCAACAACGTTCTGGGACAGGTTTTACTTGCCAAAAAGATGGGAAAAACGCGTGTTATCGCAGAGACCGGAGCCGGACAGCACGGTGTTGCGACAGCGACAGCAGCCGCTCTTATGGGCATGGAATGTGAAGTCTTCATGGGTAAAGAAGATACCGAACGTCAGGCACTGAACGTATACAGAATGCGTCTTCTGGGAGCCAAAGTACATGCCGTTACATCTGGAACTGCAACCCTGAAAGATGCCGTTTCTGAGACGATGAGAGAGTGGACAAACCGTGTTTCCGATACACATTATGTGCTCGGATCTGTCATGGGACCGCACCCATTTCCGACAATTGTTCGTGATTTCCAGGCAGTTATTTCCAAGGAGATCAAAGAACAGATTCTGGAAAAAGAAGGAAAACTTCCGGATGCTGTACTTGCCTGTGTTGGCGGTGGTTCCAATGCAATCGGAACTTTCTACAACTTTATTGAGGACGAGGGAGTTCGCCTGATTGGTTGTGAGGCAGCTGGACGCGGTGTCAATACTGCTGAGACTGCAGCAACGATCGCAACCGGAAAACTTGGTATTTTTCACGGTATGAAGTCTTATTTCTGTCAGGATGAGTATGGTCAGATCGCACCGGTTTATTCCATCTCCGCTGGTCTGGATTACCCGGGTGTTGGACCGGAACATGCACATCTTTATGATATCGGCCGAGCAGAATATGTGCCGGTAACAGACGACGAAGCAGTAGATGCATTTGAATATCTGTCAAGAACAGAAGGTATTATTCCGGCAATCGAGAGTGCTCATGCAGTTGCTTACGCGAGAAAGATCGTACCGCAGATGCGCAAAGATCAGATTGTAGTTATCACCATTTCCGGACGAGGAGACAAGGACTGTGCAGCAATTGCACGTTACAGAGGGGAGGATATCCATGAATAAGAAAATTACAGAAGCATTTGCAAAGGGAAAAGCATTTATCCCGTTTGTTACCTGCGGGGATCCGTCCCTTGATGTTACCGAAAAAATTGTTTATGCCATGGAAGAAGCAGGTGCAGATCTGATCGAACTTGGTATTCCATTTTCTGATCCGACAGCAGAAGGACCTGTTATCCAGGGTGCAAACCTGCGTGCTCTGTCCGGTGGAGTTACCACAGATAAAGTCTTTGATATGGTAGAAAAAATCCGCAAAAACAGTTCCATCCCGATGGTATTTATGACTTATGCGAATGTTGTTTTTTCTTATGGAATCGAGCGTTTTTGCAAGAGAGCAGCAGAGGTTGGAATGGATGGAATGATCCTTCCGGATGTTCCTTTTGAAGAAAAAGAAGAGTTCGCATCTGTTGCAGAGAAGTATGGACTGGATCTGATCTCTTTGATCGCACCGACTTCTCATGAGAGAATTTCAATGATCGCAAAAGAAGCAGAAGGTTTTGTTTACTGTGTATCTTCACTTGGAGTTACCGGTATGCGAAGTCAGATCACGACGGATATTGGAGCTATGGTGGAACTGGTTAAGGCACAGAAAGATATTCCATGTGCGGTAGGATTTGGTATTTCTACACCAGAGCAGGCGAAGAAGATGGCGGCGCAGGCTGATGGTGTTATTGTAGGTTCCGCGATCGTGAAGCTCTGCGAGACACATGGAGCCGACTGCGTACCGCATATCAAAGAGTATGTGAAGTCGATGAAAGATGCGATAAGATAAAATAAAGGATTCCCGGTGGCGAGGAAATTAAATGGAACTTCAGTGTGATGTGAGCCTCCGTGAGTTATCAACTGAACATGGTTCAATTCAAAAATTCTAAAGTATCAGGAAGTACAGAACTTTGCTAAAAGCGATACAGAAAAGTGCTGAACTCGCGTAAACGCTCAGACAGCAGCATTTTCTGTATCAACGCAAAAACCTGTACGTTCCGATACTTGGACGAATTTTTTCAGGCGAACCAGATTCAGTTGACAACCACTGGAGACTCTTTCACCTGAAGTTTTTTTATTTCTCTGTTCACCGTACTTTATCTGGGAGAGTGTGGTGGATGCCGGAGTTAGCCAGGACAGTGCAGAGCGTGTTCGGATGTTTCTTACTATGGCAATATACAGGAAGTTAGGTATTCATGTGCAGGGACAGGAAATCTCTGCGAGGCTTTCGTTATGACGTGCAGGCAAGCTGCCGGCACCAAGCCCATTGTTTGAGGCGGAGCCGAGTTTGGGCGACTGGCGGCAAATAGGCGCATGCACGGAATAGAAAACGCAGCATTATTTAATGTCCCTGCATATGACATACCTGCTTCCGTTATATTTCATTTCGTGTTATGATATATGTTAATTGAAACATTACCAAGAATGATTGCATGAGAGGAGCTGTGACATGGAATTCCAGCATGAACTGGTGATCCCGGATGAGGGATTGCCGTTTAAATTTTTCTTATTTGAAGGGAGCCAGGGGAATTATGTGAGAGAAAAACACTGGCATACATCCATCGAAATCTTTGCCGTGATGGAAGGCTCTCTTACATTTTATTTAAATGATGAAAAACATCCGCTCAAAGCAGGGGAGCTGATGATCATTAACTCCAACGAAGTACATTCGATAGATTCCCCGGAGGAAAATCATACAGCAGTTCTTCAGATTCCGCTGAAACAGTTCGAGGATTATTTTACCGCACATCGTTTTATCCGATTTGCAGCAAATGAGCAGGAGACGGATTCACAGCTCTGGCGGTTGATACGGGAAATGTATAAATTATACGGCAAGCGAGGAACCGGGTATGAGTTTAAGATTCGTTCCTTTTATTATGATGTATTGTATCTGCTGGTCAATCATTACCGTCTGGATGAGGCGGGAGAGCAGGAAGTGCGCCACAGCCGCCGTCTGGATGCGCTTGCAAGAATTACTTCCTATATGAGAGAGCATTATCAGGAAGAACTCAAACTGACTGAAGTGGCGAATATGTTCGGTTATTCCGATGCATATTTATCCAGAATGTTTCAGAAATATGCAAATGTCAATTTTAAGACGTATCTGCAGGATATTCGTATGACCTATGCGTATCGGGAACTTCTGAATTCTGATAAGACGATCAGCCAGATTGCAATGGATAACGGATTTAGCAGCAGTCGTGCATTTACAAGAGAATTCCAGAAACGATATGGTATTTTGCCAAGTGAAGTTGAAAGAGAAAAATAAAGAATAAAAATACAAAAACAGGCGAATCAGAAACGCCTGTTTTTTATGTGTTTATCAAACTGTTTATGAAATTGGGAAAATACAAAGGTCAAAAAAGTGCACTAAAGAGGACAAAAAAACTGGCGAAAGGAAAAGGACTTTATGATATGATGTTTTCAACATAAAAATAAAGGAGGTAACTTCAGGTGAAGATTCAGAATGTAGCAGATGACGCGTTCCGTAGATATGGTAAAGTACTGGAGGGGTATGATTTTACGGAACTCCTGAAGGAAATGAAGCATACTCCGGTGCCGGAGGATGTAACTTACGTTCCTTCCGTAGAAGAAATGGAAGCACTGCCGGTTGCAAAAGAACTGCAGAACAAAGGATATGGCGGTCTGCCGATCGAAATCGGATATTGCAACGGACATAATAAGAAATTAAATGGTCTGGAATACCACCGCAGCTCCGAAATCAATGTTGCAGTGACAGACCTGGTATTGCTGATCGGACATCAGCAGGATGTAGAAAAGGATTTTACATATGACACATCCAAAGTAGAGGCGTTTCTTGTTCCGGCAGGTACAGCAATTGAAGTATATGCAACAACACTTCATTATGCACCGTGTCATGTAAATGAAAGTGGTTTCCAGTGTGTTGTAGTTCTCCCGAAAGGAACAAACACAGAACTGACTTTTGAAAAAGCAGCAGAAGGAGAGGACAAGCTCCTTACCGCTAAAAATAAATGGCTGATCGGTCACGAAGAAGCAGCTATCGAAGGCGCATTCAACGGACTGAAGGGTGAGAATGTCGGAATCGATTAAAAAGGTCGGAATCGACTGATCGTGAACTAAGAAACGAAACATAAAATAAATATCTACTATATAATATGGAGGAATTTTTATCATGAATAACATGCCAGAAGTAAAAGTTGGAATCGTTGCTGTAAGCCGTGACTGTTTCCCGGAAAGCCTTTCCGTAAACAGAAGAAAAGCTCTTGTAGAAGCTTATGCTAAAAAATATGATGCAAAAGACATCTACGAATGTCCAATCTGTATCGTAGAGAGTGAAATTCATATGGTTCAGGCTCTGGAAGATATCAAAAAAGCAGGATGTAATGCACTTTGTGTATATCTTGGAAACTTCGGACCGGAAATCTCCGAGACACTTCTTGCAAAACATTTCGATGGACCTAAAATGTTCATCGCTGCAGCAGAAGAAACACAGAATGACCTTTGCCAGGGACGTGGGGATGCTTACTGTGGTATGCTGAATGCAAGCTACAACCTGCAGCTTCGTAATGTAAAGGCTTATATTCCGGAATACCCGGTTGGCGATGCAGAAGACTGTGCAGATATGATTCATGACTTCCTTCCGATCGCAAGAGCAGTTGAAGGTTTAAGCAACCTTAAGATCATCAGCTTTGGACCACGTCCGACAAACTTCCTTGCTTGTAACGCTCCGATCAAACAGCTTTACAACCTTGGTGTGGAAATCGAAGAAAACTCTGAACTGGATCTGTTTGAAGCATTCAACAAACATGAAGGTGATGAAAGAATTCCGGAAATCGTTAAAGAAATGGAAGAAGAGCTTGGTGCCGGAAACAAGAAACCGGAGGTTCTTTCAAAACTTGCTCAGTATGAACTGACCCTGAAAGACTGGGTAAGAGATCACAGAGGATATCGTAAATACGTAACCCTGACAGGAAAATGCTGGCCGGCATTCCAGACACAGTTCGGATTTGTTCCATGCTATGTAAACAGCCGTCTGACATCCCAGGGCATCCCGGTATCCTGTGAAGTTGATATCTATGGTACATTAAGTGAGTTCATCGGACAGGTAGTAAGCAACGATATCGTTACACTGCTTGATATCAATAACTCCGTACCGAAGGATATGTACAAAGAATCTATCGAAGGAAAATTCGATTATACACTGAAAGATACATTCATGGGATTCCATTGTGGAAATACTGCTTCCAGCAAACTTTCCTTCTGCGAGATGAAATATCAGATGATCATGGCAAGATCCCTTCCAATCGAAGTTACAAACGGAACTCTGGAGGGAGATATCAAACCTGGAGATATCACATTCTATCGTCTGCAGAGCACAGCTGATAACAAACTTCGTGCTTACATTGCACACGGCGAGGTTCTTCCGGTTGCAACTCGTTCCTTTGGAGCAATTGGTGTATTCGCTATTCCGGAAATGGGACGTTTCTATCGTCACGTACTTATCGAGGGAGGATTCCCGCATCATGGAGCAGTAGCATTCGGACACTTTGGAAAAGCTCTCTTCGAAGTATTCAAATATATCGGCGTTCCGGTTGAAGAAATCGGTTACAATCAGCCGGCAGGCGTAAGATACCCAACAGAAAATCCTTGGGGCTAAATTAAAAAAAATAAAATAAAACCAATACAGGCATCCCGGGAGTTTTCCTGGGATGTCGTAGTAAGGAGGAAATATGTACTATATCGGTGTTGACCTTGGTACTTCCGCAGTAAAACTTCTTCTGATGGAAGAATCAGGAAAAATCTGTAATATCGTATCAAAAGAATATCCACTGTTTTTCCCACATCCGGGCTGGTCAGAACAGAATCCGAAAGACTGGTTTACCCAGAGTGTTGAGGGAATGAAAGAATTGACCGAAGGAATTGACCGCTCTCAGGTAGCCGGAATCGGTTTCGGTGGACAGATGCATGGACTGGTAACACTGGATAAAGATGACAATGTCATCCGCCCGGCGATCCTCTGGAATGATGGACGTTCCCAGAAAGAAACAGAATATCTGAACAACGAAATTGGAAAAGATAAATTATCTCAGTATACAGCAAATATCGCTTTTGCTGGATTTACAGCACCAAAGATCCTGTGGATGAAAAAAAATGAGCCAGAGAAATTTGCAAAGATCGCAAAGATCATGCTTCCGAAAGACTACCTTGCATACAGACTTTCCGGATCCTTCTGCACAGATGTTTCTGATGCATCCGGAATGTTGCTTCTGGACGTAAAGAATCGCTGCTGGTCTAAAGAAATGATGGAAATCTGTGATGTAAAAGAAGAACAGCTCCCGAAGTTGTATGAGAGCTGGGAAGTTGTTGGAACATTGAAACCGGAAGTTGCAAAGGAACTCGGATTCTCTGCGGATGTTAAAGTTGTGGCAGGTGCCGGAGACAATGCAGCAGCAGCTGTTGGAACAGGAACAGTTGGCGATGGACAGTGTAATATTTCTCTTGGAACCTCTGGAACCATTTTTATTTCCAGCAAGAACTTTGGTGTTGACGAGAACAATGCGCTGCATTCGTTCTGTCATGCAGATGGAAGCTACCACCTTATGGGCTGTATGCTGAGTGCTGCTTCCTGTAACAAATGGTGGGCAGAAGAAATCCTCCAGACAAAAGATTTTGCAGCAGAACAGGCTCCGATTCAGAAACTTGGTGAAAATAATGTATTCTTCCTTCCATATCTGATGGGAGAAAGATCTCCACATAACAACCCTGATGCAAGAGGTGTCTTCTTCGGAATGTCTATGGATACCACAAGAGCAGATATGACACAGGCCGTTCTGGAAGGTGTTGCATTTGGACTTCGCGATTCACTGGAAGTTGCACGTAAACTTGGAATCAAAATTGACCGTACCAAGATCTGCGGCGGCGGCGCAAAGAGCCCGCTGTGGAAGAAGATCATTGCAAATGTTATGAACCTTAAGGTTGATGTCCTTGAAGTAGAAGAAGGACCGTCCATGGGTGGTGCAATGCTTGCTGCTGTAGGATGCGGAGCTTATCCGGATGTTGAAACCATCGGAAAGAAGATGGCTCATGTAGTTGATACTGTAGAGCCGGAAGAAGAACTTGTGGCGAAGTACGAAGAGAAGTATCAGAAGTTTAAGAAACTGTATCCGACCCTTAAACCTCTTTTTTAAGGTACTTCCTTAAGAACCGTCAATGATTTTGGCAAATAAGAAAACCCTGAGGGGGACTATCTCACAGTTGCGAAGGCCGAAAGTCCCCCTCAGACTCCCCCTGTTTGGCCACGCTAAGAGCAAGTAAGAATAGGAAAATGTAGTTTACTGGGATTAGCTAAATATCTTTTAATAGTTTGTCAGTAGAATGATAAAATGCCAGGAGATCTTCCCCATGTGAGAGAGAAGAGTCCTGGTATTTTTCTATTTATTTCATATTTGATGTACAAAGAGAGATATATATCTTTTAGCCCAGGGGTTGCAAGGGGACTGGCCAAGTCCCATTGCGGTTTCTGTATATTGTCAAATAAAAACAGAGTCTTAGGGCAATAGCCCTGATAGAAAGAAATGTCAATGCAAATTGACGGGTCCAAGGGAAGTCCCCTTATGTTTATTTATTCACAAAGGAAAATTTTCGAAAATTTGTCAACATCATATTTGTGTAAAAAATATACAAAATTAAAAATTAATTTTTTGTACTTTTGTTAAAAGAAAAGAAAAAAATTGACAATTTCTTGACAACCAAGAGCGTTTATGATACTATTTTCTCATCAAGTTAATAAAGTCTCTGGTAACTGGCGGAGTAGTGGAAATCACCACATGGGAATCAGAGATTTGCAGAGCCGACCGTCTGGGCAGTATTTGAGAAATTCTCAGATACTGCTTTTTTTTAACCGGAAGAATGTTCTGGATGGGGATAATGACAGATGCCCGGGATATTCGAATATGTGCAGAGGGTATATGGTTAGAAAGGGACGTGGCGCTTACAATGAAAGGAGACAATTATGGGATTCAAAAGTGACATCGAAATTGCACAGGAGTGCGAAATGCTGCCAATCACAAAGATTGCGGAAAAAGCAGGTATTGATGACAAATATCTGGAGCAGTACGGAAAATACAAAGCAAAAATTGATTATAATCTTC
>OLPB01000674.1_pt1 | contig 19313 bp, 21 predicted proteins | sample 1672001 | NCBI WGS metagenome assembly OLPB01 (sample SAMEA3136635, study PRJEB25190) | human gut metagenome | biome: human gut; feature: human-associated habitat; material: faeces | place: Austria | collected 2013 | reverse complement strand
CCCGCCCCGGCACCCCCGCCGCCACCGCTCCCGGTCAGGTGGCGCCCGAGGTCATGGCCGCCCGTTCGAGCGAGCTTCGCCATGTGGCCGAGAGCACCTCGCAGGCCGACGCGCGTGCGCGTATCGGTGCGTGTGAGACGGCCGTGCTCGAGTTTGGCAACCGCGGTACGCTCGGCAGCTTCCATCGCGTGATCGTGGACGATGCCGGCACCGATCGCACGGGCCAGCTCGTCCGCGTGAAGATCACGGGCATGGACGACCGCGGCCTGCTGCATGCGAGCATGGGGGAGAGCGACCTATGAGCGCCGGGACTGCGCGTGTGCGCCTGAGCATCCCCGAGGGCGTTGACCCCGGTGCCGTTACCGGGGCGTCTGACGAGTTGCTCCGCGCGATCGAGGCGCTGAGCGATGCGGATGTCACGCTGCGCGGCGATATCGTCTCGATTGCGGGCGATCCCGCGGAAGTCGAACTTCTCACACGCGTGCTCCAACAGCTGTTCGCGGCGGCGGCCGAGGGCGATCGCCTCCGCGCCGATGACGTCGAGCGTCTCATCGGTGCCCTTCGCCGCGAAGATGCGCGTGCATTGCGCTCGCACGACGACGTCCTGCTCACGTACCACGGCAAGGCCATCCGCGCCAAGACCCCCGGTCAGCGCCGCTACATCGAGGGCATCCGCAACAACACCGTGACGTTTTGCCTTGGGCCCGCGGGCACCGGCAAGACCTATCTGGCCATGGCCATGGCCGTGTGCGCCCTGCAGCGCCGCGACATCGGCCGGATCGTCCTCACGCGCCCGGCCGTGGAGGCCGGCGAGAACCTGGGCTTCTTGCCCGGCACGCTCGAGGAGAAGGTGGACCCCTACGTCCGCCCGCTCTACGACGCACTGTTCGACATGATGAACGCCGAGCGCGTCCACGAGCTCGTCGAGCGTGGGGTCATCGAGATCGCGCCGCTTGCCTACATGCGCGGTCGCACCCTGAACGACGCGTTCGTCATCCTGGACGAGGCGCAAAACACCACACCCGAGCAGATGAAGATGTTCCTCACCCGTCTCGGCTTTAATTCCAAGTTCGTGATCACCGGCGATGCCACGCAGCGCGACCTGCCCGGCAAGCGCGGCGGCCTGACCGACGTGGCGAACATCCTCTCGGGTGTCGAGGACATCGCGTTCGTCGAACTCGAGCGTGCCGATGTGGTCCGCCACAGCCTGGTTGGTAAAATCGTGGAAGCCTACGAGGCCTTCGACGCCCAGCCCCATGGTCTCAATGGGGGACAGGTACAAATTGCAACGTCCGGTGCCGGTGGCAAGGCCGCGGGGAAGGCCCGTCACAAGGGAAAGGATGATGGACATGTCCGTGCTCATCAGTAACGACGCGAACCTCGACACGCTGCTGTCCGAGGACGAGGTCTGCGCGATCGCTGCGCACGTGCTCACCGCCGAGGGCGTGGAGCGCGATGTCGAGATCTCGCTCTCCTACGTGGATGAGGACGAGATGCACGAGCTCAACCGCCAGTGGCGCGACATCGACCGCACCACCGACGTGCTCTCGTTTGAGTGTGATTCCGCCTTTGACGAGGACATCCCGGTGGACGAGGTCCTCGAGCTGGGCGATATCATCCTCGCCCCCGAGGTCATCGCGCGGCAGGCGCCGGGCTTTGGCAACGATCCCGCCGATGAGTGCCGCCTCATGCTCGTCCACGGGCTGTTGCACCTGCTCGGCTACGACCATATCGAGGACGACGAGGCCGAGGAGATGGAGGCACACGAGGATGCGCTGCTGCGCGAGCTGGCCGTCCAGCGCGGCGACGACCCCTCCAAGGTGGAGGTCGGCCCCATCACCAACCACGCACACGACTAGGAGCTGTCATGATCCCGGGTTCCAATAAGGACCATCCGTCCTTCATCCGTTCGTTCGGCTATGCGATCGAGGGCTTTGTCACCGCGGTCAAGACCGAGCGCAACATCAAGGTCATGCTGGTTGCCGGTGTTTTGACGGTGATCGTGGGCTTTGTGGCCAAGCTGCAGCTCATCAGCTGGGCGCTCATCGCCATCTGCATCGGCCTGGTGATCTTTGCCGAGCTGTGCAACACCGCCATGGAGGCCATTGTCGATCTGGCCACGCAGGAGCTGCACCCGCTTGCCAAGCGCGCCAAGGACATTGCGGCCGCCAGCGTGTACGTGCTGTCCATCACCGCCGCGATCGTGGGCATCCTGGTGTTCGCCCACGACTTCGGCCTGATCGGCTCCTGGCACTAGCGCCAGATTCCGCTCGCGGTGTGCAATAGGGGACGGGTGCGTTTTGCACATCCGGCACACCGCGTTGCATGATGTGCAAAACGCACCCGTCCCCAATTGCACACCTTTAGTTCCAACGCATCTGTTGAGGAGTACCTATGTCCGACGCCATGACCGATTTCGACCCGTTCGCCGACCTTTCCGACGATGAGCTCGATGCCATGATCGAGGCGGGGGAGTTTCCCGGCGCCATGGACGCGCCCGCCCTGTGCGCCGATGTCCCCGAGGGCTTCCGCTCCGGCTTTGTCGCGCTGGTCGGCCGCCCCAACGCCGGAAAGTCCACGCTGCTCAACGCCTGCTACGGCGAGAAGGTCGCCATCACCTCGCCGGTCGCCCAGACCACGCGCCGCCGCCTGCGCGCCGTGGTCAACCGCGAGGACTGCCAGCTGGTCATCGTGGACACCCCCGGCATCCACAAGCCCAAGGACGGCCTGGGCAGCGAGCTCAACAAGAGCGCCCTGGGCGAGCTCTCGGACGTGGACGTCATTGCCTTTGTGATCGACGCGAGCGCGCCCATCGGCCGTGGCGACGCCTGGGTTGCCGAGCGCGTGGCCGCCGCCAAGGCGCCCAAGGTCCTGGTGCTCACCAAGGCCGACCTTGCGAGCCCTGAGGAGATGCTCAAGCAGCTCGAGGCGGCCCGCGCCCTTGTTGAGTTCGATGACGAGATTGTCGTATCTTCCACCGAGGGCTTCAACGTCGAGGCGTTCGTCGACGTGGTTGCCGCCTACCTGCCGCAAGGTCCGCGCTGGTTCCCCGAGGGCATGGGCACCGACGAGGCCGACGAGGTCATGGTCGCCGAGTTTGTGCGCGAGAAGGTGCTGCGTCACACTCGCGAGGAGATCCCGCATGCCGTGGGCGTTATGTGCGACGAGTTTGAGCGCCCCAAGCGTGACCTGCTGCGTCTGCACGCTACCGTGTATGTTGAGCGCGAGGGCCAGAAGGGCATCATCGTGGGCAAGGGCGGCGAGATGATCAAGCGCATCGGCGTCGAGGCGCGTCGCGACCTCGAGCGCATGTTCGGGTGCCGCGTTTTCCTGGCGCTCGATGTGAAGGTCAAGCCGCATTGGCGCGAGGATGCCCGCGAGATTCGCCGTTTTGGCTACGCGGCGGACGATGAGTAGCACCCATCCCCGGGCGTCTCGACCTATACATCGCCTGCTCGGACAGTCCTGCCCGCTCGAAGGCCCCACCGGGGCCTTCGGCTCGTGCGGAACTCGCATTCGACGTATAGGCCGTGACGTGGGAATGGTCCATCTGGTTGCGAGCGGCCATGGCTGGTAGCAGGACGTATCGCACGAAGGCGATCGTGCTTGATAAGACCAAACTCAAAGAGACCGACCTTATCCTGACGCTCGTCGACCAGACCGGTCGGCAGGTCCGCGCGGTGGCCAAGGGCGCACGCAAGCCGGGCAGCCGTCTGGCCGCCCGGTGCGAACTGTGCTGCGAGGTCGATCTGCTGTTGGCGCATGGGCGCAGCCTGGACATCGTATCCCAGGCGGAACTCGTTGCGGCGCCGCTGGGGTCGCAGCCCAGTTATGAGCTGCTCATGTCTGCGAGCGCGGTGGCTGAGGTTGCCCGCCATTGCACGTACGAGGACGCCGAGGACCCATTCGTGTTCGCGATCACGCGCGCGGTTCTCGCACAGCTGTCCTCGCTTGACGCGCCGCATCTCGACCTCATTGTTGCCGCGTACGTGTTTAAGCTGCTCTCGCACATTGGGTACCTGCCCGATTGCTCCTCCTGCGTGGCGTGCGAGGACGAGGCGCCAACGTATTTCTCCGCGCATGCGGGCGGTCTGCTCTGTGCGAGCTGCGCCTCGAGTGTGGCCGGCAGCGAGGCACTCGAGCCCGGCGAACCCGCTTGGCTGGCGAGCCTCATCTCCCTGAGGTTCGATGAACTCGCCGCAACACCCATCGATCCGTATACGGCCGCGCGCCTCCTCGGCTTCTCCCATGTGTGGGCCGCGACCCACTTGGACTGCCGCCTGCGAGCGCTCGAGTTCTTGCTGGGGCGTTAGCCCACTTCCTGGCCCAATTGCCGGCTAAATCTGCCCAATATCTGTAAATATGTAGCTGGGCAAATGAATGTAAGTAATTTATGGTCATTTTGCTACAATTGCAACTCGATAAAGTCTGTTTGCACAACGGGAAATGGAGAGGTTAGTTAATGACACTTCTCGAATTGCTCGACTTGATGAAGAAACGCATCAAGCTCGTCATTGGTCTGCCGATCGTGTGCGCTCTGCTCATCGGCGCGTATTCCTTCATGTTCATGCCGGATACGTACACCGCAACAACTAGCATGTACGTGCTCACCAACCAGGAGCAGTCTGCCGGCAACCTGTCCACGGACCTTTCTGCGTCCCAGATGGTGGCGAATGACGTCACCACGTTGCTCAACTCCAATCGTGTGCGCAAGGCGACTGCGGATGACCTGGGCCTCAAGAGCCTCAAGGACTTCGAAATCGAAGTCACCAGCGCTACGACCTCCCGCGTGATTGAGCTTTCCGTAACCGGCACCGAACCCGAGCTGGTTGCCAAGGTCGCTAACTCAATTGCGGAGAACGTTGCCGCAATCTCCCAGGATGTAATGAAGGTCGAAGCAGTCAATATCATTGACGCAGCCCTTGCTCCCGTTGCGCCGAGCGGTCCTTCGCGCCCGCTGTACGTTGCGGTTGCGTTTATGGGTGGTTTGTTCATGGCGGTTGCGATCATCGTTGTCGCAGACATGTTGAACACCAAGGTTCGTACCGCCGATGAGGTTGAGGAGATCCTTGGTATCCCGGTGATTGGTCGTATTCCGGTTGTGAAGGGCGGTCGCTAATATGGCGAAGAAGCAGAAGAAGGTCGGAATCGATCAGATCCATATGCAGAACGCGGTCAAAACGCTTGCTGCTAATATCCGTTTCGCGTCCGTCGATGATCCGATTCGCTCCATCGTCGTGACCTCCTCGGTCCCCAACGAGGGTAAGACCACGGTTGCCATTTCCCTGGCTGAGGCGATTGCGAGTTCTGGTAGCAGTGTGCTGCTGCTTGAGTGTGATATGCGTCGCAGGTCTATCGCCAACAGCCTGGGCATTCATGCTCGCTCCGGTGTTTACTCTGTGCTCTGCGGCCAGACGGCACTTGCCGATGCCATGGTCGCAACTGGTACGAGGGGCATGTACTTCCTGGACAGCGAGCCGCATATTCCCAATCCGGATGTGCTGCTGAGCTCAAAGCGATTCCGCAAGATGGTCGATGCGGCCCTCGACAGCTTCGATTACGTCATTTTCGACACGCCGCCCTTGTCTGCTTTTGTGGACGCTGCGGTTCTCTCTACGGTGGCTGATGGCACGCTGCTCGTGGTTGGCCAGAACGTTGTTCGTCGTGACGAGCTGGCATCTTCGCATGCGCAGCTTGAAAAGGCGGGTGCCAATCTGATTGGCGCGGTTATGAACCTCTGCAAGAGCGAGAAGAGCGAGTACTATACCGAGTACTACTCTCGTGGCGGAGATGACTCTAATGCCCCCGCTGCTCCGGTCAACGCGCCCACGAGTCAGGCCGTTTCTAAGCCGTCCTCGCCTCGCCCCGTTGCCCGTAAGGCGTCCCGAGCTGCTGGTGCCTCCCGTCAGTCAGCTCCCGCTGCACAGAATCCTGTTGCGGCGCAGGGACTTAAACCTATCCCGCAGACGAGCGCCAAGATTGCTCCGGACACCACCGCTCAGTTCATTGCCAGCATTCAGCCGGGGTCTAAGAAATAACAATAAATCGATTTGACTTCCGCCGCATCTCATGTGCGGCGGAAGTCTTTATAGCTGATGGGATTTACCTTGAGGGATATTCATTGCCATATTCTGCCCGGTGTCGATGACGGTGCTCCAGATCTTGCCAGCAGCCTTAAGATGCTCGAGGCTGCCAAGGAGGCGGGGGTTACGAGCATTGTCTGTACGCCACATTGCCGTGATCCGTATTTTGACCATAATGCGATGTGGAACGCATTTTACGAGTTGCAGGCACATGCCGATGGGTTTCCCCTGCAAATGGGCTTTGAGGTGGCGCACCCCAAGCTCGTCGAGCTGGGTGTCGAAGAATGGGCCCCATACCTGTGCTTCGATGGGAGTAATGAGTTTTTGCTCGAACTCGATCCGCATGCAGGGGAGCGGGACTTCGAAGACTATGAACGCACGATTTACGAACTCCAGGGGTTGGGTTATTCGGTGATCATTGCCCATCCTGAGAGATATCGTGCCATTCAGCGCGATCCAGACATTGCTGAACGGTTGGTCCGGATGGGGTGTCATTTACAGGCATCTGCAGATTTTATGGGTGGAGGGCGATTTGGCAAGGAAAAAAAGCCTGCCAAGAAACTCTTTGAGCGCAATTTGTACAGGTATATCGCCAGTGACGCGCATATGCCCGAGCATTACAAATACCTTACCCGGGCGATTGATAAATTCCCACGCCGCGGAGCACATTTTGCGGTATAAATAAAGAGTTTAAAAAGTAGCATATTACGAATCTGTTCGATTGATTCTATGATCATCGGATTCGTAGCATGCTACATTCGTCCACATATCTTTCTCCACTGGGGATCGTGCCACGTGCAGAGTCTGGCGGTGTTAAGAGAGCGAATACGACTTTCCGCGAGACGCAGCTCTATGGCGAAGCCTTGACGTTGTTGTCTCAATGTTAATGGGCCGTTCAGCGTAATGTCGATTGAGGGGACTGTATGTCAAAGGGCTCTTGGTATGTAATTCAGGTTACTACGGGAGCAGAGCGAAGGTTCTGCTCCCTTATAGAGCTCCTCTCGCCTCCGGGTGCCGTTGAAGAGTGTTTTTCTCCTCGATATGCAACGCAAATTAAGAAGGCGGGGGAGTGGATTGATGTCCAAAAGCCATTGCTGCCTGGATACGTGATTGTGGTGAGCGATCGGCTTGATTTGGTGATTCGCACACTGCGAGAAATCCCCGAATTCACACGCTTGCTCAAGATGGGAGAGTCGTTCGTTCCCTTAGCCGCAGAAGAACGCGCTCGCATTGAAGCCTTGAGCAATACCCACAATCGTTGCATTGATATGAGCATGGGGGTTATCAAGCACGGAAGAGTTGTTGTTCAATCTGGCCCTCTGCGTGGGCGAGAGGCGATGATAGTGAGTGTGAATCGACATAAGAACGTTGCTTTTGTTGAGTTTGAGATATGTGGACGTATGGTTAAGACGAAGGTTGGTTTGGGAATTGTCAATCGATGAGATGGGAACTCGGCGGCAAGAAGATCGCATCTTGCACGTTGATTCAGATGTCCTGGGGGGGGGCAGCTCCCAATGGAGATAATAGATAGCTGTAACCGTAGGGACAAAGATTCCTACGATGAAAGCATCGACGATTCGCCTATCGTAAAGGCTCCCACTTCAATACCAGTTGCAGGTACAAGAGAATCGGCCAGGCTTGAGGAGCGCTCGGTGCGTCGCCTCTCCCTTATGCGTAATGCTCAAGCTTATGATTGCGAGCGGTTGGGGTATCGTTTTGTGAAGCGATGCTTCGATATCGTATTTTCCGCTGCTGTTATTACGGTTGCTTTTGTTCCGTCGTTGGTCCTCTGTGCGGCGATTGCCATCGAGAGCCCAGGGTGCCCGCTGTACCGCCAAAAGCGCGTGGGGCGTATCGGTGCTGACGGCAAGCCTCGCGAGTTCACCATGTGGTAGTTCCGGAGTATGGTGAAAGGCGCCGACAAGATGAAGGACGCCCTGCTGGCCGAGAACGAAGTCGAGGGCCCCATGTTCAAGATGAAGGACGATCCGCGTGTTACGAGGATTGGGCACTTCATCCGCAAACACTCTATCGACGAGTTCCCGCAGTTCCTGAACGTGCTGGTGGGCGACATGTCGGTGGTGGGCCCGCGTCCTCCGCTACCGCGCGAGGTCGCGCAGTACGACGAGTGGGCCATGCAGCGCCTGGCCGTGAAGCCGGGCCTCACCGGCCCCTGGCAGGTGGGCGGCCGCTCGGACGTGGACTTCGACGACATGGTGCGGCTGGACCTAGGTTACATCGCGCGCAGGTCGGTCGCCATGGACTTCAAGATCATTTTGCAGACGATTGCGGTCGTCTTCACCGGAAAGGGGGCGGCGTAAATGGATCTCTCGAAGGCGAAGGTCTGCATCCCAACCTCTAGCGGCGGGCATCTCACACATATGCTCCTTCTGGAGCCGATTTGGTCCCGCATGCAAGATCGGTTCTGGGTTACGTTCGACAAGGACGATTCTAACGCGAGACTCATCGGGGAGCGGGTGTACCATTGCCACTACCCTACGAACCGCAACGTTCCCAATCTCATCAGGAACACGGCGCTTGCCTGGAGAGTGCTGCACAAGGAGCGCCCCGATTTGATCATCTCATCGGGTGCTGCCGTGGCGGTTCCGTTCTTCTTGATCGGCAAGATGCTGGGCGCCAAGTGCGTGTACGTGGAGGTGTTCGACCGCGTGGACAGGCCGACCATGACCGGGCGGATGCTTAACGGGGTCGCTGACCTGTTCGTGGTTCAGTGGCCCGAGCAGCTGGAAGTGTACAAGAACGCAGTCGACCTCGGGTCGATCTTCTAGGGATGTTGAACCGATGATTTTCGTGACCGTGGGCACCCATGAGCAGCAGTTCGACCGTCTGGTGAGGGCTGTGGACGATCTGAGGGCGGACGAAACGATACGCGAGTCTGTTTTCGTTCAGACCGGCTATTGCACGTTCGAGCCTAATCACTGCGAGCACTCGAAGTTTGTGCCTTTCAAGCGCATGAAGGAAATGATGGCACAGGCCGATGTGGTGATCACGCACGGCGGGCCCTCCAGTTTCATTGAGGCGATGGCCGCGGGTAAGGTGCCCGTCGTCGTCCCTCGCAGGGGTGATTTAGCCGAGCATGTGAACGACCACCAGGCCGACTTCGTGCGCATCGTTGCCGAGCGCCAGGGCGGCATCGTGCCCGTGTACGACATGACTGATCTGCCGCAAGCGATAGAGCTCGCCCGCGAGCTTTCGCGCGGCGTGGAGTTCAGGAGCCACAATGCGGAGTTCTGCGAGGAACTGCGTCGACTTATTGAGGAGCTTTAGCGCCATGATCCCAAAGAAGATCCACTACATCTGGTTCGGCGGCAACCCGCTGACCCCCCTTGCCGAGAAGTGCATCGAGTCGTGGAAGAAGTACTGCCCCGACTACGAGATTGTGCGCTGGGATGAGTCGAACTTCGACATCAACCAGAACCGCTACTGTCGAGAGGCGTACGAGGCCAAGAAATGGGCGTTCGCGAGTGACTACGCGCGCCTGTGGGTGCTCGTGAACGAGGGTGGCATCTACATGGACACCGACGTGGAGGTGCTTCAACCGCTTGATAGGTTCCTTTGTCTGCAATCTTTCTCCGGCTTTGAAGCCGAAGAAAGATTGCCGACAGGACTCATGGCGTCCTGTCGGCAGCAGCCTTTCTTCGAGAGGCTTCTACATGACTACGCCGACAGGTCGTTTTTGAAGCCGGACGGCTCACCCGACCTGACCACCAACGTGACCGCCATCACCAAGGCCTGCGTGGACGCGGGATTGGTGCTGAACAATACCGAGCAGACCGTGGAAGGGTTCACTCTGTTTCCCTCGGAGTACTTCTGCCCCAAGGACTGGCTGACCAAGGAGATCCACCTGACGGAGAACTCCTACGCCATTCACCACTTCGACGGCTCGTGGGCGGACGGCGGTACGAGGCTCAAGCACAAGTTGATGCGGGCGTTGGGCCCGAAGGGCGTGAAGGCCGTGAAGAGGATTCTTGGGAGGTAGGGCCTTGAAGAGGAAAGTAATGCTCGTTTTCGGCACTCGCCCGGAGGCTATCAAGATGTGCCCGCTCGTGAACGAGTTGAAGGGCCAGCCGAATGAGTTCGACGTCGTGGTGACGGTCACTGGTCAGCACCGCGAGATGCTGGACCAGGTATTGCGCGTGTTTAATGTGGTTCCCGACCACGACTTGGCCATCATGAAGCCGGGCCAGACGCTGTTCGATGTGACGTGCGACGTTCTGTTGAGGATAAAGGCTGTGCTGGAAACTGAGAAGCCCGACGTGGTGCTGGTACACGGCGATACGACTACCAGCTTCGCCGCAGCTCTTGCTTGTTTCTACCTGCAGATACCCGTGGGCCATGTGGAGGCGGGCCTGCGCACCCACGACATCTACTCGCCCTGGCCCGAGGAGTTCAACCGCCAGGCGGTGGACATAATCTCGGAATATTACTTCGCGCCCACGGAGGCTTCCAAGAAGAACCTCCTGGACGAGGGCAAGCCCGAGTCCAAGATATGGGTGACGGGCAACACTGGTATCGACGCACTACGTACCACGGTTCACGAGGGCTACAGCCACCCCGAGCTCGACTGGGCCAAGGGGAGTCGCCTGATACTGATCACGGCGCACCGCCGCGAGAATCTGGGTGAGCCCATGCGCAGCATGTTCCGTGCCATTCGCCGTGTGATGGAAGAGCACCCCGACACCAAGGCCATCTACCCCATACACATGAACCCATTGGTGCGTAAGGCCGCCCATGAGGAGCTTGACGGCTTCGACAGACTGCACATCATAGACCCTCTGGAGGTGCTGGACTTCCACAACTTCCTGGCAGCTGGCTATCTCATCCTCACGGATTCCGGCGGCATCCAGGAGGAGGCACCCAGCTTGGGAAAGCCGGTGCTGGTGATGCGCGACACGACCGAGCGCCCAGAGGGCGTAGCAGCAGGTACTCTGAAGCTGGTGGGAACGGAAGAGGACACGATTTACCGTGAGTTCAGCAGACTTCTCTCCGATGATGCGGAATACGATGCCATGAGCCATGCTTCCAACCCCTACGGTGATGGGTATGCCAGTGGGCGTATCGTCGACGTATTGGCGGGGGCGAAGGCGTGATGGGCGCCTTGGCGCTTGGGAAAGGCAATGCTCTTGGCAGCATGAGTGTGCTCGATCTTTTCTTTTTCGTTATGCTCGCCGCATGCGTCATCTTCCAGACGTGGGGATACTCGTTCAGCGACGGGGTCTACATCGGAGTAGTTGCCCTTACGGGCATCCTTGCAGCGGCGAAGATGCTCGTCTCCCGATATACGGCTCGTGATTTATTCGTCTGTGTCTTTCTCCTGGGTATAGGTTTGTATTTTGCGTTGAAGGCACACCGGTACACTGTGCTTTTGTCCGCTGCGCTTCTCATCGCTGCGAAGGGCGTGGAGACGCGCCGGCTTTTGACTGGGTTCCTTGGAATCAAGGCGTTCGCGATCGCCTCCCTTTTCGTATTGGCGGCCGTCGGCGTCTTCAGCGTTGAGACTTTTCAGCATTACCGCATGACCTCCGGCGAGTTTGAGACAAGGACTCTTATCAACGGCGCCGCCACCAATATCGTTCATCTCGGCTTCTTCACCGTTGCCGTGCTTTGGCTCTGCTTGCGTTACGGGCGGATTCGCGTGCGTGATGTGGTTGTGCTCTTGGCGCTCGACGTGACGTTGTATCTCGGTGTTACGAGGAGTACCGCGGGGGTGGCGCTAAGCGCCCTGGCTGTTCTGTTCATGTTCACCTGCTCAAAGTCGAAGGGGGTCGAGGGCGTGTTCTTGAGGCTTGCGCCTTTTGTGCCCTTCGCATTAATGCTGATCATGGTGACCCTCGGGTACGCTTACGGCTCAAGCGGGTTCATGGATTTCATCAACAAGCTTTCTACGGGGCGAATCGCTTACGACCATTACTGGTTGACGGCATACGGGCCTACCCTGCTTGGCTCTGACTTCGCCGAACTCATAAGCGAGGGGAACTTCGACGACAGTTTCGTCTACGTGCTCGTCGTGTACGGAGTCGTTTTCGCCGCGCTGCTCTACGGTGCCGTGACTAAGCTCCTCGTTGAAATGCGCCAGAGGGAGGCAGCTCCAGGAGCGCTCTTGGTCGTGCTCTTCCTCGTCTACAGCGCTGCAGAGAGCATGTACCCAAGCGCCGTCGTCAACCCGTCGCTATTCCTGCTCACTTCTGTCCTTTTCGATCGACAGCCGAAGTTGGGTGGCTTAGGTGACGGTTTCAATCGAGGATCTGAGGCTGCGCGACGGGGCGAAAAGGATAAAGACACGTATTCGATCAGACGAGTTGCGAGAAACAATGAATTGCATGCCAATAGTTAGCGTTGTGGTTCCCGTCTATAACGCGGAGCGGACGATACTGCGGTGTCTTGACAGTCTGGTCGCGCAGGATTCTGTCGACTTTCCGGTCGAGGTCGTTGTCGTGAACGATGGCTCGACGGACGGCACGTCGAGGAAGCTTACGGCATATGCGGGAGCGCACGCTAACGTGCTCGTTGTGAACGTCGAGAACGGCGGACCCTCGCGTGCGCGCAACATCGGGCTTTCGCATGCGACGGGCCGTTGGGTGACGTACTGCGACTCCGATGACTGGGTCGACCCCGGGTGCTACCGCGACGCTGTGGGGGTTGCCGAGAGGCGCGGCGCCGGCATAGCCGTGTTCGGTTACAAGAATGTGCGTCCTTGCTCCACGAAAGTCCATGAGAGGAGGGTTACGCGGGTGGTCGACACCGACGAGCTTGCCAAACGGTGTCTTCTCGACCCGAATGTGCAGGGGTTCTCGTGGAACAAAGTGTACTTACGTGAGCTCGTTGCACAAGAGCGCTTCCCGGAGGACGTGCATGTATGCGAGGACCTGATTTTCAACATCGGCATCTGCGAAAGGAAAGTGAGGACAAAGGTGGTTCTAGTCCCCGGGGCTCCCTACAATTACGATCTGTCGGGCATGAGCTTGACGAGGGGCGGTGATGCGGGAGGTGGCGTGAAGTCCGTCTTGGCGGCCATCGCCGAGAAGGGCCGCTTCGCTCCCGAGGCGAGGGGCGCGGCCTACTCCATCGCCATCAAATCGGCCTATCAAACGATGCGGGGGGGTGTCGCTACATCTGCGGGTGACCTCTCGCGCGCCCGTGACTTCTATCTCAGCCGGTTCTGTCCCATGGCAGAGAAGGCCAAGGTTGCCATGCGTTGGGCCATGGTGGCGTTCGGCTCGCTGAAGGCGGCCTGCTGTGAGCGCCGCGAGGAGCAGGTTCCTCATTGAGGGACTCAGGGGCAACAGGCGGGGCATCGAGGTGGCCGTTGATAACTTCGTGCGTGCCGTGGGCGGCCGCGTGGGGTTCGATTATCTGCTGCACGGGGTGCCGCTGGGATCGAAAGCATTGATGAGGGAAGAGACCGCTTGGGTTTCTTATCGCAGTTTCTGAAATTTCATATCCGGGACGTGACTTTGGACTAAAAGGTTGTTTTCTTACCTTGGATTGGACTGATTGCCCATGAACATTGCAATTTTGACCATACAGAGCCTCAACTACGGCAACAGGTTGCAGAACTACGCGCTGCAGACCGTTCTTGACGGACTGGGAAACCGCACCTGCTCCCTCAGGCGCGACGCCGGCTTTCACGGGACGGGAAAATCCAACCTGCGCGACGTTAGGATCAGGCTCGGCGCTATTAGGCGCGGGCCTGGCAGGTACAGGTCGTTCAGGAGGTTCGACCGCGATTTCATATCCTTTTCGAGTTCGGTTGTTTCGAAAGAATACGTCTCCCCAAATCTGAATTCGACCAACGACTGTTTTGTGATTGGGTCGGACCAGGTATGGAACCCCGATTTTGGCTTCAACAGCGATTTGGAGTACCTGCCGATGGTGCCCTGCGGCAAGAAGGTCGCGTACGCGGCGAGCTTCGGCGTGGCTGAGATCGCGGTAAACCGAGAGAGGACGGCAGGGCTGCTCGAGGACATCGGGGCGATATCCGTTCGCGAGGCCGCCGGCGCGGATATCGTCCGCGAACTTACCGGCCGCGACGTTCCGGTAGTACTCGACCCGACGCTGCTGCTCGACCCCTCGGATTGGATGGTGGTTGCCAAGAAGCCGAGCGGATTCTACCCGGACCGCCCCTATGCCTTCAAATACATCCTTGGGGACGATGTGAACGACGGCCGCGTCGCCGCGCTCGCGGATTCCCGCGGCCTCGAGGTGCTCGACGTGATGGACGGGTCCCTGGCCGCAGGGCCGTCCGAGTTCGTCTGGCTTATCGCTCACAGTGAGCTCGTCTGCACTGACTCCTTCCACGCGAGCGTCTTCGCACTGTTGTACCATCGACCCTTGGCCATATTCGAGCGTGTCAGCTCCGACGCCGACATGTCGTCGCGGTTCGATACCCTGTGCGCCAACTTCGGCCTCGCGGGACACCGCTCATCTGAGACCTCCTTCTGCGAGGACGCCGTCTTCGGCACGGATTGGGACGACGTCGACGTGCGGCTGTCGGGGCTCCGCACCTCCTCGCTGGCGTGGCTGGGGGACGCTTTGGGCGATGTCGCCCGTGGCTAGCCAGCGCAAAGCCGGGGCTATCCTCGGGTACGCGAACATCATCGTAAAGAACCTCGTCAACTTGGTCTACACGCCGATGCTCCTTGCCTTCGTTGGGCAGGCGGACTACGGTGTGTACCAGACCGCGAACTCGTTCGTCTTCTCGCTCACGCTCCTCACGTTCGGCTTCTCGGAAGCGTACGTCCGTTTCTACACCCAGAAGAAAACGAGGGGTACCGAGGAGGACATCCGGGCCCTGAACGGCATGTACCTCATGCTCTACGTCGTGGTCTGCTCCGTGGCGCTGGGGCTGGGCCTCGCGTTCGCCGCGAACGTCGACACCTTCTTCTCCGGGAGTTTCACCCCCGGGCAGGTGGGTCTCGCCGGTAAGCTCATGGCCATCATGGCGTGCAACGTCTCCCTGACGCTCTTTTCCACCGTCTTCGACGCGTACATCGTCGCCCACGAGCAGTTCAGGTACCAGCAGACGAGGCAGATGTTCACGTCGCTGGCGACCCCCGTCATTGCCTTCGCACTGCTCAACCTCGGCTTGGGCGCGGTCGGCGTGAGCCTGGCGCAGCTCTCCGTCACGGTGGTCCTGCTGGCGCTCAACGTGAGGTTCGCCTACTGCAGGCTCGGCATGCGCTTCAGCTTCAGGGGGTTCGACGCGCCGCTCTTCCGCGCCATCGCGGCGTTCTCGGCGTGGATCTTCGTGAACCAGGTCTGCGACCTCGTCAACCAGAGCGTGCCGAACATGGTGCTCGGAGCCCTTACGAGCGCGACGGTCGTCGCGGTGTTCGCCGTGTCGGTCCAGATCAGGAACGTCTTCGTCTCCCTCTCGACGGTGATGTCGAACGTTTTTATTCCAAAAATCAATCAAATCGTCGCCACTTCTGATGATAATAATGAGCTCGTGCGGTTAATGACGCGCGTGGGGCGCTACCAGATGTTCCTGTTCTGCTGGGTTTACTGCGGGTTCGTTCTGCTAGGACGCTTTTTCGTTTCCAGATGGGCGGGCGAGGGCTTCTTGGACGCCTACTACCTCATTTGCGCCATGACGCTGCCGCTCGGCATCCCGCTCTGCCAGAACACGGGCATCGAAATCCAGCGCGCAAAGAACCGCCACAAGGCCCGCTCCGTCGTCTACTTGTGCATGGCGCTGCTGAACGTGGCGTTCACGTGGGTCGCATCACCTTACCTGGGGTATTGGGCTCCGGCGATCGCCTACATCGCGAGCATCTCGCTGGGTAACGGCCTGTTCATGAACTGGTACTACCACGCCAGGATCGGGCTCGACATGGGCTACTTCTGGAGGCGGAACCTGCCGGTCGCGCTCGTCTCGGCGGGGGTGCTCGTCGTCTGCATGGGGCTCTCGCGGCTCGTGCCCGTTTCGAACTGGCCCTCGTTCCTGGCCTGGGGCGCCGTCTACACCGCCCTGTTCGTCCTGGCGATGTGGTTCTTCGTCCTCGATGACGGGGAGAGGGCTTCCGTCGCCTCGAAAGTCCGATTCCTGAAGCGGGAGGCATGATTGATATGTCATGTGCTGTGCCGAAGATAGCGAAGCTGGGCGATGCCTGCTGCGGCTGCGGGTCCTGCGCCGCCAAGTGCCCCAAGGGATGTGTGGAGATGGTTCCGGACGCTGCCGGTTTCCTACGTCCCGAGGTCGACCTTGAGGCCTGTATCGGCTGCGGTGGATGCGACTCCGTGTGCCCCGCGATTGGGGGACGGCCTGAAGATACCGTGACGTCCGTCTGCTGGGCGAAGTCGCGCGACAGGGACGAGAGACTCGCGTCCTCGTCCGGCGGCATCTTCGCGCTGCTGGCCCATGAGGTGCTCTGTGGCGGAGGAGTGGTCGTAGGGGCGGCGTGGGCCCCCGGCTTTAAAGCCGTTCGTCACGTCCTGGTCGAAGACGAACGCAACCTCGACTCGATCATGCGCTCCAAGTACGTCCAGAGCTCCGTTGGGCGCGAGGTATACGAGGGTGTGCGCGTCTCCCTCCGCGACGGCAGGAGGGTGCTGTTCGCCGGCACGGCGTGCCAGGTCGCGGGGATGCGCGCGTACCTGGGGAGGCTCGCGGATTCCGAGGGCTTCCTCGCCGTTGACGTCATTTGCCACGGCACTCCGTCCCCGCTGCTCTGGGAGAGGTGGGCTGAGCATAAGGAGCGCGTTGCCCACACGGCGCTTCGCGCCGTGAATATGCGGAGTAAGACAACCGGATGGTTGTCTTACTCCGCATCATACGCTTACGCGTATGATGCGGAGAAAGACGGCGCGTCGGCTTCGCCCGCGCCGGAGCCGGACAGCTGCGTGTTCGGCAAAGATTGGTACATGAAGGCCTTTCTCGCCAATGCCTGCCTTAGACCTTCGTGTTATGTCTGCCCGGCGAAGCGCTCGTGCGGGTCGGACATCACGTTGGGTGACTTCTGGGGCATTCAGTCGGCGCACCCCGAGGTCGACTACGAGGGCGGCGTGTCTTCCGTCATCTGCAACACGCCGAAGGGTGTGGCCGCGTTCGAGGCGGTGGGTCCTTGTGTCGAGAGCGGCGAGTCCTCCCTCGAGAGGGTCTTGCCCGGAAACCCGAGCCTGGTTTCGCCTGTCGCCCCCTACGCGAAGCGCGGCGAGTTCATGCGCGACCTTGAGGGCGGCATGGACATAGAGGAGATGATGCGCAGGTACGACTTCAGGGCCACGCTTGCCCAGAGGGTTCGCGCCAAGCTCGGAACGGTCAAGCGTCGGGTGCTCGGGGTGGTGAGGGCTTATCATGCCTAAAGACCGCTACCTCCAGGCGGTGCGCGGCGCCGCTATCACTGCCGTCGTGCTCATCCACTGCTTGCCCCAGTGCGACGTCTCTGTTGTCTGAGGCCGCTTCTGAATTGGGCGGTTGCCGCTTTCCTCTTCTTGTCCGGCCTGCTCGCCATTGAGGCGCGTATCGCTCGGGGGGTGCTCGGGCACAGGATCCGGCGCACGTTGCCGCCGTATGTGGTTTGGAGCCTGGCGTACGCGCTGCTCCTGCAGGACTCTAGCGTGCTTGGCGCTCTCAGGGCGCTTCTAACTGCGGGCGCCTCGGCGCAGATGTATTTCATCGCGGTGTATCTGCAGCTGACGATGCTCACCCCTCTTCTGTACCGGCTGCTCAGGTGGCGACCCTTGATAGCCTATGCTATTACGCCGTTGAGTTTGGCGGTATATGAGGCATTGACTGTTGCCGGTATCGCGTTGCCTATATTGGGCAGGCTGTTCCCCATGTGGCTCATATTCTACGTCGTTGGTTTGGATTGGAAGCGCTGGCGCGATCGCTTGCAGGGCAAGTTCAGGGGTGCGCTCGTTGCGCTTGGCGCGTGCTTGGCGATTCAGCTCGCATCCGGCTTCGCTTGGCTTCATATCGGCGACTACAACATGGCTACGACGCAGCTCAAGCTGAGTTCTATGGCGACGTCTTTGTGCGTCATCGCCGTCATCATGCTGTTGCCCGCTTCGGAAAAACACCGGCTTTCCGAGTCTTTCCTCGCAGGTGTGGGCGACGCTTCCTTCGGGATCTATCTATGCCATATGTTCGTGCTCGCCGTCGTTAGGAAGGTCCTGGTTTTCTTTGTATTACCCTCTGTGGCTGGCACCGCGCTGTTGTGGTTGCTCACGATGATCCTCTCCTTCGCTTTCTGTGTGCTTGTTAGAAAAGGAGCTCCAAGGCGAGTCGCTAAATTGCTGGGTATGTCGTAGGCTGTCGTCTTTTTGTACGGTCAGGGTGGGTGCCCAGCTGTACCAAAATTGGCTCGTGCTGTTTGGCAAGAGTGCATTGACGATAATTGTTTCGACTAATGGGGTCGATTGGCTTCTGCACTAAGCGCGTTTGTGCGGTTGGAAGCCGAACGCAGTCAAGGTGTACACGAGGGCCCTGTTCAAGCGGGACTAGGTTTTTCCATATCGTCTGGTTTTCAGCCCTCGACGGCTTCGGTCGCCGAGGGCTCTGCAGTTTACGTGGCATGGGCTGGGGCGAGTCAGCGCGGGGCCTGCGGGTCACGAAGATGGCGTACTGTGAATATGCTGCGGGCCGGGGTAATAATCATATCGGTAGCATGAGCGCGGACCGGGAGGCACCATGCCCGACACCACCTTCGAGCCCAAGCGCATCGTCGTCACCGGCGGCTGCGGCTTCATCGGCTCCAACTTCGTCCACCACGTCGTGCGCGAGCACCCGGGCGTCCACGTCACCGTGCTCGACAAGCTGACCTACGCCGGCAACCCCGACAACATCGCGGGCCTGCCCTCGGACCGCGTCGAGCTCGTCGTGGGCGACATCTGCGACGCCGCGCTCGTCGACCGCCTCGTGTCCGAGACCGACGCCGTGGTCCACTACGCCGCCGAGTCCCACAACGACAACTCCATCGCCGACCCGAGCCCGTTCCTCAAGACCAACGTCGAGGGCGCCTACACCCTCATCGAGGCCTGCCGCAGGCACGGCGTGCGCTACCACCACGTCTCCACCGACGAGGTCTACGGCGACCTGGCGCTGGACGACCCGGCCCGCTTCACCGAGGAGACGCCCTACCGCCCGAGCTCGCCCTACAGCTCCACAAAGGCGTCCTCCGACCTGCTGGTGCGCGCCTGGGCCCGCACCTTCTGCCTCGCGGCCACCATCTCCAACTGCTCCAACAACTACGGCCCCTACCAGCACGT
>OLPB01000668.1_pt1 | contig 19375 bp, 20 predicted proteins | sample 1672001 | NCBI WGS metagenome assembly OLPB01 (sample SAMEA3136635, study PRJEB25190) | human gut metagenome | biome: human gut; feature: human-associated habitat; material: faeces | place: Austria | collected 2013 | reverse complement strand
ATTAAACAAATTAAACAAAAAAGTGTGTTATAGTTATACTTGAGGAAATTGGATAGAGTCCAATCAATCGCCCGTACAAATTTTTTTTGAGCATCGTAGAGATACGATGTTCTTTTTTGCTATAAATATAGAATTAAATTTATTTAACCTTTTATTATAACATTATTTAATATCAAAAAAACATTTAAATTTGTAGAGAAAATATAGAATGTAGCAGAGAAATATGATATTATTGGGTTAAATAGAGGAGGACTAATATGGGTGAACAGCAGGGGCAAAACGTTGATGAGGAATTGTTGAATGTAGACGACGAGGAAAAATTAAGAAGAAATTTCAAGTCGGTATACTATATGATGAATGCAAAACCAGATAGCAAGACAAAAATTTTTACTAGCGATGTTTGCATAGAATTGGGAGACATTGAAGAATTAAATGAGTTGATTACTGAGAAATTTAAATCACATTACAATGATGCAGGGTTTATGATTAACGTTGATGTTTCTCTCGAAAATAAAAAATCTATGCATTTTCAAAGTTGGCAAATGTTTGAACAACAAAAATGGGTGCAAAATCATGCCATTGATAATATTTTAATAAAATGGGAATTTAATGCGGAGCTACCAGGCTATTGTGTACCGCAAAAGCATACGTTAATAGTAAAAATGAGTGATGGTATAAAGCCTGAGGATTTATTTAAGATTATGTTTTCTGGTGGTTTCGATGAGATTCAAGAGATTGACAAAGATGCATATCCAGTAGTGGCAAGTGTGGATTTTATTGATTCAATTCTAGGTGATGAACTGCTAGAAATAGTAGCAAGTTGGGTTAAAGGATTGCGCACAAATAATGAATCAAGTGCGTTTATTAACATACTGAAAAAAAATAAAAGAAAAGTAGCCATGTGTATCGAGTATTTTTTGACGTTGGCTTTAGCATTATGTTGCGTAAGGATTGGGACATCCTATATTGAGAAATTATCAATTGATTACATGGGGCAAATTGGCAAAGGAGCTTTTGTTAATTTAATATATTTAGTGTTTATAATGGCTCTTGTATTTATATTAGCTAAAAATATATTTTCAACTGTAGCACAATCAATATTTGAAACACTAAGAGATGTTTCTGCGATGCATACATTTAGCATAACTAAGGGCGATAAAAAGAAACGAGATGAAGATTTAAAAAAATATAAAAGAGTAAAAAATAATGTTATTTATAAAACAATAGGGGCCGTAATATTTAACATTATTTGTGCATTGATTACTAATGCAATTACAAAGGTGGTGTTATGATGAAAAAGATGTTGCTAAAGATAATTAGACTGATAAAAAGATACATAAAATTAATAAATTCAGAATTTGAAAAAGATAGAATAACAGATTACGTAGATGATTTTAAGTTCTATCGAAATAAAAGATATTTTTAATACCGCGCAAAATGGTTATGAGAGTGAACTCGGGTGATCTTCGGACACCCGGGTCTTTTTATGCCTAAATTTAAGGACCTCTAGCTCAGTAGGTCAGAGCAATCGGCTCATAACCGATCGGTCCAGGGTTCGAGTCCCTGGAGGTCCATTTTTAAAAGAAAGGAGTGAGCCTAGATGGCATTAACAGAAAAAAGAAAGCTATTTGCTGATGAATACCTGATAGATCTGAATGCATCTCGGGCTTACAGAGTTGCATATCCAAGAGTAAAAGATGGGGATGTAGCGGCTGCTGCCGCAAGTAGATTATTAAAGATTGAAGAGGTAAAAAAGTATGTAGCGGACCAAATGGAAGCGATCCATAATGAGAAAACAGCGGACGCCCAGGAAGTGATTGAATACCTAACTGCAGTAATGCGTGGGAAGAGTAATGCGGAGGAGATCGTTGTGGAAGGAATCGGAGATGGATGTAGTGAAGCCAGAGCAATAACAAAGGGACCGTCTGAAAAAGAACGATTGAAGGCAGCAGAACTTCTTGGCAAGCGATATGCACTTTTTACTGATAAAGTTGAAACAGATGTTGACATGGATCTTAATATTACAATTGACTATGGCGAGGATGATACTGGATGAACATAAAAGTACAGGCAAATCCTTGTTTTAAAGAAGTTGATCGTAGTAAAAAACGATACATCGTCATGAAGGGTTCTGCTGGATCTGGAAAGAGTGTGGATACAGCACAGCACTATATCCTAAGGCTTATGAATGATCCTGGGCGAAACCTTTTATGTGTCCGAAAAGCAGATGTAACGAATAGAGATAGCACTTTTGCAGAATTGCAGGGTGCTATTTTTCGGATGTTTGGAGGACGATATAAGCGATACTGGTATATCAATGCATCGAATATGATCATAGAGTGCAAGAGTAATCACAATCAGATTATATTTAGAGGAGTGAATGATGAAAGACAGAGAGAAAAACTGAAATCAATCACATTCAAGCGAGGGAAACTTACCGATGTTTGGATAGAAGAAGCAACAGAGATCACACAGTCGGATTTTGAAATCATTGATGACCGATTGAGAGGCGAATTGCCAGAAGGCCAGTTTTATCAGATCAGAATGACATTTAACCCAGTGTCAGTACACCACTGGATCAAGAAAGTGTTCTTTGATCGCACTGATCCGGATGTATTGACTCATCAGTCAACCTACGAAAAGAACAGATTCATTGATGAAGCATACCACAGACGAATGCTAAGACGTAAAGAAGTAGATCCAGAAGGATACAGAGTTTACGGCCTCGGAGAATGGGGAGAAGTTGCAGGATTAATTCTTAAAAACTATATCGTTGAAGAATTTGATCGTACACCAGAACACTTTGATTACATGGTAAATGCACAGGACTTTGGATTTAACCATGCAAACTGTATTGGGGAGGTTGGATTTAAAGATGGCGATCTGTACTTATGTCAAGAACTCTATGTCTACGAAATGGACACAGAAGAAATTATCAAAAAGGCAGCAGGGGGATTCAATAAGAAGCTTCGTATGTGGTGTGATTCTGCGGAACCAGATCGTATCAAGATGTGGAAGAAAGCAGGATACAGAGCAAGAGGAGTAAAAAAAGAGCCAAACAGTGTCAGTGCTCAGATTGATTATTTGAAACAACATAGGATACATATCTATCCAACGTGTGTAAATACAATTAAAGAAATACAGCAATGGAAGTGGAAGAAGGATGAGAGAACCAATACTTATCTAGATGAGCCAGTTCCATTTTTTGATGATGCAATGGCTATGCTGCGTTATTCGATTGAAGAAGAACGAAAGCAGAAACCAAGACTAAACACAAACGTGAAGGGAGGATTATGATGCGTAAAGAAATTTATAGAATATCGCCAGACGAAGAACTAACAGATGCGAAGTTGCGTCGGTTTATCGAAAGGCATGCTGCAGAAAGCACGTTTCGGTATAAACAATTACAAGATGCATACGAAACAGATTTCCCAATCTTTCACAAAAAACCGAAACCAGAGTGGAAACCCGATAATCGTATTGCTGTAAACTTTGCAAAATACATTGTAGACACAATGAACGGATATTTCATTGGAAATCCAATCAAAATCATAGTAGATGATGGAGAGGAAACGATTGAAAAATACATAGAATTCCTTGATCAGTATAATGATCAGGATGACAACAATGCAGAATTGTCTAAGATTTGCTCTATTTATGGAAAAGGGTACGAAATGTATTATAACGATGAAGAAGGAAACGTCGGAATTATATATTTAGATCCAACAGAAGCGTTTATGATCTATGATGATTCGGTACTTAAACGTGAACGCTATTTTGTTCGGCTATATAGGGATGAGGATAATGTCTTGCATGGAAGTGTATCGGACCAAGAAAAAGTTCGATGGTTTACTATAAAAGGGAAGATTGTTTGGAATGAACAAGAACAATTACATTACTTTAATGGGGTTCCAGCTACGGAATATCGTGAAAATAAAGAATGCCAAGGAATATTCGAACCGGTGATGTCCATAATCAATGCATTCAACAAAGCAATCAGTGAAAAAGCCAATGATGTAGATTATTTTGCAGATGCATATTTGAAAATTATAGGGACTTTGTTAGATGAGGATGAATTGAAACATGTTAGATCAGATCGTGTGATCAACTTTGATGGAGATGGCGAAAGTGTAATCGTTGATTTCTTACAGAAACCAAACGGAGACACGACGCAGGAAAACTTACTTGATCGATTACAAAATCTGATATTTTTAATTGCCATGGTAGCCAATATTTCAGATGAAAATTTTGGAACAAGTTCGGGCATTGCAATGGCATATAAATTGCAGGGAATGAGTAACCTTAGGAAAACCAAAGAACGAAAGTTTACCTCTGGAATGAATCGAAGATATAAGCTGATCTTTAGCAATCCTGGAAATGCTATGAAAAAAGATGATTGGGTGAAGTTACATTACAAGTTCACACCAAATGTTCCAGCAAACCTATTAGAAGAAAGTCAGATCGCGCAGAATCTTTCTGGTGTTGTATCACAAGAGACACAGCTTGGGGTCTTAAGTGTTGTAGATAATCCGAAGACAGAGATTGAGCGTATAGACAAAGAAGAGGAGAAGCCAAGAGATGTAGTGATGCAGCAGATGTTTGGAGACAAGACAGATGAGCAGTAAAAATTACTGGAGAGAGCGAGAAGAACGTCAGAGAAAATTGAATATCAAAAATGAAGCTGAGTATCAAAAGAAATTAGATGATATTTATGCGGATATGCTTGAAAATATAGAAAAGGAGATCAACGAATTCTATGTGAAGTATGCTAAAGCAGAGGGAATCACGATGGCAGAAGCCAAGAAGCGGATCGCCAAGATTGATATTGAAGCATATGCCAAGAAAGCAAAACGTTATGTTAAGAATAAGGACCTCTCGAAGAAAGCAAATGATGAAATGCGGTATTATAATGCAGCGATGAAGATCAATCGATTAGAGCTGTTGAAAGCTAATATTGGAGTGCATTTAGTTGGTGGCTATGATGAACTCGAGAAGATTTTTGGAGACGCATTTACGCAGCGGACAGAGGAAGAAATGCGAAAACAAGCAGGTATTCTTGGAAAGACGATTCAGAACAATGGCGAAAAAGCAGAAGTGATCGTAAATGCGTCTTACAAAAATGCAACTTGGTCAGAACGTATCTGGGCGCATCAGTCAATGCTGAAATCAGAGATTGATAAACTTCTTCAAGAAGGATTGATTCAAGGAAAGCATCCAAGTGTACTGGCAAGACATTTAGAAAAACGATTTGGAGTCAGTGCAAGCAACGCAATGAGGCTGATGGTTACAGAACTTGCAAGAGTTCAGACAGAAGCCCAGAAACAGTCATTTATACAGAATGGCTTTGAAGAGTATGAATACATAGCATGTGAGAAAGCGGATGCATGCAGTCAATGCAGATCATTGGATGGAAAGGTATTTAAAGTCGAGGATATGATGCCCGGAGAAAATGCCCCGCCAATGCATCCGTATTGTCATTGTAGTACAGCAGCTCATATGGATGATAATGATTATGAGAAATGGCTAGATACGTATTCGGAGCATGGACTTGATTTTGAATCGTGGCAGCAGTTGAAAGCACAAAGCAGAAATGATAAAATTCAATTAGATGAAGATGAATTGAGCACTTTAATGAAATATAAAAGTTTTGAGTCTTATACAATCAATGATCTGCTGAGAAGATGTGAAGACCCACAGAAACTTCCAGAAAAAGATCAACAATTTGTCAGTCATTTAGACTCGGCATTAACGAAAGTGCCACAATATGAAGGGGATTTAGTTAGAGCGGTTGATTTTTCTAGTTATGCAGATTGTGAAGAAAGAATAATAAAATGCGTGGAAGAATTTGTTGAAAAGAAAGAAATTATTATAGATCAATACTGGAGTACATCGAAAGAGGAAGGATATAATGAAGAAGCTAAAATTGTGATTTATATTCAAAATTCAAAGAAAGGAAGGGACATTAGTCAGCTCGGACTAGATGAAAAAGAAGTTTTATATGAACGAAAATCAGGGTTTAAAGTTTTAAGTAAAAAGAAAGTAGATGGAGTTTGGTATATTCTTTTACGAGAGGTATAGATATGGCGTATGAAGATATTTATAAAGGATTAATAGAAGAAGAAAAACAAAGAATGATAAAGGATGACATTCCAAAATTTCGAGTTATAGGAGACGCTAATTTATCGGAAGAAGAGTTGGTACAAGCCGAACAAGATTTAAACAAAATAATTAAAAGACTTCGAAAGAGAGCTAAAAACAAAAAATGATAGAAATAAAAGTGCGTGATCATGAAATCACAGTAGTAGGCCATGCAAATTATGCAGAGTATGGCAGAGACATTATATGTGCATCGGTGTCGATGTTATTGCAGAACCTAGTAAAGTCGATTCATGATCTAACCGACGACAAAATAGAATACGATTTAAAAGCTGGACAGGCTTTTATCAAATACAGGAATTTATCAGAGAAATCGAAAACTTTGATAGATTCCTTTTTTATTGGTATTTGCAGCATTGCAGATGCTTATCCGAATTATGTTCGGATTGTGTAACTATTATGACCGAAAAGTCGTTAAACTAAGTTTTTGTTAGCAATGATCTGGAAGAGACGGATCAGGGCGAAAGGAGCAAACATGGAGAAACGCAAGTTATTTTTACAACTGTTCACAGAAGGAGATGACGGTGGGACCGGAGACGGGAATGGCGATGGATCCGGAGCAGAAGGTGGAAATAATGAACCAATGTCGTTTGATGACTTCTTAGCGCAAGAAGGAAATCAGGCAGAATTTGACCGCAGAGTAAACAAAGCAATCAAAACAGCAGTGACCAAATCAGAGGAAAAATGGAAGGCACTGACTGACGATAAGCTGACTGAAGCAGAAAAGCTTGCTAAAATGACCAAAGAAGAAAAAGCGGAATATCGTGCGAAGAAAGCAGAAAAAGAACTGGAAGAACTGAAAAAGATGAATGCCAGAACAGAACTTGCGAAAACAGCACGAAAGATGTTAGCAGATGAAAACATCAACATTCCAGATGAGCTTCTTGGTAATTTGGTAGCAGACGATGCGGACGGAACCAAGGCAGCAGTTGAAGCATTTACGAAAATGTACAAGGATGCCGTGCAGGCAGCAGTCAAAGAAGCGATCAAAGGAAAACCGCCAAAAGCAGGAACAGGCGGTGGAAATACAATCACAAAAGAACAGATCATGGATATTAAAGACCCGATTGAGCGTCAGAAGATGATCCGAGAAAATATCAATCTGTTCCAGTAAAGAAAGGAGACAAAATGGAAAAACACAAATTAGATCTGCAGTTATTCACAGGACCAGACGGAATGACTGGACAGGGAAACTTAGAAGTAAAGGCAAGGGAAATTGACTTTGTAACATCTTTCGGAAAGAATATTCAGGCATTATTAGATGTACTTGGTATCGCAAAGATGATCAGAAAAGAGAATGGAAGTGCCTTAAAAACAAAAGAAGTAGCAGGAGAGCTGAAATCTGGAGATATTGGAGAGGGAGAAGAAATCCCATATTCTCAGTACAAAGTAACAGAGAAGGTATTCGATACAATCAAAATCGAGAAATACCGAAAAGGTGTATCTTTAGAGGCAATTGCTGAAAAAGGATATGATATTGCAGTGAACGACACAGACGAAGAATTTAAATCGGATCTTCAGAATAAAGTTAGCGATAAATTCTACAAACAGTTAAAAGCTGGATCATTAACAGGATCAGAAACGACATGGCAGATGGCGATTGCAATGTCTATCGGAAAAGTTAAGGACAAATTCAAGAAGATGAAAAGAACCGCAACGGGTGTGGCTGTATGGGTTAATACACTTGATGTGTACAAATACCTAGGTGCAGCAGATATTACACTGCAGACAGCATTTGGATTTGAATACATGAAGAATTTCTTAGGTGCTGATGTAGTATTTATCAGCTCTGAGATTCCAGAAGGTGTTGTAATTGCAACTCCATTAAACAACATCGTAGCTTATTACGTCGATCCAGGAGACAGTGAATTTGTAAAAGCTGGATTATCTTACACAACAGATCCAACAACAGGATTCATCGGATTCCATGCACAGGGAACATACGAAAGAGCGATTTCAGATATGTTCGCAATCATGGGCTTACGCCTTTTCTGCGAATATCTAGATGCAATCGCATATACCAGTGTTGGAAGCCGAGATACACAGACTCTTGGAGAGTTACATCTTACAGCAGTAGAAGGTACAAATGCTAGTGATACAGCGATCACAATGGATGAACAGCTCATGTCTATGAAAAATGCATTTAAATATAAAATAAATGCATCTGCGGCAACAACAGTAACTTACGGCATGGATGTAAAGAACTGGTCTAAATGGGATGGAGTATCAGAAATCACAGCAGCAAAAGGCAGTCATGTGACAATTGTTGAGTGTGATCGTAACTATAAAGCAGTAAGATCAGGGGATGTCGTATCCGCTGCAAAAGAATAGTGAGGTGTTGATATGGCTTATGAAGTAGTAAAAGCATTTCATGATCTGCAGGATTATAAAGATGTTAAAGGCGGCAAAGTGTATCATCACTATGATGTTGGAGATACATATCCAAGACAGGGATTAACACCGAATAAAACTAGAATTGAGGAACTTCTTGGGAGCGGAAACGCTCAGGGAGTTCCTTTAATCGCGGAAGTAAAGGAGAAAGCGGATGCTGGAAAAGCTTAAGATAATGCTTTGTTTTGAGGATTCCACACAGGACGAAAAACTGATGCTGATCTTAGATTCTGTAGAATCAAGGCTTCGATTACTTTTAGGTGGTATGGATCCACCAGATGAGATGGAACACATCATTATCGAAGTCGCGATCATTCGTTTTAATCGCATCGGATCTGAAGGACTAGCAAGTCATAACGTTGAAGGAGAAACACAGTCGTATGCGTCTGCAAATGATTTTGCTCCGTTCATGGATGAAATCGAAGCATATTTACAGATGCAAAAGGATGCAAAACGAGGAAAGTTGAGGTTTCTATGAGATATGACACAACGATTTACTTTCAAAAGTTGACACAAGGAGAATATGATCAGGAAACAGGTGATTACAAAGAAGATTCTGTAAGCGAAGATTTAAGACAAGCCTCGATCATGGATACAACAACACAGATGATGCGACTGGTTTATGGGATGATCAAGCAGGGCAGTTTAACGATTCAGTTACAAAATCACTATGATCAGCCATTTGATCAGATCAGAGTTGGAAATACAATCTATAAGGCAGATCATTCAAGGAAGCTTCGAACCAAGCAGACTTTTATTGTGTCGGAGGTGCAATGATGAGTGGAATTAAGGTGAATGGATTAGATCAGCTTAATGCAAAATTAAGAAAGAACATGGATCTTAATGCAGTAAAGATAATAGTCAAAAAGAATGGAGCGGATCTCCAGAAAAAAGCGCAACATTATGTACCGGTAGATACTGGAACATTAAAAAGAAGCATTGGCCTCAATATCAAAGATGGCGGCTTAACTGCGGTTGTAGCACCAACGACAGATTATGCAGAATATGTTGAGTATGGAACACGTTTCATGGAATCACAACCGTACATGCGCCCAGCACTGGGCGAGCAGAAGCAAATTTTTAAAAGTGACTTAGAAAAGGTAATGAAATAACATGGATCCACAGCAGGAACTATTTACTGTGCTGCTGTTAAAACTAAAAGAAAAATATCAGGATACGGGAATTGGTGTGTATGATACATTCTTACCGCCAGATGGAACCCCGTATCCTTTTATTTATCTTGCTGACAGCACACAGGATGATCAAGCAAATAAAACAACAGTCTTTGGGGCAGTCAGCCAGGTAATCCATGTCTGGCATAACAACCAAAGACAGAGAGGAACATTATCGAAGATATTATTAGAGATCAAAGATATGTGCTACAAGATCGAAGAAACAAAAAACTTTGGTTGGAATCTTGTAAGAGTAAATCAAAGAATCCTCTCAGACGCAACAACGAAAGAACCCCTGATGCACGGGGTTTTAGAATTAGAATTTACATTTAATTAGGAGGTAGCAATGTTAAATTTACAGCTTTTTGGAAATGAAGCGGTGCAGGGCAAGAAGATTGTTTATCTGTATCGAATTTTATCAGAAGCACCAACACAGAGTGGTACAGCATTGGCATTCACAACAGAGAATGGCCGTACTAAGTCGAAAGATGCTGATTCTACTGCGACAAAGGATGGTTCTATCAGAACACCTGGTGCTGCAGAAGTGGAAATCACAGCGACATCGATTTTGAAGAAAGGTGATGAGCTAATTAATAAATTAGAGAAGGCACTGGATGACGACGCGTTGATCGAAATCTGGGAAGCAAATTTAGCAGAGTCAGCGGAAGCAGGAAATAACAAGTTCAAAGGAATGTATTTTCAGGGATATTTAACAGAGATTGAATACACAGCTAATGCAGATGAGTTTGTAGAAGTTTCCTTAACGTTTGGTATTAACGGAACAGGTGCAGACGGAGATGTAACTGTGACAACACAGCAGCAGGAACAGGCATATGCATTCGTAGACACACCAAAAACAGGAGCTTAGGAGGATATAACATGTACGAATTACAGATTAATCAGTCAACTTACGAGTTTAATTTTGGCATGGGATTTATGAGAACGCTAAATAAAACTCTCTCTGTTCCAGTAGAAGACATTAAAGGGAAAACAAAAGAGATTGGAATGCGATATAAGATTGCAGAAGTGATCGATGGAGATATTGAAGCATTAGAGGATGTTCTTTTGATTGCTAATAAAGGATTTTCACCTAGATTGGAAAAGAAAGAATTAGATAAGTTTATTGAAGATGAAACAACAGATCTTGATGAACTGTTTAAGTCAGTATTGGGTTTCTTAGAGAGTGCAAATGTTACCAAGAAAACGACACAGGAGATTCAAGATGCGATCAAGGAACAGAAACAGGAGAAATAAAAGATTTCGAAGAACAGTACCGGGAGATAGCAATTGACTGCTTCCGGTATTTTGGTTTTACATCATTTGATCAGGTGGATCAGCTGACGATCGCGCAATATGAGATCATGGCTGAAGCGGCAAGATTAAAAGAAGTAGATAAAGACTATCGAAACCATCTGCAGGCATTTCTTAATTTTGCCGTACGTGCAAAAAAGAAAGCCGGAAAGAACAGACAAAAACCAGTCTATCCAACATTTAAGAAATTCTACGACTACGAAGATGCAATCGATCAGGCAAAACGAAAGAATAAGCCAGATCGATTTGAGAAGATGAAGAGATTGCTAAGAAGGAGGGAGAGCTGATGGCAGAATCATATAGTGTTGAAGCGATATTAACTGCGAGAGATGCTGGATTCGAAGCAGGTATGAAAGCAGCTCAAAAATCCACACTATCTTTAGGAAAAGTTCTTAAAAGCGGAATCGGTTTTGGGGCAATGGTGGCAGTAGGAAACAAAGCGGTGTCTGTAGTCACTTCTGGACTTTCAGAAATTGTAGGAGGATTAAACGAATCAAGTGCTGCATGGAAAACGTTTGAAGGCAATATGGAAATGAATAATCATTTACGAAAAGAGATTGTCAGCACTAAAAAAGAGCTTCAAAAGTTTGCAGAACAGACAATTTATAGTTCTTCAGATATGGCTTCTACATATGCGCAATTAGACGCGGTAGGGACAAAAAGCACGACAAAACTTGTAAAAGGATTTGGTGGTTTAGCCGCAGCGGCAGAAAATCCACAGCAAGCAATGAAAACTTTGTCACAGCAGGCTACACAGATGGCAGCAAAACCTAAAATACAGTGGGAAGACTTCAAATTAATGGTTGAACAGACACCTGCGGGTATTGCAGCTGTTGCAAAAACAATGGGAAGATCTACACAGCAGTTAATTAAGGATGTTCAGGATGGTAAAGTAAAAACCGAAGACTTTTTTGCGGCAATTGCTAAAACAGGAACGAATAAACAGTTCACAAAGCTTGCAACAGAATATAAAACTGTTGGACAAGCAATGGATGGTTTAACAGAGACGGCAGCAAATAAATTGCAGCCAGCGTTTGATAAAGTATCTAGCATTGCAATTAAGGGAGTAAGTGATGTAACGAATCTTTTAGATAATGTCGATGGTAATAAAATAGCGAGCAAGATTGGTGGCTTTGCAACAAAGGCTGGGAAATACTGGTCTGTTTTTAAGACAGATGCAAAAGAAGTAGGACAAGCGTTCGGATCAGCAGTAAGTGCTATTGGAAAAAGCATGGGAGAATTGAATGGGGCATTTGGCTCTGCAAAATCTGTATCTGGATTTAAAAGCATAATTGGTGAAATTACCGGAGGGTTAAAAAGTTTTGCTGGATTTTGTGAAGATCATTCAGATGCAATTGCATCACTGATAACGCAATTACCAAAATTATTAGTAGCTTACAAAGGTTTTAAAATCGTAAAAACTCTTGCACCTGGGATAGGAGGCTTTACGAAATCAATTTTATCGTTAGCTGGAAAAGGAATTACAGGACTTGCAGCAAGGCTTTTTGGGGTAGCAGCAGGCGAGGCGGCCACAGGAAATTCGGCTAAAGTAAGCAATAAGTCAGTTTTAACGATGGCAAAAAGTACAATGATGTTAGGCGTAGGAGTTTTAATGGTTGCAACTGGATTTGGGATTATGGCACAAGCAAGTATTGCACTAGCTAATTCCGGCGGATTGGCAATAGGGATAATGATTGGGATGACTGGTGCATTGGCTGCACTTGTAATTGGCGGAATGGCTGCAATGAAGATATTTTCTCAAACACCAGCAAGAGCACAAGCTGGAGCAGTAGCTTTACTCGCTTTAGGAGCAGGAATATTAATGGTTGCAGCAGGCCTAGCAATCATGTCAGCAGCAAGTATTGCACTTGCAAATGCAGGTACACCAGCGATCGCCTGTATGGCAGGAATGGTTGTAGCTGTTGGAGCGTTAATGGCGATTGCGGGAGCGGTTGGACCAGCGATGACAGCAGGGGCAGTTGGATTTATAGCTTTTGGAGCAGCAATTGTCCTTGTTGGAGCAGGAGCATTATTAGCAGCTGCATCGCTATCAGTTGTTGCAGGAGTATTGCCAACAGTTGTTCAATACGGAACATCAGGGGCGGTAGCAATCGCTGCACTTGGAGCAAGTATGGTTGTCTTTGGGGCTGGATCATTGGTAGCAGGAGCTGGTTGCGTTGTACTTGGAGCTGGTCTTTTAGCAGTAGGAGTAGGAGCTACGACAGCAGGAGCCGGACTTTTAATACTTGGAACATCGCTTACAGTAACAAGTACAGGATTTACTGTATTTGGAAATGTTATCAAAACTGTCGTTGGCGCAATCAGCGGAGGGCTTCGAAGTGTACTTGATGGAATTTCGGGTGTGATCAAGTCTGTTGGAGAATCTGCGAAGAATGCAGGAACTGGATTTAAGAGTGTAGCCGAAGGAATCAAGATGATTTCCGGATTATCGATAGGATCTATTGCAAAAAGCCTTGGGGCAGTAGCAATCGGGATTGGAAAAATCTCTCGTAAAGGCTCTGACATACAACAGACTGCAAACGGCATGAAAACTTTATCTGCAGCGTCTGTTTCTGTAAATTCAAGTTTTGGATCCATGGGAGCGAAAGCAACATCGGCTCTATCTGGAATTAAAAAATCAATGTCCAGTACGGCCAACGCTGCAAAATCATCTGGAAAGAAGATGGGAAGCGGATTTACCTCTTCTATGCAAAGCGGATTAAGCAAAGGACCAGGTATTGCCTCAAAAGCTGTATCTAGCACAAATTCAAGATTACGTTCAGGACGATCTGGAGCATACAGTGCAGGTGCTTATATCAGTCAAGGGTTTGCACAAGGAATGAGTTCATGTCTGGGACAGATCGAAGCCGCAGCATCCAGAATGGTATCAGCAGCAGAAAAAGCGATCAGGGCAAAAGCACAGATTCATTCGCCATCCAGAATGACGAAAAAAGATGGTCGTTACATAGCGGCAGGTCTTGCAATTGGTATCAGAAATGGTATCAGCAACGTGAAATCTGCAAGTAAAGCATTGGCGAAAACAGCAATCGACACGATGAAGAAAGCTACAAAATCACGTAAATACGAAGATGCGGCAAGTAATGCTGTAAGTAAATACAAAGATTCTATGAATAGTAAAGTATCTTCAATTACTAAGTCTTTGAATAAGAAGATTAATGCTGGTGTAAAAAAACTGCAAAAGAAAAATCCAAAATTTAAAAAAGCGTATACGCAAGTTGGAAAAATTCTAAAATCAGACATGAGCAAAACGATAAAGTCACAAGGAAAGAAAGCTATTAACGCAGCAGACAAGGCGTTAACAGCTCTTGGAAAGAAGTATCAAGAGAAATACGATGCGATCATTTCAGACAGGGATAATTATAAGAGCAAATTAGCAGATTATGGAGATTTGTTTAGTTCTGATAATTACGGATATATTTCATTAGTAAACTTTAAAGCTCAAAAAAATCAAGTAGAACAACTTGCGAAGAATATGGAAAAACTAAAAAAAGTTCTTCCATATGATCTTATGCGTGATATTCAGAATTTGGATACAGCACAAGGATTAAAGTATACGACGGAATTATTAAAAAAGAGTGATTCCTGGTTAAAACAGTATGGAAAAGACTATTCAGAATTTATGACCAGTGCGGACAAAAATGCAAAATCATATTATCAACCGTATATTAAGCAGCTTGACAAAGATTATAACAGTGCGGTTACAGCGGAGCTAAGCAAATTGAAAAAACAGATGAATACGATTGCGCAGGATGCAACAAAGGGATTTGTTAAAGGACTGACATCTAAATCAAACAAAAAAGCCTTAAATAAGGCAGCAAAAGATTTGGCAAACATCCTTACCAAAGCCGTAAAAGGGAAATTAAAAATCCATTCGCCATCCCGTGTTATGAAAGCCTTAGGAGTATTCGTTGTAAAGGGATTTGTCAATGGAATCTCTTCTATGGCAAATACATTAGATAAAACGATGGATAGCATAATTACAGTTCCAAACTTTAACAACCTTGCGATCGCAGGAGATGTTGGAGGAAGTCTTAACAGTGATTATGACTATTACACACAGGCAGAATACACGATTATTGTTCCAGTTGATCTTGATGGGAAAGAGGTTGCAAGAGTAACAGCACCATACACAGAAGCAGAGCTAAACAAACGACAGACAAGGCAGAACAGAAAACTTGGAAGAAAGTAAGGAGGGAGAAAGACGTATAATTTTGTAGATACAACTCAAAAGGCTTCAGAAGGTTCTCTCCCTTCTGAAGCTCTGAAAATTAATGGAGAGTATATAGAAAACCAGATCACAGGCTACAGAACGCTTTATGTATCTGGAAGAGAATCACTTGCACCAGAGTTGACAACGATCGAATCTGGAAGTAGAGATGGATCCGTGCTGAATTATAAAAGATATCCAACAAGAACAATTACTGTAGGGTATCAGCTTTTAACAGCAAATCCAGAAAATTTTAGGAAAGCATACAATCTGCTGATGAATATTCTAAGCGTAGAAGATTCCGAACTGATCTTTGCGGATGAACAGGATAAATACTTTACAGGAACATTTACATCAATGAGCGACATAGATCCGGGGCGAAACTGCGTTACTGGTGAAATTGAGTTTACTTGTCTTGATCCATTTAAATATTCAACAGCTGAATATGAGATTGAACCATCGAGCGACGGAAACTACTTTTCAGTACAATACAACGGAAATTACAAAAGTTATCCGACGTTTGAGGTTGATTTCTACGAAGATGAAACGGGCACAGAAAACGACAATGGACGTTGTGGATATGTTGCATTCTTTGATGAGGATGAGCACATTTTACAATTTGGCAATCCTGATGAATTGTCCGAAGAAGAAGTTGAGGTTGTAGAACAGGAATCAAATACATACTCAGTTCCAACAACAAAAGTTCTACTGAATCATTCCTTTAAAAAGTCCAGTTCTTGGAATAGTGTAAAATCAAAATACACGACAAATAAGGGAGTGATCTACAAATCATCAACGCAGACAGGATCGTTAGGAAATGGGAAGTCTTACACAGATCAGTATTACCTTACAGCAACGGGATTCGGATCAGGAGATCGTTTTCACGGACCAACGGCCACTTACAGCCTGTCAGAGACGGCAACAGACTTTGAATTTCATTACTCACAGAAAATGTGTGTTGATTCGTCAAAAGACGGAAAAAAACAATGTGGAGCTTTCCAGATGATACTATCCGATACTTCAGGCAACATTGTAGCAGGTGTAGATATTTACAAGTCTGGAGATGGAACAAAAGGAAAATACCGCATGATTGTTGACGGAAAAGTACAGAAAGAAGCAGAGATTGATTTGTCATTTCACAACAAACAATTTGGCCAGAACCGATCCGCAGACAAAAAGAAAAAAGTCACAGAAATTAAAACGGCCAAATCGTCAACAATTACAAAAAAAGGTGCAAAGGTAAGTTTTAATCTTGGCGGCATCAAACAGAGCTTCACGATTAACTCAGTGAAGTCTAAGGCAGTCAAGAAAGTTACATTCATGATCTCGCAAAAAGGAAAAACATCGACGCTGAAATATAATGGACTGTATTCTGTAAAGATGGTAAAAAACTATTCTAAACAAGTAACTGAAACGATTGATAAGATTGTGACAGAGTATCATGACGTTCAGAATAAGTTTAATGCAAATGATGTATTTATCGTTGATTCATCTGCAGCAAGTGCGAAGCTGAACGAGCTTGATCGACCAGACTTAGGAGCTTTAGGAAATGACTGGGAAGATCTGTGTTTACAGAAAGGTTTAAACCAGATCGGATTTAGTTACTCAGATTGGGTAGAAAGTGCTTATGCACCAAAATTCAAGTTACGATATCGGGAGGTGTTCTTATGATCGTATATTTTGCAAACAGAAAAATGGAGATCTTAGGACAAGCTTCTACAAATTTACCAAAAGGGATTGTTATTAAAGAAGATAACAAAGTAGAGGAAATCGATGTTGGAGTAGCTACATTTGAATGTAGGATCACATATTCAGACGAAACAAGAGCAACAGCTGAACAATGGACCGAAGCTGGTAATTACATATTAAGAAGTAATGACGATGAAAAAGAATTTTATACGATCATAAACACGGAAATTGACACTAAGGAACGAGATATCTATATTTATGCAGAAGACGCAGGAATGGATCTCTTAAATGAAATACTAAAAGCATCTGACGAGAACGCTGCTGAACAAACATGTACGGAATATGTTGAAACTGCGATCTATGATTCTGGTTTTCAAATCGGTATTAATGAGTCAGATGATTCAGTGAAGAAGTTATTAAAATTTGATGAACAGACAGCTTCCGAGAGAATCCTTGACATCATGAAAGAATTTGAACTTGAAGTGTCGTATAGCTTTGATATCGAACGTCTGACAGTAACAAATAAATACATTAATATTCACAAAAAACGAGGGAAAGACACAGGGGTTCAGTTGAGAGACGGAAGAGAGCTTGATGGGATCACTATTAAAAAGACTGTAGAAAATCTTGCAACAGCTCTTTTATGCACTGGCTCAGAAGATGCCTCTGGTGTAAAGATTTCCTTGCAAGATTATGAATATGACGATGGGGATTTCTACGTAGAAGGGCATTATTTAAAAAGCAGAAACGCTTTGGCAAAATGGAGCCGCTATGTAAATCCAAACGAACCAAACAAGATAGACAACGTTGGCCACATCGTCCAGACGTTCACTTACGATACAGTAGATCAAAAGGAGCTATGCGAACAGGCAATCAAAGAACTGAAGAAAAAATGCGACATCGAAAGAAACTATGAGATTGAGATTACACACCTTCCGGAAGGAGTCAAAATTGGTGATATGATCAATGTTGTAGATGATGCTGGAGAACTCTATTTGCAGTCAAGACTACTAAAACTGGAAACCTCTGTTGTTAGCAATACACAGACGGCAACACTTGGAGACTACTTAATCCGAGATAGCGGAATTTCCGAAAAAGTAGAAGCTTTGGCAAGTCAGTTTAAAAATTTTACTGAAAGTCAAACATATTACACTTGGATTGCATATGCTGACGATTCGTTTGGAAACGGGATCTCTTTAGATCCAGACGGGAAAACATGGGTCGGTTTTGCGGAGAATCAGAGATCGGAAACACCAGATTTATCAAAACCCGAGGTTTATAAGTGGTCGAAAGTACAAGGCGATCCTGGGGTTCGGGCGGTATCGATCACAAATCAATACTACCGATCAACGTCAAAGACAGAAGTGAAAGGGGAATCATGGAGCGATACACCTCTAGAATGGCAAGATGGCAAATATTTATGGAAACGAAACAAAATAACGTGGTCTAACGATGAAATTACCTATACAGACCCAGAGCTTGACGCAGCATTAAATCAGGTTAACAAGAATGTAAGTGAAGTAACACAGACAGTATCAGGAGTTGTTAAGTTTGTGAGTGATGCAGGAGGCTCTTGCAGAAACTTATATTATCAAAAGGACTTTGCGGATTTTGAAAATTTAACAACGGCGAATAGCGTGTATTATTCAAAGCACACAGCAGTAACTGCAGCGATTGATAATACGGTAGCTTATCACGAAGATAAGTCATTAAAACTTACTTATGATGGTACAAAACTTGGAACATATAGCACACCACTGTATTTAGGAAACAAAAACAACGGGTATGGATGTGTAAAAATTGAGGCAGGAAAAAAGTATATATTATCCTGTTATGTCAAAGCAGATACAGATGTCCCAGCATTTGAGATAGATTTTCAAGGACACAATGAACCTGATGAATCAACAGATGGTTTATTCTTGTCTGATATTGATCCAAGAAGATTGCCAGGTAGTTCTACACTTATTACGTTATCAAAAAATTGGCAGAGAGCAGTGTGTGCGTTTGAAGTATCAAGTACTGCTAAAGATCTATACATTTCCCCTGTTCCATTGATTTGGGGAAGACCGATAGCCGGCATTGGAGCGTTTAATGTTTGGCTCGACTGTATTCAACTTGAAGAGACAGATTCTATAAGCAATCAGCCGACAGAGTTCACAATGGCAAAAGCAACAGTGATCGACGGGGCGGCAATTAAAGCTGAAAGTGTAACAGCAGATAAATTAGAAACAAATGCAATTAGATCAAGAAACTATATACCAGGAGTATCAGGGTCTTTTTTTGATTTAGCTCAAGGAAAATTTGACGCAAAAAATCTAAATTGGGATGAACTAGGAAGATTGTATGCGAAAGATGCAAATATAGAAGGTGTAATTAATGCGACTAGTGGTATATTGAAAGACTGTGTATTTGAGTGTGGAGACGATGA
>OLPB01000658.1_pt1 | contig 19635 bp, 30 predicted proteins | sample 1672001 | NCBI WGS metagenome assembly OLPB01 (sample SAMEA3136635, study PRJEB25190) | human gut metagenome | biome: human gut; feature: human-associated habitat; material: faeces | place: Austria | collected 2013 | reverse complement strand
CGCCGAAAGGGCGGCCCAAGCGGCAGAAATGCCCCGGCTGCATATGGGGCAATAAATTGTCTGGCGTATGCACGCAACCGCGGTGTATCAAGGGATTGGAGGCAGGTAAACATGGATGACATCAAACGCGCCCTTCTGGGCGACAAAGAGGCAGCCAAGCGGCTGACGGAGGCGGGAGTGTTGCTGCCGTGTCCCATGTGCAAAAGAGATGCACGGTTAAACACATGGAGATTTGAAGCACAGAGAAAAAATCCGGCTGTTGTTAAATGCTCAAAATGCGGACTTGAAACGAGAGTATATGACCGCATAAAAGATGCCCGCCTCGCCTGGAACACCCGCGCGCCGATTCTGAGTGCGGAAAAATTACAAAGATTGGAGGCCCAGCCATGACGCGGGAAGAAGTGATTGAACGTATCAAAGTCTTAAAGGCCCGTTGTGAACGACTGGCACTGAATATTAATCGAGGGTTCAGCGAATGGAAAATGGATGCCGAGGCGTGTGAAATCGCAATTTCTGCCCTCACCCCACTCCCACAGGAGCGGATGAAAGAGCTATACCCTGGGTGCGATTTCTGCAAAAAAGAATTGAATGATTATCCTTTGATTTCTGCATTAGGAGAATACGGGGATAGCATAAACAGCTACATGCCGGGCTATTGCCCTTTATGCGGACGCCCCCTCACCCCAGAGGCGTGGGAAGAAACAAGAAAAAGAATGGATGTGCTGAAGTGTGAATAAGGACGAGTTTGTTTTTTTGATAGGTCAAGATGTAGTTGTAGACTATCCGTTTGGCAGGGAATTGCAACAGTGGAGTATGAAGAACTTTTACGTCGATGATAACGGCGAAATTAAACACAATCGTCTGCCACTTAATATGGATGTGTTTATCGCCAATGCACGGAACCCTCATAAGGGTACAGCAACGCATGGCTAAGGGGGACTGAACGGTGGCTGAAGAAATCATAAAGGTGATTGAGTACATAACCGGGAATGAGATAGTCCAAGGGCTGGCAATAGCCTATGTGGTATTTGGAGCCCTTGTATTTTTAGGCGTAGTGGCAATCTTTATTTTTGTTATCAGACAAATTGTGAAAACCAACCGGAAGTGGAGGCGCTGAAAGATGGCAAGGGCGATTGATGCGGACGAATTGCAAGAACTGTGCAACAGGAGAATCCGGGATACATGGAATAGCAGAACCGCTCCTGTATCATGGGCAGCGGCTTATGCAGATTTCAAGGATGATATAGACAGCATTCCAACCCTCACCCCGCCGAACGAGCCGCTAAGGTGTACCGGATGCATGTACCTTGATGCAGACTCTGCCCCATGTGTGCATTGTGTCAGAGCGACAAGATATGCAGACTATTACCGCCGCCCGCCGGAGGGAGAAAAGCAATGAAAGTACCTGAATATATCCGACACAAAATGCACCGAGCTGCGAAGCTGCACGCAGAGGCATCAAACCTTATGCACCAAGTAGACAAATGGTTTGAAGACCGAGGTTATACTCCAGAGAATTTGCGTTGTGGTGACGGCTTCAGTCTCGAAGAATTAGATTACGGGAATGACGTTGCCGACTTATTTTGCGAACGAATTGAAGCAGGGGAGTTCTTAGGAGCGCTGGAGAGAAAGGAGAACAAATGAAAGGTTGCAAGAATTGTCCGGCTTACGCAAAATGCACGGTAACATATCGAGGTTCAGCCTGTGCTGCCCTGCGTGGTACATACGGCCTTGACAGCGACCCGGAGATTATCACCAACGCCGACCGCATCCGGGCCATGAATGATGAAGAGTTGGCTTGGGAGCTAATGACTTGGAGATGTGAAGCAGTAGCGAAATTTCATGGTATTGAGGGCATTTATCCTGATACGCAGAAAACGATTTTAGATTGGCTCCAACAGCCAGTGGAGGAGGAAACCTGATGGACATTAAAGATAAGCTGGACATAAATGCAGTTTGCTTTGGGATTCTTTGCAATTTTCCACCTGTATGTGGAGAAGAAAAAGCAAAAGAGGCAGTTGCGCTTATCCGTTCGATTCAAACTGAACATGAGAAGCTGCAGGCGGAAGTAGAGCGGCAAAGGAGGAGCGCAGACAATTGGCGGCACCTCTGCGAAAATGCAGAGCGAGCATATATAAAAGTCCAGACTGAGTTGGAGCAGGTGAAGCAGGAGAATAACAAGCTGGAACGTTTTTTAGGAGAGCTTGAGGGGGCGGTTTATACCGGACAATATTTTCATTTACGGCCCATGATTGAAAAGTGGCACGGCCAGAAGGAGGACTGAATATGAAACGGTTGACTAAAAAAGAACAACTTGCCGGCCATACTGTAAATTATGTCGACTGCGATGCTTGTTTTGACGTATGGAGCGTACCGAAAAAGTTTATGGGTAACGCCATTGACCGTCTCGCTGCATACGAGGACACGAAACTGGAGCCGGAGGAAATCAAAAGCCTACAGGCAGAATATGCCGTCAATCTCAAAGTGCTAGAGAGCTATCGCAGCATTGGTTCTGTTGACCGCCTCCGCGAACTGGCCCAGGCAGATAAAGAGGGGCGGTGCGTAGTACTTCCATTCAAGCCTCCGAGATGGGTGTATATGTGCAGTGCGCGCTTTCCAAAACCGGCACAGGCCCATTATGCAAGCGCCATCAATGTTTTACAGGATATGGACAAAGGGTGTGTATTTGGGGATACCCCAGAAGAGGCCGAGGCCGCACTACGGAGGAAACAAAATGGCTGAATACATCAAAAAATCTGACGTACTGGCATACCCTATCCGGCGTGATAATTACGATAAGGTCAACGGTAACGAACATTTTATCAACGGCGTGGAATCTATCATGGAATACGTGGAAGGGCTGCCCGCCGCAGATGTCGTGCCTGTGGTAAGGTGCCGGGAGTGCATATACTGGACGGGGGTTGCACTTGGTATGCGCTGCAAATTGTACTCATTCCCTCCAAATGTCTGGAGGTATAGTAAACCGGATGATTTTTGCAGTATGGGGCAGCGAGAGGAGACCGAACATGATAAACACCCATCCAACCCGGTGTAACATTTGTGGTGGCCCTGTAACCTACGGCTCAAACGCCCGTATCTATGGCAGAGAATACGGAAGCGGCTATTGCTATCTCTGTGAGCGATGTGGGGCCTATGTGGGGACGCATAAGCCCCGTCCACGGGAAGCCCTTGGGCTGCTGGCAAACGAACCGATGCGAACCGGGAAAAAGATGTGTCACGCCATCTTTGACAGCTTTTGGAAAGGGAAACCAAAGGCAGGAAAGAAACGGCGTGACCTCTACTGCTGGCTGGCCCATAAAATGGACATACCAGTGGGGGATTGCCATTTCGGCTACTTCGGTATTGACCAGCTTCGGCGGGCATACATCATCTTACGTGGTGTGCAGGACAAGCAAATGCGCTATGACAACTGCGGAAAAATTTACTTTGAGGAGGCAGATCATCTAATGGGGTTCGAGGTAGTGGAGGAACCTGTCGGAAATTCCGACCAGTTTAAGGAGGCCAACATGGACAAGCCGAGAATTTGAGAGGTGTCTGAGGACGACTTTGAAGAAATATGCGAGATGGACGAAAAGAAACGGCAGGGTATGACCGGTCATCCCGATATGCACCCATACCACGAACTTCCGGAGAATGTCAAAGAGTATGACCGCGTGACAGTACGCTGTGTTTTAGATGCGCTGGGTATCAAATATACGCAAAAGCCCCGCTGGACACAGCAGGAGGTGGAGTTTGCGAAGGCTATCAAGGTACTTTTTCCATGTGCAATAGCGGTTGTAAAGGTACCATCTGGGAGTGTTTCTGTGTCCGGCGCGTCTCTGGTACTGAGTACAGAATATTTCCCATCCATCCAGCCCGGCCACTCCTACACCATTGACGAGATCATCGGAGGTGCAGAATGACACGCATGTTTGTGAATGGCATAGTATCAACAAAAGATACTATGGCCCCTAAAAAATTGGATGTAATTATTATGTCCGATAAGAAAGGCAAAACGCTTTCCGTGAACGATGGGGACAAGCAGTTTATAATTCCAATTAAGCCAATTTGGAGGTATTTACAATGAACAAAACAGAGATATACCGCCAGGCTCTTTCCACATATGGTGCAGAAGCACAAACCCTGATGGTAATGGAGGAAATGGCCGAACTGCAAAAGGAACTTTGCAAGCATGCGAGAGGCTGGGGAAACTGCGCGCAAATAGCAGAAGAAATAGCTGATGTGCAGATTATGCTGGAGCAAATGGCGATGCTGCATGACTGCGCGGAGCTGGTTGAAGGATATAAGGCACAAAAGCTGGATAGGCTGGAAAAGAGACTGCGGGAGGGATAAGGCTTGACAAAAAAGGATAACCAAGACAAAAAGCGCTGGTTGTCTCAATACCGAGAGATTGTAGCGGAAACCGAGCGCCTTACGCTTGAAAAAGAAGAATGGCGCAGTATAGCCGAAAAGGTAACACCAACGTATTCTTTCGAGCCCAAATCTTTAGGAGAAACATCTGGTAGAATAGCAACAGCGGCAGAACATCTTGTGGAGATAGATGCAGAACTTGAAAAACAGATATGTAAACGTGTGGAACTGAGGCTTGCAATTGCATCTGCCATACATAGCGTTCCATCGGAAAAGATGCGCTATCTCTTGGAACGCCGCTATATAGATGGTATGACCTGGGAAAGAATAGCCGTAGATATGGGATATAGCTGCATGCAAATTTGGAGAATGCACGGTGAAGCATTGTCACAAATAAACATGTGATAGAATGTTATACTCAAAGTCTGCTATGATTAAACTACCGAGATAAGCAAGCATGAAGACCTAAAAGGCTCCAAAGCGGGGCCTTTTTGTTTTGTATAAATAGGGTGGATAAATTGTATAGCAAACCAAGAGAGCTTAACAGAATCAAAGACCTTATAGAGCAAGGAAAGGAAAATATATGGTACAACAGCGCATCATGGGAGCATGTTAGAAAAGCCGTACTAAAATTAGACTGTTACGAATGCCAGTTATGCAAAGCCAAAGGCAGGTATAGCAAGGCTGTGATTGTTCATCATGTAAAGCATCTTAAAGATAGACCAGACCTTGCGTTGAGCATTTATGACCCAGAGACAGGAGAAAGGCAGCTATTAAGCGTATGCAAAAAATGTCATGAAGAAGTACATCCTGAATCACAACGACAATGCACGTCATTAAAAGAGCCGATAACCATTGAACGGTGGGATTAGCCCCCCCTCAAAAAAACGGGGGCCGCTGGCGGTCCGCTTTATCGTGTGGGTCCAAGAAATTCTGGATATTTTGCTATGGCCGTGTAGGTGTGGTGCAAAAAACAGGAGGTGAGTGAAGCTGTGGCAAAGAAAATGGCAGGGCTGTGTGCAGTTTTTGCCAAAACAAAAGAGTTCCGCGAATTGCAAAAGGATTTGCTGGATGATTTGACCGCGAGAGGGTTAATCAGCAAGCCATACATGGATAAGGTCGAAGAATACATGGGGCTTTGGTGTCTGCGCCGGATGCTGGAGGAAGATATTGCTGCGCGGGGCGTCTATGTGGAATACCAGAACGGCGCCAACCAGAAAGGCACCACCGACAACAAGAGCGTGGAAAAACTGGTGCGAGTGTCCTCGCAGATGCTAAGCATTTGGGCTGCCTTGGGGTTCCGGGAACAAGCCGCCAGCGCCAAGCCGTCAGACGGTGATGACGATGAGTTGTAAAATCCCCGATGAGGTGCAGAAATACATCAGGCTGGTGAAATCAGGCCCACACCGCTGCTGTAAAGAGCAGCATGGACTGGCGGAACTCATCAAAAAGACATTTGAGACGGAAGACATTTATGTGGATGAAGAACAGCTTCGGCATTACCTGAGCCTTGCAAAATATTTTCCTTTCCATAAGCTTTTCCCTTGGCAGGAATTTGTAGTCTCCCTGTGGGACTGCACCTACAAGGCCGACGGAACCCCGAGATGGAAAACACTATTTTGCATGCTGGGGCGCGGCGCAGGAAAAGACGGTATCATCGGTTTTGACGCTTTCGCTTCTGTTTCGCCCTATAACCCGGTGGGCCACTATGACGTGGATATATGTGCCAACAATGAAGAGCAGGCCATGCGCCCGGTACTGGACATCATCGAGACACTGGAAACACCGAGCACAGAGGGAAAACTGAATAAATTCTATTACCACACAAAAGAGGTCGTGCAGGGGCGTCGGAACAAAGGATGTATAAAGGGGCGCACCAACAACCCGAAAGGCCGGGACGGTATGCGATCTGGAAAAACAATTTTTAATGAGGTCCACGCCTACCAGAACTACGACAACATCAAGGTGTTTATCACCGGCCAGGGCAAGGTGGCACAGCCGCGCGTCGGGATTTTTACCTCGAACGGTGAGGTGAACGACGGGCCGCTGGATGACTACCTGGCCCGGGGCCGCCGTATTCTGTTTGAGGGGGAGCCTGACAATGGATTTTTACCGTTTATCTGTTGCCTTGAATCTAAAGAGCAAGTACACGATTCTGAAAACTGGTACATGGCGAATCCCTCCCTAGCTTATATGCCGCACTTGCTGCAAGAAATCGAAGATGAATACCGCGACTGGTGCGACCACCCCGAACAGAACGCCGATTTCCTGACCAAGCGCATGGGCATCCGGGCGGGATTCAAGGAAATTTCCGTGACCGACTATGAGAAAGTTTTGGCGACCAAGAAGGCGCTGCCCGACCTTACGGGATGGTCCTGCACCGTGGGGCTTGACTACGCTGAACTATCCGACTGGGCGTCGGTCAACCTGCATTTCCGGCGCGGCGATGAGCGGTACGACATCAACCATGCATGGATCTGTGCGCAGTCCAAAACCCTGACCCGTGTGAAAGCGCCGTGGCAGGAATGGGCGCGGGACGGCATCGTGACGGTGGTGCAGGATGTGAGCATTTCGCCGGTGCTGCTGGCCCAGTACATCGCACAGGCGGCGACGCGGTACAGCATCCGCATGATGGCGCTGGACCACTTCCGCTGGACGATGGTTTGCGAAGCTATGCAGTTAATCGGGTTTGACGCTGCCGACAAGGGCCGCGTCAAGCTGGTGCGGCCCTCCGACATCATGCAGGTGGACCCGATCATACAGAATTGCTTCGACCGGGGGCTTTTCCACTGGGGGAACAACCCTTGCCTGCGGTGGGCCGTGAACAATACCAAGCGGGTGCGAAGCAGCCGCAGCGCCGGTGTGGATACCGGCAATTTTGTGTATGCAAAAATTGAAGCCAAGAGCCGGAAAACTGATCCGTTCATGGCGCTGGTGGCGTCGATGGTCGTAGAGCCGTGCCTGGGTAACGGCCAGCCGGTGGAACTGCCCCCGATGGGGGCGTTTGTATTTTAAGGGCGAAGGGGGTGAAGTATGGCAATCAAATTTTTCGAGTGGCTCATCAACAAGACGGCAAAGTGCACCACCGTGAACGTGGAATGCGCCGACCTCTTCGCGGCGGCGCGGGAATATGCGGTGCGGGACCTGTGTTTTCAGGCTTGCGTGAACATGATCGCCAACGCCATTGGCCGGTGCGAGTTCCGCACCTACCGGCGGGGCGAGGAAGTGCGGGACCGTGAGTACTACATGCTCAACATCGAACCAAATACCAACCATAACGGGACGGATTTTTGGCACAAAGTCATCTACCAGCTCTACACCACCAACGAGGCGCTGATCATCCCGACCCGAAACCGCAGCGGGATCGAGGGGCTTGTGTGCGCCGACAGCTGGCAGATGGAGGGCGGCTGGCCGCAAAAGCAAAACGAATATGTGGGGGTACAGGTCGGGGAACTGACCTACAGCAAGACGTTCCGTGAGAACGATGTCCTCCACCTGCGGCTGAATGCCGCCAACATACGGCCCCTGCTGAATGCGCTTTACCAGAGTTACGCCAACATGCTGGATGCTGCCGAGACCTACTACACCACCCGAAACGGCGCACACCTAAAAGTCCACGTTTCGACCATCGAATCCCAAAAACAGGGATTTGCAGAGGCCTTTGCCGAAAAACTCCGAAAAGAAGTCGTGCCGTACCTGAAAGGCGCGAACGGCGTGTTGCCGGAGTTTGATGGCTACCAGTACGAGGTGCAGGATTTTGGCGGCGGGGCGTCGTCTGACGAGACCCGCAAGCTTATAGAGGACGTGTTCAACATGACCGCCCAGGCGTTTGGTATCCCGGTTGTGCTGGTAAACGGGGCGGTGGAGGGCACCGCCGACGCCAACCGGCGCTTTTTAACCTATGCCATCGACCCGCTTTGCGACCAGATCCAGGAGGAGATCAACCGCAAGCGGTACGGATATGACGCATGGAGCGCCGGAAGCTATGTGCGCGTGGACAGCTCCAGCATTATCCACTTTGACATTTTCGAGAACGCCGCCAACATCGAGAAGGTGGTGGGCAGCGGTATCTTCTCCCTCAACGATGTGTTGAGGGCAGCCAACCAGGAACCCATCCGAGAGGAATGGGCCGACGCCCACTATATGACGCTGAACATTTCGACGATGGGGGAGCAGACACGCCGAATGGAAGGGGGTGAAACTGGATGAAGAATATGTGGGAAATCAAGCAGGAATCTGCGCCCGGTACGCTTGACCTGTACATTTACGGAGATGTGGAGGGGGACGGATATGACTATTGGCGCGATGAGGTGATCCGCAGCGAAACCAGCGCCAATGCATTCCGCGAAGCCCTGGCACAGCGTCCGAACGTATCACAAATCAATATCTACATCAACAGCTATGGCGGCAGCGTGTTTGAGGGCACGGCCATCTACAACCAGCTCAAGCGCCACCCGGCGCACAAAACCGTGTATGTGGATGGCTTTGCCTGCTCGATCGCGTCGGTCATTGCTATGGCTGGGGATGAGGTCGTCATGCCGCGCAATGCGCTGATGATGGTGCACAACATGTGGATGGGGATCGCCGGAAATTCGGCCGAACTGCGCAAGGCTGCCGACGACCTCGACAAGATCAACGAAGCGGGCCGCGCGGCATATCTGGAAAAGGCCGGGGACAAGCTGACCCCGGAAATGATCGCACAGCTGGAAGATGATGAGACCTGGCTGACCGCAGACGAGTGTATCGGGTACGGCCTGGCGGACAGATATGCCGATACTGACGCCGACATGGCAAATGCGGCGGCCGTGCTGCAAAAGGCCAATGCCAGCATGGAGCAGCGTATCAAGCTGCAAAAGGTCATGGCGGCACAGCTTAGAGAACTGACCGGCGGGAAAGAAGAGAAAAAACCTGCCGCACAGGAACCGAAAGAAAAAACGCTTGCCGAAATCATCGGCAGTATGACTTGAAAGGAGAAAAAATAATGCGATCTAATGATCTGAAAATTACCCGCGATGAAGCCCGCCTCAATTTGATGCAGGCTATCAAGGACGACAACAAGGAAGCCTATGCGAAGGCTATGAACGACATGATGCAGTGCATCGAGGATGAGATCGTGCAGAAGCACGACACGCAGCTCGCTGACATCCGCGACGCCGCAGACCGGCAGGTTTTGGCCGCACGCGGTGTGCGCCAGCTCACCAGCGAGGAAAAGCAGTATTACCAGAAACTGGCCGACGCCATGCGCAGCAAAGACCCCAAGCAGGCGCTTATGGATACCGACCTGATCCTGCCCAAGACCGTCCTGAACGCCGTTTTTGACGAGCTTCAGACCCGCCACCCGCTGCTGTCTGCTATCCAGTTCAGCGACACGACCGGCATTACTGAGATGATTATGGCCGAAAACGGTGAACAGCGTGCTGTGTGGGGAAAACTGTGTGACGACATTGTAAAAGAATTGCTGGCCGGTTTTAGTGTTGTGAATATGACACTGCTGAAACTGTCCGCTTTTATTCCTGTCTGTAAGGCTATGATTGACCTTGGCCCGGTGTGGCTGGATGATTTTGTACGCCAGGTACTATATGAAGCACTGGCAAACGGCTTGGAGTATGGCATTGTTTCCGGCAGTGGCAATGATGAGCCTATCGGCATGGACAAACAGGTTGGCCCTGATGTGACAATCTCTGGCGGTGTGTATCCTGATAAGTCGCCCGTTGTAGTGACTGACCTCCAGCCTGCAACCATTGGAAATCTGTTATCTCTGATTGCAGTTGACCCCGCAGGCAAGCCCCGTACCCTGCGCGATGTGATTCTCGTAGTAAATCCGCAGGACTATTTCCAGCGTGTTATGCCGGCAACAACTGTTATGGCCCCGGATGGCACCTATCGTAATGATGTGCTGCCTTATCCTATGAGCGTGATTCAGTCCAATGCGCTGCCGCGCGGCAAGGCTATTCTGGGCATCGGATACAAGTACTTTGCGGGTGCAGGTATGGCGAAAGAGGGCCGTATTGAGTATAGTGACCACTACCAGTTCTTGGAGGATGACCGTGTGTACCTCATCAAACTGTACGCCAACGGATTTCCCATGGACAACAACGCTTTTCTTGTTTTGGATATCTCTGGTCTGCTGCCCGCTACGCTGCGCGTAACTACCGTGACTGCTCCTGCTGCATCCACTGTTGATGATTTGGCGGCGCTGTCCCTGGGGCGCGTAAAGCTGTCCCCGGCCTTTACAGCGAAGACCACCAGCTATACCGCTACTACCAGTGACGCCAGCAACACTATCAATGCAATACCTGCCGATGCTGGCGCGGTCATAGAAATTACCAATACCCATGATACCGACCAGGTAGACAACTATAACAATGGTGCGGCTATCCAGTGGGCGAACGGTGAGAACACGGTCAAGGTCAAAGTCACTGCCGCCGACGGTAGCACCAACCAGACCTACACCATCACTGTAACTAAGTCGGGGGAATAACTCCCCCGGCTGAACAGGGCCTTATTGGTACGGGGGAAATTGGAAAGGCCAGAATCGAGGTGTAAGACATGGCATATACGCCGACACAGTGGAATACTGGCGATATAATCACCGCCGAAAAAATGAACAAACTGGAGCAGGGAGTAAAGAATGAACAAGTAGGACCAGCAGGTGCAGACGGTAAGTATATAACCGCCATTGCCCTGACTACAACCGAAGGCGCGGTGACAGGTGGAACAGCGACTTTTAATGACGAAAGCACTGTGCCTATTACTGTTACAGCATCGGAGGCTTGAGTATGACGCGCCAAAATATCCCGCCTGCTCTGTTGGTAGATGTAAAAAATTACTTAAACATCACATGGGAGGATGAGGCCACGGACGAAAAAATCCGTGGCCTCATCGCCTCCGCCTCAATGTATCTGGATGGAAAGGGAGGCACTCCGCTTGACTATGATGCGGATGGAATGCCGCGCACGCTGCTAATGGAATATGTGCGGTATGCCCGTGACAGTGCTTTAGACGTATTTGAAAACAATTACCAAGCCCTTATTTTAGGAATGCAGCAGGAGGTAATGCTTAATGCCATGGAAAAAACCATATAGGCCAAAATCAGACAATGGCATAACGCAGCCTTTTACAAGTGGAATAGTTACAATTTACAATGTTGAGGACGTTGCAGAACCTGGATTTTTCCCTGACGTGCGTCTAATCCAAAAGGTAAAACTGCGTTACGAAGAAAGAAGTTTAGGTCTTCAGCGGTACTATAACGAACAGCAGAACCAAGTGCAAGTTGAACGTGTTATTCGCTGCCCGCGATATATGGATGTCACCAATCAGGATATCGCTGAGACAGAAGATGGGAAGCGGTACCGTATAGACATTGTACAGGCTATCATGGATGTTTTTCCGCCTTGCATGGATTTGACACTGGAAAAATATGAACAAAATCCGACAGATGAAACGAAAGGCGGAGAAGTATGACTTGGTATGAACGTATAATCGCTGCCCATACGTCTATTACAAACAGTGTAAGACATGCTGAAAAAATGAAGTCTGACCGATATTTTGTATGGATGGAGGACAGCCGAAACGACTTTGAGGCAGGGAATCGACATGCTGAAAAAGTTGTGGAAGGAACCACAGACCTATATACAAAAATAGAGTTTGACCCATGGGCAGACCAGTTTGAAGAGGCTTTGGATGCAGACGGCACTATTGCTTGGTATAAAAACAGTGTGCAATATGAAGAGGACACTGGATTTTTCCATCATGAATGGGTTTGGCAGGTGCCGAAAAATGGCTAAATGGACAATGCAAGGGCTGAACGAATATGCTGATTTTTTACAAAGAATAGGTAAAAACACACCTGAAATTATTGGTGTGGGAGTATATGAAATGGCCTCCATTGTAGCAGATAAAGTAAGAGAAAATTTGCAGTCACTTCCTACAGTTTCAAATGCTGCAAATGTTGCTACTTATAAAAAAGGATATAGCCGTTTGTCTGAATTGGAAAAGCAAGGATTGCTTGAAGGATTTGGCATATCTCCTATGGAAAATGAAGACGGTTATTACAATGTAAAGCTAGGATTTGATGGCTACAACAGTGTAAAGACACACAAATATAAACAGGGACAACCTAATGTGATTATAGCACGCATCACAGAAAGCGGAAGCAGCTATCGTGCCAAAACACCTTTTATTCGTCCAGCAGTTAATTCTACAAAAAATGAGGCCATTAAAAAAGCAGAAAAGGCTATTGACGAAAAAATTCACGCAATTGAAAACAGAAGTAAATAATATCTGATTTTACTTCTAGGGATAAGAAAGGAGAAAAAATATGGCAGTAACTACTGGCTTTAGCAAGCCATATGTCGCTACTTATCAAGAATCCGAACAAAATGTATCTTATACAGGCGGTATGAAATTAGGACGTGGCGTAGAATTATCAATCGAAGTAGAGAGCGCTGACGATAACATTTTTTATGCGGACAATGTAGCGGCTGAAACTGAGACCGGAACAATGACAAGCGCTACCGGCACATGTACTATAGATGGATTGGAAGATGAAGTGGCCAAATTTGTCCTTGGAATACCTGAACCGACCAGCGAGACAATAAATGAAAGTCCCGTGAACGTATATAACTATGGAGATGATATGAACCCACCTTATTTGGGATTCATGGCAATCCAGCGAACCATGCTTAACGGTGTGACAAAATATCGCCCTGTTTTGCTAACAAAGACAAAATTCAATATTCCTGGAGATGATTGGGCTACTCAGGAAGACCAGATAGACTGGCAGACCCAGGAATTGAGCCTCTCTATTCTTCGGGATGATAGTGCGAACCGTAATTGGAAACGCGTATTTGCCGCACAGGACACAGAATCGGCCGCTGAAGAGATTATCAAGGGGTTTTTTGGTGTATCCAAGTAAGGAGTTTATATGACAGTAGAAATTTTAGGGAAAGAATACCCAGTGGCGTATACAATTTTTGCTGAAAACAAAATTTGTGAGAAACTAGGAACGATAGAAAATCTTGGCGAGATGATGGACAAAGGTGCAGCAGAAGCTATTGATTCTGTTGCTTATATTCTAGCGTGTTTGGTTTCTGGCGGAGTACAGAGACAAAAGGTTATGTGCAACATGGCTGGAGAGGAATATTCAGGCCCCGAAGCTGTATCCTATGAAACCATTATCGCAGCAATGGAACCGAGTGATATTTTTGACAAACAAAAAATCATTTTTGAAGCTATAAAAAAAGGCTCGGAGACAAAAGTCAAACTTAAATCTGAAAAAAACGCAAAAGCCACGCTGTCGAAGTAACGGCAGCGTGGCTTACTCATGTAGGGCTGAAAGCAGGGATGAGCCTGAAAGAGACGCTATCCCGTACACCTGGAGAAATTGTAGATTTGGCGGCATATGAAGCGATTGACCACGGCGCAAAACAAAAACGCGAAGTAAAAAGCATTGATGAGTTCCTGAAATTGAGATAGGAGGTGGTTTTGTGCCAGTAAACATTGGCCCTAAAATTGGTATTGATGGCGAAGCTCAATACAGAAAACAAATAAATCAAATTATCCAACAGGCCAAAACCCTTGCCTCTGAAATGAAAGCTGTAACATCTGCTTTTGACAAAAATGATAGTAGTCAAGAGAAACTTACTGCTCAAACCAAGGTATTAAATCAGCAAATAAAGGTACAACAGCAACGGGTACAACAGCTGCAAAAAGGGCTAAATGAAGCATCACAGAAATTCGGGGAGGCAGATACCCGAACTCTGAAATGGCAACAGGCCGTTAACGAGGCAACTAGCGAACTTAATGCTATGAAACAGCAGCTAAAGCAGCTGGAAAATGGCGTGGATGATACTGCATCTGCCATGAATAATGCAGGAGACAAGGCGATTGGATTTGGCGATGTTTTAAAAGCAAATGTACTTAGCCAAGCGATTATAAGCGGCGTAAGAGAACTGGCAAATGGTTTCAAGCAGGTAATTTCAAGCGCGCTTGATTATAATGCGACGATAGAAGGATATCAAACCTCCTTTGAGGTGATGACTGGAAGTGCAGAAGAAGCTCAAAAAGTAGTTGAAAAACTAACTGATTTTGCGGCCAAAACACCGTTTGAAATGCAGGATTTGGCTGAGACGACGCAGCTCCTGATGAACTATGGCTTTACGGCAGAAGAAGCTATGGAAAGAATGTCTATGCTTGGAGATATCTCTCAAGGCAGCGCAGAAAAGATGAACCGAATTGCAACTGCATATGGGCAAATGTCGAGTGCTGGCAAAGTACAACTTGAAGATATTAAACAAATGATAGAGGCCGGTTTTAACCCATTGCAGGAAATAAGCCAAACCACAGGTGAAAGCATGGAAAGCCTCTACGAGCGCATCAGTGATGGTGTATTGTCTATAGATGAGATTACTGCATCCATGCAGAGAAGCACTAGCGAGGGTGGAAAATATTTTCAAAGCATGGATAAGCAAAGTCAAACATTCAATGGCCAACTTTCTACATTGCGCGATAATATCAATCAAACGCTGGGAGGGGCATTTCAGGGCGTATCTGATAAGTTGACACAAGACATTCTCCCCGCAATCAATGAAGCAATAGGGAAAATTGATGTGGAAGCTATATCTGAAAAAATAGAAGGTTTCTTAGACTTTCTTATGAAGAATGGAGATACAATTGCCGCTACTATCGCTGCTATTGGCTATGCTTTTGTCGCATGGAATGTAGGTGCTATGATTCAAGGTCTTGGTGGGGTTCTGCCTGCACTTAAATCTGGGATTATAGGGGTAAATACTGCAATGAGGGCAAATCCAATAGGATTTATTTTAACACTTATCGGCCTTCTCGTTGGTGCAATTGCATATTTGTGGAATAACTGCGAAGGGTTCCGAGATGGCGTTATAGCAATATGGGAAAAAATCAAAGAAGTATTTTCCAACGCAGTAAAAAGAGTTCAAGAGCAAACGCAGGCTATTATAGATTTCTTTAAATCTCTTATTGATGCAGTAAAACATTTTTTTCAAGATGCTGTTCGGAGAGTACAGGAACAAACACAGGCTATCATACAGTTTTTTGTGAATTTAAAAAATGCAGTGGTAGATAAAGTGTTAGAAATAAAAGACGGTATTGTCAACGGCTTTCAGGCTGCTATTGATTTCATAACTTCACTTCCAGGGAAAGCACTTCAATGGGGTAAGGATTTTATTCAGGGGCTTATTGATGGAATCAAGTCAAAAATTGGAGCAATTGTAGATTCTGTCCGTGGAATTGCAGACACTATCACAAGCTGGCTTCATTTTTCAAAGCCGGATATTGGCCCGCTGCGGGAATATGAAAAGTGGATGCCGGATTTTATGTCAGGAATGGCTAAAGGGATCCGAGATAATACCGGGCTTGTCACCAGAGCTCTTGAAGCTGCATCTACACGTATGGCAATGACTGTTCCCGTTACATCAGAAAATAGAAGTACAATACAACGTTCTGTGCCGACTATTTCTATTAACGTGTATGGTACACAGGGGCAGGATGTTAATGAGCTTGCGGATATCGTTATGTACAAGATACAATCGGCGTCGGCACGAAGAGAAGGTGTATTCGCATGAACCAATTCATTTTTGCCGGAAAAAGCAGTAAAAATTTTAAAATTAGAATTGAAAAATGTCCTGTAATCCATACAGGACAGCGTGCCATTGAAAAAATCACCGTTCCGGGAAGGAGCGGTGATTTGATTTTTGATACTGGTGCATTTGCAAATTATACCCAACCATATGAGATTTATTTCAACGCAAAATGTATCGGGTCTGCTAGAGGCGCAGCACAAATTGCAAATTGGCTATTGTTGCCGAGAGGATATCAACGTCTTGATGATACTTACTCCCCGGAAACTTATCGTATGGCCTCCTACATAGGGCCGATGGAAGTAGAAAATTGGATGTTGACTTTTGGGAGGGCAACTATCGAATTTGACTGCAAGCCGCAAAGATTTCTTAAGTCTGGAGAGTTCCCAATCAAGATACAAAGTGGGCAAAGCCTGTATAACGCATGGCAGCCTGCATTGCCTCTTATCCAAATCACGGGCACAGGGGATGGGCAGCTTGTCGTGGGCAAGAGCACAGTAAACATCACAGGAATGACAGGAAATCTTATGCTGGACAGCGAGGTGCAGAACGCCTACGACGGCACCACAAACAAAAACAACAGTATATCAATATCAGGGGGCTTCCCCGTGCTGGAGCATGGGGAAAGCCTGATTTCTTACAGCGGCGGCATTACCGCTGTGAATATAACACCGAGGTGGTGGATGTTATGATACCTATTCTTTTTCCAGCAACCGAAACAATGTTTGACACGCAGGGGCTTGGCGCGCTTACAGATGCAATATCTTGTTTAGTCACCGAAGAGCGCAACGGCATGTTTGAACTAACAATGCAATATCCCATGAGTGGCATACATTTTGAGGACATCACAGACAGGAGCATCATCTATGCCATTCCAAGCCCGTACCGCCTGCCACAACCTTTCCGTGTTTATCGCATTACAAAACCGATGAATGGCATTGTGACGGTATACGCCCAGCATCTTACCTATGACCTTTCCGGCGTGCCTCTGAACCCGTTTACCGCCGCGAATGCGCCTGATGCCATGGCCGGGCTGCAAAGCAATGCAGCGGTGGACAGCCCGTTTATGTTTTGGACGGACAAAGACACCGTGGCACAGTTTTCTGTGAATATCCCAAGTGCGACACGCGCCGTTCTTGGTGGACAAACCGGCAGTATTTTGGATGTGTACGGCGGTGAATACGAGTGGGATAAATACACCGTCAAGCTGCACGGCCAGCGTGGGCAGGATAACGGCGTAGTTATCCGATACGGCAAAAACCTTACAGACATTGAGCAAGACCGCAATATCTCCAATGTGGCAACCGGAATATACCCCTACTGGAAAGGCTCGGATGATACGCTTGTGACGTGTGAGCCAAAGGTGGTGCCTGCGCCCGGAACGTATGATTTTACCCGCGTCGTGCCGGTAGACTTTTCGCAGGATTTCGAGGAGCAGCCCACGCCGCAGCAGCTGCAGGAACGCGCAGAACAGTATGTGCAGGCAAACAAAATCGGCGTGCCTACTGTGAGTATCAAGGCCAGCTTTGTGCAGCTTGAACAGACAGAAGAATACAAAGACCTTGCCCTGCTCGAAAGGTGCGACCTGTGCGACACTGTAACGATACAGTTTGAGGCTTTGGGTGTGGATGCGAAGGCGGAAATCGTAAAAATAGAGACGAATGTTTTGCTTGAACGCTATAACAGCGTTGAGATTGGAGATTCCCGCACGAATATTGCCGACACTATTGCCGGGCAGCAGCAGGAAATACAGAAACGTCCCACGGCAAGCGACGTGGAAAGCATTGCGCAGGGCATTACCTCAACCATCCTTGGAGCCAAGGGCGGCGCTGTGAGACTGCTTGACACCAACAACGACGGAGAGCCGGACACGCTCTATATTGCGGACAACCCCGACCCCGCGCTCGCAAAAAAAGTGTGGCGCTTTAATTATGAGGGCTGGGGTGCAAGTGCCAACGGCTATAACGGCCCGTTTACTGTGGCAGCCACGCTGGAGCAAGGGCTGTATGCCGACTTTATGACGGCGGGCACGCTGAATGCGGCACTTGTAAAGGTGGTAAACCTGATTGCCGACCATGTAAAAAGCCAAAGCAGCGGGAACACAATGGAGATTGATGCAGCGTCATTTGAACTTTCTGCGGGAAGTAATCTGCGCGCCAGTATAACCGCGAGCCCGGCCGGAAGTGCGAACAGCAACGGCCTAATAAAGCTGTACTACGGAACTGTGGACGCTTCCGGCAAGATGGGCTCAGATGCAAGAATGTGTGATATACAGCCGTCTTATATCAAAATAGGCGCTACCTCCAATGGTGGATGTGTAGGTACGCTTGAAACAAACATGGTGGACACAGAATATTTGAAAATCGGGAACACTCTGCACGAACTGCGCTGGGTGACAGTAAACATAAACGGCACGAACTATACGCTGCCGGCATCTACGTAAGGAGGCGAATAAGAGTGGAAAATTACCAAATCCAGCAGGAAATCAAAATGGATTTTGCTGCGCCAGATGGGCCTACCCGCGTCTATGCCAAGCAGTATGACAACAATATGCGTATTGTAAAAGTTAATCTGCTGGTTAACGGACTGCCTTATACGGTGCAAAGCGGGTTTGAGGTCAACGTACGCATGGCAAAGCCGGATGGTACCTATGTGTATAACCCGGCGCTGGAAATCTCCGATACATATGTGCTTATCGTGCTCACACAGCAGATGCTTGCCGTGGCAGGGGAATGCCCGGCAGAAATCGAGGTAGTGCAGGGCGGCAACGTCCTTTCTACAGCCACGTTTGTGATTTGTGTGGCATCAGACCCCGTGCCGGAACACGCTATAGAAAGCACAGACGAGTTTAAGACTATACAGGAGCTTGTCGCAGAGGTAGAGGCCGCAGCGAAAGTTGTCACAGATAACCTTGACGCTATCAACGCCGTATCGGAAAACGTTGAGGCCATCAAAGACGCCCCGCAGCAGGCACAGGCCGCCGCAAACAGCGCCAAGTTGGCCAAAAGCTGGGCTGTAGGCGGCACGGGGAGCCGAGAGGGCGAGGACACAGACAACGCCAAATACTATGCACAGATTGCCCAGCAGATAGCACAGGGCGGCGTGGGCTGGTATGAGACGCCGGAAGCCTTGAGGGCGGCACACCCTACCGGACAAGCTGGCAACTGGGCAATCGTCGGCAGCACTGACACTATTTGGGTTTGGGATGTGGACGGCAACGATTGGAAAGACACGCATGGAAATATCAATCTGTCCGATTATTACACCAAAACAGAGGCGGATTCCCGTTTTGCTAAGGTGTCCGAAAGCGTGCCCACTGTGACGGCCTCAAAAGAGCAAAACTATTTTGACATAGAGCTGCCAAGCGCGAATCAATTTGTCATTGTGCCAGATACCGCTTTTGCAGAGGGCAACACGTTCCGCATTGCGGGCCGCCCTGTGGCTGCTATGCTTCCCAATGGGGAGCCTTTGCCGGATGCCTTTTTTGCGGCCAATGCTAAAGTAATGTGCCTGTGGGCAGATACCAACCTGTATTTTGTCGGTGGCGGCGGTGGCACCGTGCCCAGCAATGTGATGCGTTACCGTCTAGACGACGGCACCCCTGCACAGCCACCTGCACCCATCAACGCAGACACGCTGCAAGGACATA
>OLPB01000643.1_pt1 | contig 19851 bp, 4 predicted proteins | sample 1672001 | NCBI WGS metagenome assembly OLPB01 (sample SAMEA3136635, study PRJEB25190) | human gut metagenome | biome: human gut; feature: human-associated habitat; material: faeces | place: Austria | collected 2013 | reverse complement strand
GGCCGATTCTGTATCCCGCGGCTGCCGCCGCAGGTCTCTCCCCCGACTGCCTAACGGCGGCCACCTCGAACGCAATTAAGGACCAGCTTTCAGCTGGCTTCATATTTGCTCACTGTCGTTCGCCTTCGCCTAAAAACGACTCTGGCGTTTTCTTCACGGCTCAGCTCATCAGAGGGCGGCCACAAAACTTCGCTCCATAACTGAAGACGCAACCACAATCAACCCTATCAATGAGGAGAAACATGGGAAAGCTGATACGAAAGGCAACCGGACTCACGGTCGGCATGGCAACACTGCTCGCTGGTCTGTTGCTGCCGATGACGGCCAGTGCCGAGAGCGCATCGCCAATCGATGCCAGTCCGATCATCCACTATTCATTCGATAACGCACTGACGTCCAAGACCATCGCTAACGAGGGCAGCGCGGCCAACAGCGATGCCACCCTATCCGGCGACGCCACGGTGGCCAATGGCCAGATCAACCTGACCGGCTCGCAAACCATTAGCGTGCCGACCACGGCCATCGCCGGTAAGAGGGACGTTACCGTCTCCATCTGGCTCAAGAACAATTACGGCAACGGCAATACCGCCGCCGCGTACATCGGCGCGGCCAAGACCGGCAATTATCCGGCCAACGGCTACTGGCTGCTCAACCCGGCCAACCCGAGTGGCTACGCGAAATCCGTAATGACCAATGCCACTGCGGCCGACCCGAATAACAGCCCGTGGGGCACCGAAGTCGGCCCTGGATCGACGAACGCCGCCACCACCGGCACCAAGGCCACCAGCGATTTGGCTCTGTACACCACCGTCATCAGCGGCACCAACAGCACCATGAGCTTCTACCTCAACGGCAAGCAGGTTGGAGACGTCACCTACACCATTCCGGCCGGTGGCCTGACCAATTACGGCGACCTCGTCGCCTACATTGGCAAGTCCTCCTACGCTGACCCGAACTCCAAGCTCGACGTGGACGATTACGCCGTATACGACACTGCCATCAGCGCCGCAGACGTGACCAAGCTGTATGACGCTCAGGTGCTCGACAAGGCCGAGGCCGCTGTCAAGGCCGCTGTGCCCGCATCCGCTACCGAGGACTTCGCGCTGCCGACCAGCGCCGCTGGCGTGAGCATCGCGTGGAAGTCGGACAACGCAGCCATCGCCGTTGACAACGCTACCGGCAAGGCCACAGTCACTCGTCCGGCCGCAACCGCAGCTGATGCCGAGGTGATCCTCACCGCCACGTTTGGCAACAACGCCAAAACCGCCGACTACACGGTCCTCGTGCCGAAGCAGCTCTCCGATGCCGAGCAAGCCAAGGCCGACCTTGACGTCGTCACCATCGAGGACTCCGACGACATCCGTAGCAACTTCTCCGTGCCCACCAAGGGCAACAATGGTTCGACCATCTCGTGGGAAGTGACCGGTGGCAAGGATATCGCCACACTAGGCGAAGGCGTGAACGACAAATCTCGAACGGTCACTGTTAAGCGCCCTGCCGCCGGTAGCGATGCCGTCACTGTGACGCTCAAAGCCATTGCCAAGTACGGTACCGCCACCGAAACGAAGACCTTCACCGTCACCATTCAGCCGATGCCTGCCGCCGAAGAGAAGGACGAGGCCTACGTGTGGGCGTTCTTCACCGGCGAGGGCGTGGGCGGCGAGAAAATCAGCCTCGCGGCTTCCAAGGGCAACGATGCGCTCGACTGGAACACGCTGAACAATGGCACTCCGCTGTTCACTTCCGAGTTTGGCGAGAAGGGTTTGCGCGATCCGTTCATCATGAAGTCCAAGGATGGTGACAAGTTCTACATGCTTGCTACCGATCTGAAGATTGACGGTCGTGCCCCCCTCAACGGGCTGAATGGCTTTGCTGGTGCACAGGCTAACGGTTCCAAGTACATTGAGATTTGGAAGTCCGACGATCTGGTCAACTGGTCCAAGCAAAGCCACGTCAAGGTGAGCTCTGATTACGCAGGCAACACTTGGGCGCCTGAGGCCTACTACGACGAGGAAATCGGCAAGTACGTGGTCTATTGGGCCTCGAACCTGTACGACAACACCGACGAGAACAGCCGCAAGCAGCTGACCTACAACCGCATGGTGTACGTCACCACCGATGACTTCGTCAACTTCTCCGACCCGACAGTGTGGATTGACGTTGATCGCCGAGGTGGTGCAGGCAGTGGATCCATCGATGTGACCGTGCAAAAGGTAGGGGATACCTACTACCGCATCTACAAAGATGAAAACACGATGTCTTTGCGTCAGGAGAAGTCCACAGATTTGACTGCCGCAATTGGTGGTGCCGGCGTGAAGAACTACGCCGATGCGCTTAAGGGTAGTGCATGGAGCGAAGTTGCCACGAACATCGGTAAAGGCCAGGCTAACGGTTACGGTAAAACCTTCACTTCCGGCGAAGGTCCATCGCTATTCAAGGCCAACGATGGCGACGTGAACGGCTACCAGTACTACCTGTTCGCCGACCAGCCGAGCTATCATCAAGGTCCAAACCACTATGTGCCGATGGCGACTGAGGATATCGCCAGCGGTCAGTGGACCGTTATCGGCAATAAGATGCCTGAGGTGAACTTCCCGACCAATTCCGATGGCGGCAAGCCGCGCCACGGCACTGTGCTGCCCGTGACCCGCGCCCAGTATCAGAAGGTGCTGGAGGCGTACGCTCCGGCTGTGGCTGTGAAGTCCGTTGACGCGCTGTCTGCCGAGACGACGGTTGGTGTGGCGCCGACGCTGCCGGAAACCGCGCATCTGACTCATGCGGACGGTTCCGTTTCTGACGTTGCAGTTGAGTGGGATGCCATTGACGCAGCTTCCTATGCCAAGACCGGCACTTTCACCGTCAAGGGCGTCGCCCAGGACGATTCCCGTATGCCGGTCGAGGCGACCGTCACCGTGACTGGCACTGACATCTCCGGGGCGGTCGTCACGGCCGAACCCAACGAGTTCACCGCAGACGGTGCTGCCAAGGAACCGGCCGTGACCGTTACGCTCGATGGCGCGACGCTCAAGGAAGGCGCCGACTACACGGTGGCCTACACGAACAACATCGAACCCGGCACCGCCACAGTGACCGTAACCGGCGCTGGCAAGTACTCCGGTACTGCTTCGGCAACGTTCACCATCAAGGCCGGCGAGCCCGGCTCCACGCTGGACAAGTCCAAGTTGCAGGCGCTTGTCGATAAGGTGAAGGGCTATAACAAGGCTGATTACCAGTCTGGTTGGGATGCTTTCGCCGCCGTGCTCGCCGACGCGAAGCAGGTGTTGCAGAGCTCCACCGACCAGCAGGAAGTGGACAAGGCGCTGTCGCGGCTCCAGTCCGCCGCCGACAAGCTGGTCAAGAAGTCCGGCGATTCCGGCAAGACCGATGGCAAGGATGACGGCACGCAAAAGCCCGCCGCCAAGCCGGGCAGCGCTCTGTCCAACACCGGCGCCTCGGTGTTCGGTGTGGGTATCACCGCGGTCATACTGCTCGCCGCCGCCGGCGCCGCCTACGCCTTCCGCAAGCGCCGCGCCTGAACTGTTTGCAGCGTAGACCAAGCCCCTTCTGGATGAGTCGAGCTGTGAAGCAAGCAGCCTACTGGATTGTTTGCTTCATGGCGCGGCCCCATCAGAGGGGCGTATCGCACGTTCGTCCGACGACGCTGTCGGACGCATAGGCTCTATAGCCCCATAGCTCCAATAGCCATTACCGAACTTCACCACTCAACATCTAGATCTGCTGCGCGACAAGCAGTATCACCGCGCGCAAGGAGGAAACCAATGACAACCAAACCATCGATAGGCAAACGCCTGCTCGGCGCGATGCTGGCAGTGCCGATGGCGCTCGCCGGCATGGGAATCGGCGCGACCACGGCGGTCGCGGCCGATACCGTTCCGACCAATAATCTCATCGCCGCCTACGACTTCACCACGAAGCCAAGTGACGGCAAGACCGTGGCCAACAGTGCGCCGAACGCTACGCTTGGCGCGGCCGAAGTACAGAACTCCGCCGACTCGCTTTGGGCCGATGATGCCCTCACCCTTTCCGGCGGTGCCAAGACCGGCACCGGCGACTGGGTCAAGCTGCCCTCGAATCTGCTGTCCGGCAAGGACGCCGCCACGGTGCAGTTGGAGGTCAAAGCGGATTCCAGCATGCTCAATGCTTTCCATTTCCTGTGGAACATCGGTAACGACAGCTCCGATACGGAGTATTTCTTCGCCACGCTCAACTGCGGCAGTTCGCGTAACCCGCTCGTCGGCCTGAAATCGGGCGGTACGGAGACGCTCGTGCAGTCCAGCTCCTGCGTGGCCAAGGCCGACCAATGGTTGTCGGTGACCGCCACCATTGATGGCACCGCCGCGAAACTGTACATCGACGGCACGCAGGTGGCATCCGGCACCGTGCCGGCCAAACTGTCCAGCGTCAAGGACCAGTCGCTCAACACCATCGGCCGTTCGCCGTGGCCCGACAACCTGTTCAAGGGCGCGGTCTCGAACTTCCGCGTATACGATGCCGCGCTCACCGCCGATCAGGTCGCCGCGATCAGCACTGCCGATGCCTCAATTCATGCCGGTGAACTCACCGGTTCCGTGCTGAACGGCATCATCATCCCCACGACGGTCGACGATCCGTTCATTTCGCTGCCCACTGCGAACGGCGTGACGTGGGCGTCCTCCGATAGCAGCGTCATCGCGACTGACGGCACGGTCAACCAGCCCGCCAAGGGCGAGGCAGCCAAGACTGTCACGCTGACCGCCGCCGTCACGGTCCGTGGCCAGACCGCTACGAAGGAATTCACGGTCACGGTCAACCCGACCACGAAAACTGCCGCTGAACAGCTCAAGGAAGTCGCGGCCGGCTACGTGATTCCGTCCGTCGTGCGTTCCGGAGACGCCCTCCCGGCGGCTGTGAATGGCACTACCGCCACGGTTACGTCCACTAAGGACGTAGCCGTCGAGGATGGCAAGATCACCATCGATGGCGACGAGGCCACGACCGGTACCATCACCGTCGAGTTCTCCAAGAACGGTCTCGCCGGCATCGAGCCCATTACCAAGGCCTTCACCGTAAAGGTGCTGCCCGCCGCGAAGTCCGCGACCATCGCCGCCTACGATCGCAACGCCACCGGCGAGAATGAGGCCAACAACGGCGACGTCGCCTACAGCATGCACCTCGCGCTGCAGAACGCCGACGGCTCGTACACCCCGTACAACGAGAATTACGGCATTTTCTTCGCACGCTCGCCGAAGGCGCAGAAGCTCAACGAGAACCTCGACGGCAATGACTATCGCAGTCTCAAGGATCCGAGCCTGTTCCGCATGGCCGACGGCACCTATGGCGTGATTTCCGTGCGTACCAACCGCGGCACCGCCACCGGTGACTCCACCGCGAAGTCCAGCGTGCTCATCGCCACCTCCGAAGACCTGCTCACCTATAGCGAACAGGAGAACTCCGGTTCCATCGTCGACCTTGGCGAGACCAACGGCGTCAACGCTCCGTACGCCGTGTACGACACCGCCAGCAAGCAGTATGTTGTCGGCTGGGCCGATGACAACGGCGTGGCCAAGTACACCACGTTCGATTCGCTCAAGGGCTCCACATCCAAGCACGGCAGCGTACTGTACGGTTCCGTCGCCAAGTCCGGCGTACTCGCCGCCGACGGTGTACAGGGCATCGCGAACTTCCGCTCCGGTGCCACCATCGCGGTGGACGAGGCCACGGTGAAGGCGCTCAACACCCGTTACGGCCGCTCTGAGAACACCGGCACGAGCAATCTCACTGACATCACCGTCAAGAAGGGCGCCTCAATCGATGAGGTGACCGCGCAACTGCCGAAGAACGTGGACCTCACTTACTCCGACGGTTCTACCGGCTCCCTGCCGATTTCCTCATGGAACACTGAGGGCATAGATCTGACGAAGGTGGGTGATTACACTGTCACCGGCACCGTCAAGCAGACCGAATACCAGATTCCGTTCGCTGAGGACCGCGCCGATCCATCGGTGTATAAGTGGCAGTGGACGCATGAGGTCGACGGTAAGGAAGCCACCGAAACCAAGTTCCTGATGATCGCTTCCAACGACATCCAAGGTGACGTCACTTGGCAGCATGGTTCGCCCCACATGCCGTTCCGCATGGCCGACACGATTTCCGGTCTCGCCGACGAGCCGGGCAACCCGAATGCCCTGATTCAGTCGAACGGCTACAACAACAAGGAGGTGTCGCTGCTCAAGGCTGGCGACAAGGACTCCGAGGGTAATGCCATCATGCACAGCTTCTGGGCTCCAGAAATTCATGAGATTGATGGTAGGCTCACGATTCTGTTCATGGCCGGATACGGCAACACATGGTCCAACGGCAAGTCGGTGTACATGCAGCTCAAGCAGGATGCCGACGGTCATGACCTCGACCCGACCGACCCCGATAACTGGACTGTGCCGACACCGATCTACCGCAATGACGCCTCGCTGCTCAACGGTAACAAGCAGCTCGCAGCCACCGCGTCCGGCGGAGTGGGCATGTCGCTCGACATGACCTATTTCCAGGATGCCGACGGCAGGTCCTACTACGCCTGGCAGCAGCTCGGCGCCACCTACATTGCCAAGATGGACCCGAAGGACCCGGCCCATGTGACCAGCTCCCCGGTGCGCATCGTCACCCCGGAGTACGCGTGGAACGCCGCCATAGCCGAAGGTCCGAACGTGACCCTGCGCGACGGCAAGCTGTACCTCATGTTCTCCGGTTCCGGCGTAGGCAAGACCTACACCACCGGTTTGGCCGTGGCTGATGCCGCCGGCTCCGACCTGACCGACCCGGCCAGCTGGACGGCGCTCAACTACCCGATTCAGAAGTCCGGTCCGTTCAACGGCGAGATGCAGCTTGGCACCGGTCACGGCATGTGGAGCGAGGACGAGGACGGCAACCAGGTCTACGTGTTCCACGCCTATGCTACGAAGAATCTCGGATCCGTGAATGCTACCGGCCGCGACATGTTCGTGCGCCGTGTGCACTGGGCCGCCGACGGTATGCCGGTGTTTGACATGAGCTCTTCCGAGGAGCTGGCCTCCAAGACCGTTTCCGTGACAGTGAAGGTGGCTGACGACACGGTTACGGTCGACAAGACCGACCTGTCCAAGGCGCTCGCGTCCGCCAAGCAGCTGCGCGAGTCCGACTACACCGCCGCCTCGTGGAAGGCGTTCGCCGCAGCGTTGGCCTCCGCCGAGAAGGTTTATGCCGACGAGAACGCTTCGCAGAAGGACGTCGACGACGCAACCGCCGCGTTGAACAAGGCGCAGGCCGCGTTGGTGAAGGTCGACGGTTCCGATTCGGGCGATGGCTCGAGCGATTCGACTAAGCCGGGCGACGGCTCGAGCGTTGACACTGGTGCTGTGGACGATAAGACGGGTAACAAGGTCGGTCTATCCAAGACCGGTGCGGCCGTGCTCGGTCTGAGTGGTGTGGCCGTGGCGCTCGCTGCCGCCGGCATCGCCCTGACCCTCCAGCGCAAGCGCCAGGCCTGAGCGGCGTAAGCCTCCAATCGCGAAATCGGCCCGTGTGGAGGTGTATTTCCGAGTTGTAGGGCAATGGCTGAAGTATTGGCCGTTGCGGCCGATGAGAGCCCGTTGGTATTCCGCCATTTTCGGGTGGTTGATCGGCTCTGGGAGTGGCGAGTACCCGGGCGCGTGCCCTACAACTCGGAAATACGCTCGGTACGGAGCCGTTTCTGGTTCACGGGATTTCGGCTGATAATCCCGTGAACCAGAAACTTACAGAAATGCACATGGCCGGCCATCGAGTTCGGCTTGATTCCAATCTTTTGCGTGTGCGATTGCACATGTCTTCAGTTCACGGGATTTACCAGCGTGATCCCGTGAACTGGATAACGCGGACATGCAGGCCACGCGGCTCAACAAGCCAATATTGCACACAGATGATGTGCGATTTTGTTTGTTGTGGGGTGCTGAGAAGGGGTAAATGTTCATTCGGGGAGATGAAACCGGTTTTAAGAGGGGTGCCGGGTATTTCAGGTATGGCAGAATCAGCATGTGCGTTACCGCTTTCGCGTCGTCGCTCAAAGCGTGCTCAAATTTAGGTGAACGCTTACATTAGAATTGTGAGTGCTTACAGAAACCTGTGCGATTGCACATCGGTGCTCCTGTTCACGAACGGTGTCGTTCGTAGGGATTTCCGGTGGCCGTCGTTCGGGCGGAAGTGGGTCGCGCTGGCGAACGAAGAGGCTCCGGCGAAGCGGAAGCAGGAGCGAGAAGCGGTCGATAAAGGAGCGACCGGGTGTCACTCGATAACAATTCGATAACAAATATTGCGATGGCGCAACGATGATCCATCACAGTATTGCAAAGAAGCAAGGACCCAAGGAAGGAAACTCAGTGAGGAGAGTTACACGATTGGCGGCCTGCCTGACGGCGGTGTCGACGTTGGGCGCGGGGTTGATCATGCCGATCACCGCCGTGGCCGACGACGCGACGCCTGCGGTGCAGACGACCACGACCAGTGCGAACGTCAGGGCGGCGGCCAATACAGCGACGGCTGACCCGATTGCCAGCTTCGATTTCAATAGCGACCCGGACGATGGTGCATTCGCCAGTGCTCAGGGTGACGCTAAGGCCACCGTGCAAGGCACGGTGGATCTCGTCAACGGAAAAGATGACGACAACGGCAAGGCCGCCCAGCTCGGCAGCGGTTTCTGGCTGAACGTGACCAAGTCCGATGGCAGTGCACTGCTCAACGGTCTTGATGATGTGACGATCAGCTACGACAGCAAGGCGGCTGCGACCGGTGGCCAGTGGACTGTGTTTGCCGCGCCGACCGCCGGTGCGGTGAACGGCAGCGCCCCCACCTACGTCGGTGTGCTCGACCGCACCGACAAGACCCGTGTGGAACGCTATCTCAACGGCCGCGCATCCGACATCGCCACCATCGACAAGAACACCGGTACGAAGGATGCTTGGAAGCATGTCGATCTCGTCATCTCCGGCAAGACCGCGAAGCTCTATGTCGATAAGAAGTTCGTGGCGAGCAACGTGAACGGCGAGGATCTTAAGAGTATTCTTGGCGGCTCAGGTGGTGTGCTGCAAATCGGCAAAGGCAACTGGGGCAACGGTGAATACTTCACCGGTTTGCTTGATAATTTCATGATTTATGGCTCCGCGCTTTCCGCAGCCGATCTCGGCATCGCATCGCCTACTGCAATCGAGATTTCCGGTTCCAATGTGAAGGACGGCGAGCTGAGTCTCAAGGAAGGCAACTCCGCATCCCTGTCCGCAACCGTCACCCCTGAAGGTGCCGATCCCACAGTGACGTGGGAATCCAACAATCCTGCTGTGGCTACTGTGGATGCCAACGGCAAGGTCACCGGCGTGAAGGCCGGCACCGCCACCATTACAGCGGCTTCCGAAGCTGACGCCGCCAAGACCGCCGAGCTCAAGGTCACCGTCACCGAGGTCAAGGCCGATGACGCCTACGGCTACGTGATGGTCCACTTCATCGAAAACAACAAGGGCTACGCCGAAAAGGTCTACCTCGACATCTCACGCGGTGATGACGCCACCCAGTGGGACACGCTCAACGGCGGCGAGCCGATTCTTGTGAGCAACGAATCCACCACCGGCGTGCGCGATCCGTTCATCGCCTACAACCCCGAGTCGAAGACCTACTACGTGCTGGCCACCGATTTGCGTGTGTTCGGCAGCGATAATGCCGGTTGGGGCACGTGGGCTACAGGTTACAGCACCAAGTTGCATGTGTGGTCGTCCAAAGATCTCATTCACTTCAACGACATGACGGAACTGGAGACCGCCACCGCCGACAAGTACACTGCCAATCCGAACAAGAGCCAGACGCTCACCGATTCCGTGACCGGCAAGACCATCTCCGAGATCGGCATGGCATGGGCTCCTGAGGCTACGTGGGTGCCGAACTTCTATGATCTCAACGACGACGGTCAGCTCAACGGTTCCGATAAGGACAACCCGAAGAACCAGCAGGGCGGCGCATTCGTTGTGTATTGGTCTGTCTCCGCCAAATACGATGGCGAGAACAGTCAGCCCGGCAAGAAGGTGACTCACGTGCTGTGGGCCGCCACCAAGGACTTCACCAATGAGACCTACATGTTTGGCGGCGTCTTCGTGCCTAACAGCAAGTACAACCGTGGCAACACCATCGACACCACGATGCTGCAGAACGGTTCCCGCACATACCGCACCACCGGTTCCGGCGTGATCTTCATGGAATACACCGATCGTGCCGATTGGTGGCGTGCCAACGACCAGGGCCAGTACGCGACCGACCCGGCCAAGGGCTGGGTGTTGCGCCAGACCAACATCGGACACACGCTCGGCAGCGCGCAGGAAGGTGCCAACGGTTTCAAGGTCAACGGCGAAAACAAGTGGTACATGTTCGTCGACAACTATGGATCTGTCGCCTCCGGTGCCCGCTACGGCTACAACCTACTCGAAGCCGACAACCTCGATTCCGAGAATCCGTGGAGCGTCCTGAAGGCCGACGATTACTTCCTCACCGCCAACACCAAGCACGGTGGCGTGGTCTCGCTCACCAAGGCCCAGTACGACGCGATCCGCGCGGCTGACGCCAAGGCTTCCGACAACGCCGACCTGAAGGCCGAGGATGTGACGGTGGATAAGGGTGCTGCCGATACGGACATCACTGCCAAGCTGCCGAAGACGCAGCAGGTCACTCTTGCCAACGGTTACGGCACTGCCAAGCGCGACGTGACGTGGGACGTTTCCAACGTCGACACCTCCAAGCCCGGCGAATACACCGTCACCGGCACGGTCGACACCATCGGTGCCAACGAGAACCATTGGAAGTGGACGAACGCCGCCGGCGAGTCGAAGACCGACGAGGACGACCTCATCAACTCCGGTGCGAACGCGAACAACAGCTGGAAGCAGACCGGTGGCTTTGTGGACAATGAAACCGCCAACAAGAACCGCACGCTATACAGCTCCACCGCCATCACCGTGACCGCTAAGGTGACCGTGACCGGCGAAACCGAGCCGACCGACCCGGATCTGCTTGCCGACTTCACGTTCGATGATGGCGATAAGACCTTTGACGGCGGCAACGCGACGGGCACCACGCAGGGCACCGCCACGCTCGCCGACGGCAAGGACGGCAAGGCCGCGAAGCTCAGCAAGAACTTCTGGCTCAACGTCACCGCCAAGAACGGCGACGCTCTGCTCAAGGGCAAGAACGACGTGACCATCAGCTACGACGTCAAGCCCGATGCCTCCAACAACACTGGCTGGACCTTCTTCGCCGCCTCCAACGCCACCAAGCAGGAGTACGGCAAGGAACACTACGTCGGCGTGCTCGACAAGACCACCGGTATTACCGTCGAACGCTACAACAACAACGACGGCAAGCGCGATTCCTCCGGCAACGTCTCATACACCAAGACGAACGCCGACTGGAAGCACGTCGATATCGTGATTTCCGGCGCAACCGCCAAGCTGTACATCGACTCCAAGCTGGTAGCCGTGAACAACAACGGCCAGAAGCTCGCCGACATCCTCGGTGCTGATGGCGGCGTGCTGCAGATCGGCAAGGCCAACTGGAGCAACGGCGAGTACTTCTCCGGTCTGCTCGACAACTTCAAGATCTGGGGCAAGGCCCTGAGCGACGACGAGCTTGGCGTGGAAAGCGCGAAGACCGACTACGCCGCCGCGCTCGCCATCCCGGCGCAAATCACCGGCGACCTGCCGAGCACTGTGCTGGGCAAGACGGTTACTTGGTCCGCGACCGGCGACGGTGCGAAGCTCGTAGCCGCAGACGGCAAGGTCACGCAGCCGAAGTCCGGCGAGAAGGCCGTGAAGGTCAAGCTCACCGCCACCATCGACGGCGTGGATAAGGCCATCACCGCCGAATCCGAAATCCTCAACAACGGCGGCGAAATCGCTTCCTACGTCAAGGATGTCGATCGCTCCGACCAGAACGGTGCCAAGTACGACCCGCTCGCCTACAACGACGATCGTCGCGCCGACTCGCTGTACGTGGCCGCCAAGGCCGCCGATGGCAGCAAATGGGAGACCCTGAACCGTTCGCAGTCGATTCTGTCGGTCAAGTGGGACGGCTCGCAGTCTGCCAAGCCGAATGCGCAGATGGGCTCGCCCGCTTTCTTCCGTGCGAAGGACGGTACCCTTGGTGTGGTTTCCTCGCAGAACAACGCCACCGGTGCGATTTACGTGTGGGATGGCAAGGGCGACGGTGCCACGTTCACCAACGAGCGCGCCATCACCGTGACCGACAGCTCCATGGTCACCAACCCGCGCATCGTCTATGATGCCGCCTCCAAGGGCTACAAGGTCTTCTGGACCGATGGCCTGAGCGGCGAAGGCCGTATGGCCACGCTCTCCGACCTGACTGCCAAGGCAACGGTCGGCGAGACGCTCAAGGCCGACGCGGTTGCGATGGGTGTGGGCGACGTGACCGAAGGTCTGCCCGCATGGGCCGGCGAAGGCCAGATCCGCGCATTCGCTGTGAGCTCCTCTGAATTCGATGCGTTCTACAAGAACTATGTCGATCTGCAGAACACCGGCGTTAAAGCTCTGGGCGGCGCAACCGTGGAGAACGGTGCTTCCGCCGAGGACGTCACCGCAGCGGTTTCCGGAACGCAGGCCACAATGACCTACAACGACGGCTCCACGAAGACCTTCAACGTCGACTGGAACGCCGATGATCTGGCCGCCGTGGACACCTCAAAGGCCGGCACGTATGAGGTCAAGGGCACTGTTCAGCAGACCACCGAGGCCATGTACAACGACGCTCGCGCCGATCCGGACATCTTCTACAACGAAGACGATGGCTACTACTACCTCACCGGTTCCACCTATGAGGTAAAGTCCACTGATTCGACCAACAACCAGAAGGACAGCTACCGTTCCATCGGCCTCAAGCGCGCCAAGACCATCAACGGTCTGAAGGATGCTGAGGAACACATCATCATCAAGCCGGAGAACGGCACTCCGGGCCACGAAGACCAGTACCCCAACTCGTTCTACGGTTGGAGCGCGTTCATTTGGGCCCAGGAGTTCCACAAGATTAACGGCAAGTGGTGGATTGTGGCCGGCTTCCACAGGGGTGCCTCGTCCACGAACGGTGGCTGGTGCAACAACACCATCCTCATCCCGTACACCGGCGACGAGCGGTCCATCAAGGATGGCGGATTCCTCGAGGCCGAAAACTGGGGCGAGCCGACCGTGCTGGAAGGCGCCGCATTCGACGTGACGTACTTCGAGCGCGAGGAGAACGGCAAGGCCCAGGGCTACTGGCTCTTCCCGAAGAGCGCAGGCCTGTACCTTGCCAAGGCAAAGATGGGCGATGGCGTCACTCCGCTGGTGGATGGCAGCCTTGAGCACATCTATCAGGCCAGCCAGCAGTTCGAGTACGGCAAGTATGCGCCTACCCCCGGAGACAACTCTGAAGGTTCTGATCAGGCAATCGTAGAGGCACCGTTCATGTTCGAACATGGCGACTACGTCTACATTGCCTATGCGGGTGCCACGGTGGATAAGTATTACAACACCAACGTGATGCGTGCCGCCAAGAATGCCGACCTGCAGGATCTGTCGAGCTGGACCACGGCCGACTTCCCGTCGTTCGACACCAACGACACCTACACCGGTGCCTACGGTGCGGATGAGGCCTCGTACGAGCGCAAGCAGGCCGGCCCCGGCCACATCTCGCTTGCACATGATGAGGCCGGCAACATCGTCATGGCCTACCACGCACGCCCCTACCCGGAAATTCACTCCGGTTCCGCAGCGGGTGGCCTGTTCGATCAGGACCGCAATACGTGGGCCAAGGCCGTGAACGTGCGCGCCAACGGCATGCTCGACATGTCGCTGACCAAGGATCAGGAGGTTGCTCCGGCCAACCGCACGGTGACCATTACGGTGACCGTCGGCGAGCCCGATACGCCGGTTGAGCCGTCCATCACCGGCATCCGCGTCAAGAGCGAGCCGACAAAGACCAAGTACACGGTGGGCGAGCAGTTCTCCGCCGATGGTCTTGTGATCGAGGCGACGATGTCGGACGGCACGGTGAAGACGCTCGATGCCGCCGACTACACGGTCGGCGACGTGGACATGTCCGCTGTGGGCACCAAGACCGTCACCGTCACGCTCAAGGCCAACGATCAGCTCACCACGTCGTTCGTGGTGACCGTGAGTGCCAAGACCGAGCCCGGTAAGCCCGGTTCGGGCGACGGTTCCGGCGATGGTGCAGGCAGCGATAACGGTAACGCTGGTACGGGAGCAGACTCCGGTCTGCCGTCCTCTGGTGCCGCCGTGCTCGGCCTTGGTGGTGCCGTGGTTGTGCTCGCCGTTGCCGGCATCTCTCTCACTATCTGGCGCAAGCGTCGCGCCTGAGCGGATCCAAATGCTCCCTCTCAGTCGGCTTCTGGCGGACGGAGAGGGAGCACCTAGTATCACCATAACTTCAATCTTCAATCCATAACTGAACACAAAACCAAAACCCACAATCAGAGGAGACATATGGGTAAGTGGAAGAAAGCGGTGGCAGCTCTTGCAGCTGTCCCGATGCTGATGGCGTTGGCGCCAGCAGCAAATGCGGTTGAATCGGATCCCACCGATTCATCGGCCGCGCAGCGGGCGCTGGCAGCAGCCCTGAAATCAAATGCCAAGGCAGCGGCAGACAGCGATCTGCTCGCCAGTCTTGATTTCGACAACGTCGCTGCAGGCGCTACTGGCACTATTGTCGATGACACCACCGGCACCAAGGCGACCATCAACGGTGCTGCCGCAGTGGCTACCAGCAAGGACGGCACTGCTGCAGTTCGGCTCGGTTCTGGATTCTGGCTGAATGTGACTAAGTCGGACGATTCTGCCGTGCTCAAGGGCCTGGATGCGGTCACGATTTCGTACGATTCCAAGTCCGCCAGCACCAATCAGGGCTGGTCGGTATTTGCGGCACCGAATACGAATGCGCAGACCTATCAGCAAGAGCATTACCTCGGCGTGATGGATCGCGCCACTTCGGTGAACGTTGAGCGTTACAACAACGCTGGTAAGCGCGACACCACCGGCAATGTGAGCAAGGATGGTCTCGCCAGCCAGTGGCGTCACGTCGATTTGGTCATCGACGAGGCCGCTTCCACGCTGTACATTGACGGTGAGCAGGCCGCAACCGTAGCCCCAGCTGATGGCGCGAGCTTCGCTCAGCTCACCGATATTCTCGGCGCAGACGGCGGCGTGCTGCAGATCGGCAAGGCCAACTGGGTGAATGGCGAATACTATACCGGCGCACTTGACAACCTCAAGATTTACGGCTCTGCGCATACTGCTGACCAAATCAAGGAAGCCTACGATTCCACGAAGTCCGATGCCGCCAAGGCCGACGCTAATGCGCTGACCATTAACAACGGCAGCACTGATGTGTATTCCAACATCACACTTCCGGCCAAGGGCTCGGTTAACGGTTCCGCGATTACGTGGAAATCCAGCAACGCAAAGGTCATTACCGATGCGGCAGATGGTGACATCGCAGCTGGTGTCGTTGCTCGTCAGAAAACCGACACCAAGGTGACGCTCACTGCCACCATTACCGATGCTGACGGCAACACGGAAACCAAGGAATTCGAGCTGACCGTCAAGGCCGCCGTCGAACAGCCGAAGACCACGGACTATCTGTTTGCGCACTTCACCGGCACCGAAGGTAGCGCTACCGACGAGCAGATGTACTTCGCCACCAGCAAGGATGGCCTGAGCTGGCATGACACCCGCGAGTCCGGCGATCCGGTACTCAGCTGGAACAACAGCCAGACCGGCAACTCTCGTGGTAAGGACAACGGCGTGCGCGACCCGTATCTGGTCCGCTCTCCGGAAGGCGACACCGTCTACCTCATCGCTACCGAGCTGAGCATCCATAACCGTGGCGGTTGGGGCGCGGCCACCGCTACCACCAATGGCAGCACCAACCTAATCGTGTGGGAGTCGCATGACTTCGTCAACTGGAGCGAACCGCGCGCCGTTGACGTTGCCTCTCAGATTCCGGGAGCCGGCATGGCTTGGGCTCCGGAAGCCTACTGGGATGATGTGAACAAGCAGTACATGGTGTACTGGGCCACTGCTTCCGACGCGGACAACAAGTCCGGCGATCGCACCAATATGTACTACTCCACCACGCGTGATTTCGTGAACTTCACGACGCCTGTCAAGTGGATCGACCGAGTCAAGTCCGTTATCGATACCACGATGATTAAGGCCGATGACGGCTATTACTATCGTGTGTCCGGTGACACGTACCTCGGTGTTGAGCGTAGCAAGGATCCGTATGCCACAACGCTCACCACTGGTGACACAATTGCGAATGGTTACTACAACACTGACAGTGATCCGAACCAGTGGACGCTTGTCGGTACATTCGGTGACCTGACTGGTACCGGTCTGACCGGTGCGCAGCTGGAAGGCCCGGAGCTGTTCTTCTACAATGAAGATGACGTGCAGACCAGTGATGCGGGCAAGAAGATGCTCTACGGTCTGATGTGGGACCAGTACTCAGCCGGTAAGGGTTACACCCCATACCGTTCTGCCGATTTAGGCAGCACTGATAAGGCTGATTGGGGCTTTGCCTCTGATGTGAACTTCGGTTCGCTCAAGAAGCGTCACGGCACCATCCTGCCTGTCACTGAAACCGAGTACAACGCAATCCTGAAGGCATTCGATAAGAACAAGGACACCGAGCCAGTCACACCCGATGAAGACGGCTCCGGTCCGATTGCCGAGTATGACTTCGAAGACAGCAAGGGTACCGACACCACTGAGAACAGCAACGACTTGACCTTCAACGGCAACGCCAAGGTCTCCGAGGATGCCGAAAAGGGCAAGGTGCTTAAGCTCGACGGCTCTGACGGCACCTACGCCGAGTTCCCGAAGGGCCTGTTCGATGGCCGTAACAAGCTGACTGTGCAGATGGATGTCAAGTCGGAGATCAATAAAAACCAGTTCACGTTCGCTTTCGGCCAGAACTCCACCAAGTACTACTTCCTGAAGTACAACAACTCCGGCGAGCTCGCCAGCCGCATCACCACCAACTCGTATGGTGCGGAGGACGCGGCTAACGCTACGTTGTCTGGCAACGGCGCATGGCATCGTGTCACGGTCACGTTGGACGACAACGTGATGACCGTGTACTCTGACGGTGCGCAGGTGGCTCAGAACAAGGCGACCAAGAACAAGGTCACCGATTTGGGTAACGATCTGCTGGCCTACTTGGGCAAGTCCTTCTACAACGACCCATACTTCAAGGGTTCGTTCGACAATGTGAACGTGTGGAACCGCGCGCTCACTGCTCAGGAGGTCGAGAAGACCAGCCCGATTGCTCTGCAGGGTATTTCTGTGGGCACTGTGCCGTCTGACCCGAACTCGCTGCGTGGCACTGACGACCACTCTCAGGTGCGTTCCACCCTCGACTGGTCCGCGAAGACCGTCACCACCGTGCTCAACCGCCGTGGCGACGCGGCCAAGGTGCCCGTCAAGGTGACCGTCAACCGTGGCGACGACTCCATCAAGCTCACCCTTGATGGTCAGGCGTTCACCAATGGTGGTACGGCCGACCTGACTAAGGACCGTACTTTGGTTGTCGATTTGGGTGACGGTGCGCCGCAGACCTGGACGCTGAAGAAGGTCACCGTGGGCAACAACCCGGTACTGCCCGGCCAGTACGCCGACCCGGACATCGACTACTTCGACGGCAAGTTCTGGATTTACCCGACCACCGACGGCTTCTCCGGCTGGAGCGGCAATTACTTCCATGCGTTCAGCTCCACCGACTTGGTGAACTGGACCGACGAGGGCGTGATCCTCGATGTCAACAAGGACCACCAGCCGACCACCGATGGCGATGAGAACACCGCCATCTCCCCGTGGTCCGTGGGCTCCGCGTGGGCACCGACCATCGAGAAGAAGAACGGCAAGTACTACTTCTACTACTGCGCGAAGTTGCCGAACGGTACATCCGCCATCGGCGTCGCCGTGGCCGACAACCCGGCCGGCCCGTACAAGGCCGCCGACCAACCGCTGGTCACTCGCACGATGGAAGGCGTCACCGTTGGACAGGCCATCGACCCGTCCATCTTCACCGACCCGAACACCGGCAAGTCGTACATCCTGTACGGCAACGGTTCGCCCGCCATCGCCGAACTCAACGACGACATGGTGAGCATCAAGGCCGGTACGGTGAAGAAGCTCAACGGTCTGAACGGCTTCCGCGAGTCCGTGGTCGTCGCCTACCGCGACGGCAAGTACCACTGGACCTGGTCGTGCGACGACGCCAACTCCCCGAACTACCATGTGAGGTACGGCGTCTCCGATTCCATCGACGGCACCATCACCTACAAGGGTGTGCTGCTGCAGAAGGATTCCTCCAAGAACCTGCAAGGTGCCGCGCACCAGTCCGACGTGCATGTGACCGACGCGGACGGCAACGACCGTTGGCTCATGGCCTACCATCGCCACTACACGCCGCTCGGCGTGTTCACCTCCGGCCTCGGCTACCACCGTGAAACCGCCATCGACGAGATCACCTTCGACGCGGACGGCCTGATGCAGACCATTCACCCGACCGACGAAGGCGTGTCCATTGAGATGGCCGATACGACGGCGCTTGATGGCGCGATTGGAGCGGCCGACAAGCTCGGCACCGATGGCTCTGCTTACACCGAGGCCAGCTGGAAGGCATTCGAGGATGCGCTCGCCGCAGCCAAGACGGCCAAGCAGACCTTCCTTGACTCCGGCCTGTCTCAGGCTGATGTCGATGCCGCCGCCAAGGCCCTGACCGACGCGCAGAATGCGTTGGAGGAGAGCCAGCCCGAGCCGGAGCACCCGGCCGCAGGCACGATCCTCTCCATCGCCGTGACCGCGCAGCCCGCCAAGGCCGAGTACAAGGTTGGTGAAGCGCTCGACGTTGCCGGTCTGGTCGTCACCGCGACCGTGGCCGATGGCAACGGCGGCTCCACCACCCGTGAGCTCGCCGCCGATGAGTACGAGCTGCTCGGCTTCGACTCCTCGAAGGCCTCCGACAAGGTGACCGTGACCGTGCAGTCTGTGGCCGATTCGACCAAGACCGCCACGTTCACCGTGAAGGTCGTTGCCGACGAGACGCCGACTCCGGATCCCGATCTGGCCACTGAGGAAGAGCTCAAGCAGCTCGAAGACGCCATTGCCAAGGCCGAAGCCGAGAAGCTGAACCAGGACGATTACACCGCCGATTCGTGGAAGGCCTACGCCAATGCGCTGGCCCAAGCGAAGAAGGTGCTCGCCAAGGAGAACGCCACCTCCACCGAGGTCCAGGATGCGATTCGTCACCTGACCGAGGCCCGCAAGGCCCTCGTGAAGGTCTCCGCTGATGGCAAGAAGCCGGGTGCCGTCATCTCCGACACTGGTGTCGCCGTCTTCGGCGTGGCTGGTGCCGTGGTGGTCCTCGCCGCCGCCGGTATTGCCCTGACCATCTGGCGCAAGCGCCGTATCTGACCCCTCATTTGCAAAAAACTCTCACTGAGCACTCCTCAGTGAGAGTTTTTTGCAATAGGGGGGGCTTATCTCTTCGCCTGAGTGATCTGGTAGGCGGCGAAGAGAATGGCGAGCCAGATCACGCCGGCGATAACGGCGACGCGGTAGCTGGCGGAGAAGCACATGAGCACCACCACCAGTGCCAAGAACGCCAACACCACCCACGGGGTCACCTTAGCGAACGGCAGCTTGAAGTGAATCGCGTCGAGCGCTTCCTTGCCGGACTTGCCGGCCAGCTCGGAATCCTCGGGAGCGCCGCCCGCGGCGACCACCTTACGGAACT
>OLPB01000640.1_pt1 | contig 19900 bp, 26 predicted proteins | sample 1672001 | NCBI WGS metagenome assembly OLPB01 (sample SAMEA3136635, study PRJEB25190) | human gut metagenome | biome: human gut; feature: human-associated habitat; material: faeces | place: Austria | collected 2013 | reverse complement strand
CACCGCGCAGAAAATGATGGTGCTGAACGATGTGGTGGAACGTGAGGATAGCCTGTTGACGTTCGATGTCGACAACCTTTATGCTCCCGAGCGGGAAATGCCGCAGACAGGAAGTCCGATGGGGCTGGTGTTGGGTTTGGCGGCTGCTGTGATGTGCTGTGGGGCGTTCATGCTATATGCCGTTCGTCGACGATGATAGGTGGCGATGATAGGTGGCGATGATGACGCTTCATGGAGGCGAGTTTGCGAAACCTGGCCGAATATGATGAAGGAAGCCAGCGAAAAGAACGTGGCGAAATTCGAAATTCGCGAACAGCCCGGTCAGCTGCCATGTCCAGATTTTGACCGGATTTTGTTAAGTAATCGGCTTGGCCAAGATCCGGCAGGAAAACAAAAAAAGTCAGAAACCACTATGGTTCCTGACTTTCATTGGTAGCGGGGCATGGATTTGAACCATGGACCTCTGGGGATACCAGAGGTCCAAGGTTCAAATCCATGGGGCTTCTGAGCTTATCCAAGCTCAGTTTAGCCGCGTGAAGATCAGGATGCCCATGATGGATCATGAGAAACAAGATCAGCGCACCGGTCCCATGGCGCAGAAGCATCGAAGGGTGGACTGACACCCTTAGGGCGGCCGGCCTATCAGCACAGACAATCAAAAGCCGTCGATACAAGATGGTGCATCTCGCGGCGCTGCTCATGCCATCAGGTCCCGAAGACGTGACCACGGAGCAGATTGTGCAGGCGTTCGCACGGCAGCAATGGAAACCGGAGACGCGCAAAGCGTACAGGAACACCATATCGTCGTTTTTCCGATGGCTGCATAAAAGCGGCAGACGGTCGGATGATCCGAGTCTGGACGTGCCAAGGGTGAAGAAGCCGCACGCGCATCCCAGACCATGCCCGGACCGTTATATCGCTGCGGCGATGGAGATGGCCACGTCGTCGGAAAGACTCATGATCCGGCTGGGTGCGGAGTGCGGACTGCGGCGTGGCGAGATTGCGCGGGTCCACAGCGATGACGTGGTGGCCGATAGCGCCGGCCGGTCATTGATCGTGCGCGGCAAAGGCGACAAGCAGCGCATAGTGCCGTTGCCGGATGATTTGGCCGGCATCGTCATGGACGCGCGTGGCTACCTGTTCCCTGGCCGGTTCGGAGGTCATGTGGAGGAGTCCTATATCGGTGACCATATCAGCCGCCTGTTGCCTGACGGGTACGCCGCGCACACGTTGCGCCACCGGTTCGCCACCACGGCCTACGCCGCCACACACGACCTGTTTGTTGTCGCGGAACTTCTAGGCCATGAGTCGGTTGAGACCACGGAGCATTACGTTGCGATGCCGGACGGCCGTCTGAGAGAAGCCACGGCGGCCGTCCGGCTCGTGGTCTAATCCTCGGCCTTGATGGTGATGTGCAAGCTGTCGAGCTTGTCGGCAACGGCCTTCTTGACAGCTTCCGCGATCTGGTCCGGGTCAGCGCCGAGGCTCTTGGCCATTGCGTCAACGGCTGCTGAGAGCGCTGTGATCTGCGCTGTGAGCTGCGGGATCAAAGTATCATGCATACGAATCACGTCGCTGGTGGCGTCGCTGATGATGTCCCTTGCCGGCCGGCCGTTCGGCAGCTTATGCAGCCACCCGCCATTGGTCAGGCCCGTGTCGTGCATGGCGAAGATGTCCTGGATCGCCGGTGACAGGCAATCTCGGACACATGCGCCGTTAGGCAGCTTGTGGGTCCAGATCTTCGTGACGTCTTCATCTGTCAGTGCCATTTCTTTTCCTTCCAGTAGGTTGTTTGCCTTATCGATGACCTGCTGAAACGGCAGGCCGTTGGGCGCGAGGTCCGGACAAGCCGCGTGATCGGTGCCTGGGATCTCCCTGTGCAACCAAACATTGCCCCTCAGTCCGTCGTGCCACAGTTTTTTCCACCCATACCGGCGCGCGATGTCGGCGCACAATCGGGCGCTTGCGTCGATGCACGCCTGGGTGCATACCGCGCCGTCAGCCATGCCGCCTTCGTGCTCGATGGAGATGGTCGAGCAGTTCGACGCATAGTTCGCGTCGGAATAGCTGCCGTCCGTCTCCGCGACGTATTGGTGGATCTCGCCCGTCGCGCCGACGCCGTAATGTGCCGATGACTGGCTCGATGGGTTCGCGAACGTCGAATCGGTGCCGGCGAGGTACCCAACCATGATGTGCAGCGTGATGTGCGTGACGCCGTAGCCTTGTCGGCCCGTGTAATGGTTCGGGCTTCCCTTCCAGATGATCCCGTCCATCAGTCGCCTTCCTTGCTGCTGCAGAAGAGAGCGAGGATTGGGCTGTCATGCAGTTCCGGATTGATTTCCGACAGATTCTCAATGACACTCGCCACTTCTGTCAGAACGATGTAAACGCATGTCGGAATGATGATCGGTACGGAGAAGCCCATGTCAAGGACGCGCTGACCATGTTCCAGGATCTCGGCCAAGGCCACGATCATGACGAAAGAGGCCTTGTGCCAGAGCCCATCCCTCATTTTCCCGCTGCTGACGTCGTGGTTCTTCACGGCCTTGGCGAAGCCGGTGAGGAAGTCCATGACGATCATGATGCCGACGATGCAGAGCGCCGCGATTTCCGTATCCAATTCCTTGCTCCTAACGTTCGATGCGCCATGCGAGAATGGCGCTGGTCCATGTGTTCTTCTTATAAGCAACCGAGCCTCTGAAGGCACGGAAGAAAATCTCACCCTCATTGATGGTGAAACCGGTCATCGGAGATGCGGAAGAAAGATTGTCAACACCGAGAACGTTGATGTCAATGCCTGCACCGGGTCGGAGACCGGCGGGGATTTTGCAGATTCCAGTCATCTCCCATGCCGCCATGTTCCAGTCGCCGCCAGTGCGGATGACTTTGATTGGGCAGACGATGAGGTTGCCGGCGCGTCGGGGATAAGCGGCGATGCTGAAGTCCGGGTGGCTGAATGTCAGTTCAGGCACTGCCATGTCGGTCGCTGTCACGAGCTTGACCCATGCCGAGCCGGTCCAGACATACGCGCCGTTGTTCGCGGCGGTGGCGTCGGCGGTGACATAGCCGGTCTGACCGGTGACGCCTGTGGTATTGGCGAGCGTGTTGAGAGTGGTGGCGATGACGGGTTTGACGCCTGTGGGAGTGCTGCGTCTGTCCACTTGATCAAGCGCCTGCTCGAACGTGTCGGCCATGGACTTGAACGAGTCCGGCGCGGTTGATACGAGGTCGGAGCCTTCGGGATATGAGAGCCCGTAGATGGGTGTCGTCGCTGTCATTGTGTTCCTTCCTGTTCGTCGATGGTTGAAGTGTCTATGATCTGGATCATCGAAAGGTCGCAGATGTGCAGGTCGAGCTGCTGCCAGCTGAGGGTGGATGGCAGGTCGGCCCATGTGATGCGGTTCGTCAAGAGCGGTCGAAGCACGGTGAGCGTCGCTTCCTGGGTGAGTATTGGCCTGCCCGCGCGCCACCGGTATGAGAGCGTTCCGCCGATGGTCGTGATTGGGCCGGTGAAGGCCGGTCGGCCGTCTGAGCCGGTCAGGGCCGACGCCTTGGCCTTGACGATGATGAACGGGCCGGATGGGCTTGCCTTGTACAGCCATGGAAGTCGTGCCGGGTCGAGTCGCGTGCTGTTGAACGTCACTGTCTCCGGCACCATGCGCAGGTCGTTCGATTCGAGCCATTGCGCGATGTTGGCGCGGTCCGTGTCACTGACGTTCGAGGTGCCGCCGCTGTTCCATACGCCGCCCGAGTCGTCCACGGCGAGCATGTCGGAATCGATGGTGAGGCTCTTCTGCATGGCGGTCAATTGTGGTGGAAGACGGTTCTGGTCTCCCATCGTGATCTCCACGTCATCGAAAGAGAGCTTGCCGTTGTCCGATTTGACGCGTTTCGCGTTGATGACCACCTGAGTCAAAGGTTCGGTGATGCTCAGATCCGTCGATGCCTCGATGTCGGATGCCGAGAGCGCGTGGCGGGTCTCTCCGCCGGTGAGAATGCTGAGACGGCCGTCCGACGTCAGGTGCACGGCTATCGGGTCGGCGAGGAACAGCGGCCGGAGGCTTGATGTAGCGCCGTCGTAGACCTCATGCCACTGTGGGAGTCGTGGCCCGGCGGTGAGCCGGTGCAGCAGGTCGAGCTGCGATGGATGGTCGGATAGTGTGTATGGCGCGACGCTTGACGGCAGGGCGAGCCCGTCCAGTTGGGCTTCCGGCGCTCCCTGCGCCGAGGCCCTGCGGTTCATCTCCGCGAGGCGTGCCGATGGGGTGCCAATCCAGTGCGCGCCGTCCCATTTCGCGGCCGGGTCGGTCGGGCCCTGGGATTGCAGGCGCTTCCACAAGGCCATCCTCGATGTGGCGGAGAGCTTGAGCAGCCACCCGCCGTCGATGGTCGGTTCGACAGTGCCGCCGGTGGAGACGGTGCCGGCGAACATCGTCGTGGCCGGTGAGTCCGGGGAGTCCGGGGAGTCCGGGGAGTACGCCTTGTGGAGAGAGTCGATGGTGATGCGCAGATCTTGCCAGCTGCCCATCGCCGGTGTCAGGTCCATCCATCGCGGTTGGTTGGAGAACTGCACGACTACCTTCATGCCGGCCAATGTCAATGCCTGGCCTGCGAGCCGTCCGGTGCGGTCGCGCAGGGTGAACGACATCACGGCGGGTTCCGGTTGTTCGTCGATGGTGTCGCTGCCCCAGTCGATCGTGAACGAGTCCAGGGCCGCGATGTCCTTGGCGGAATCGTTCACCGGCGTCCAGCCGCTGCCGGTGTCGATGAACATGAAGCACTGCTGCATCTCTCATAACCTCCTTGCGTCATAATCGGCCAGCAGTCGTTTGATGGCCTTGGCGGTGCCGTCCTTGTCGATGACCTCGCCGTTGATCTCCACGTTCCAGGTGTTGACGACGGCGGGCGTGGCTCCCTGCCCTTGGGCGGAGAGGTTGAGGGGCATGGCCGCCAGTCTGCGGTTAGCGCGGCTGATAGCGGTTTCAACATTGTTATCGAACCCGTTGTTAAGGCCCTGGGCGAAACCGATCATGATGGCCTGGCCGGCGGGGATGAGCAGGCGACGGTCGTAGCTGATCGGGCCCTTGTGGGCCTTGATCCAGTCGCCGATGCCGCTGATCCAGCCGGTCACGTTGCTCCACATCGATTTGAGGCCGTTGAGGAAACCGCTGATGATGCTTGCGCCGGCGTTGTAGAGCAGTGTGCCGGCTCCGGAGAAGAAGCCGCCGATTGTGCCCGGGATGCCACGGAACCATGAGACGACGCCGTTCCACGCGTTCCTGGCACCGTTTGCGGCCGAGTTGAAGATGTTGACGATGGTGGAGCCGAGACCGGAGAAGAAGCCGATGATGCCCTGCACGCAGGAGCCAAGGAAGCCGGTGAAGCTCGACCAGACGGCCTTGCCGGTGTTGGTGCAGGTGAAGAAGTAGGTGAGGCCGGCCACGAGCGCGGCGATGAGCGTGATGACCAGCATGATCGGGTTCGCGGCCATGACTGCGTTGAGCAGTGCCTGAGCGACGGCGGCAATCCGCATGGCGGTGGTGACGGCGGTGATGGCGGTGACGGCTCCGCCGACGGCGGCAACGAGTGGCGTCACTAGATCCGTGTTTCGACTGATCCAGTCGCCTGCGGTCTTCAGCCAGCCGCCGACCGTCTGCGAGGCCGTGGCGACGGCGTTGAGCACGTTGCCGAACGAGGTTCCGGCCGGCTGTCCTCCGGTCATCGCGTTCACGACGGCCATGATGCCGGTCCACAATGATTGCAGGCCGCCGCCGGCCGACTGCGAGGCCGTCTGCAATGCGGTGAACGCTCCGGTGTCCTTGACCTGTGTGAAGAACGTCTGCAATCCCTGCGTGCCGTTCTGCGCGAAGTTTGTGACTGCCGCCGCGGCCGCGTTGATGCCGCCGGTGACGGCCGGTTTGAACAGGTTGAACGCGTCGGTCAGGCCGCCGGTGACGGCTGCTTCGAGGTTGCCCATGGCTCCCTCGATGGTGCTGGTCGATGTCGCGGCCTGTTTCGCCACATCGGTCATGCCGAGGTCCATGAGCGCCTGGTTGAACTCGTCTGCGGTGATCTCGCCTTTGGACATGGCGTCGCGGAAGTTTCCCGTGTACGTGCCGTTCTTCAGCAGCGCCTCCTGGAGTTTGCCGGACGCGCCCGGGATGGCGTCGGCAAGCTGGTTCCAATTCTCCGTGGTCAATTTTCCCGCGCCGGCGGTCTGCGTGAGCATCATCGCGACGCTTTTGAAACTGTCGGCGTTGCCGCCGGCGACGGCGTTGAGGTTTCCGGCGGCTTCGGTCAGTTCCATGTAGTTGCCGATGCCGTTTGCCGCGAGTTGCGCGGTGGTGTTCTGGATGTCATCGAGGCCGTACACGGTGGCGTCGGCGTATTTGCGTGTTTCCTTCGCTGCTGCCTGCACGGCTTTGGTGTCGATGCCGGCGAAGCTCATGGTGTTCATGAACTTGTCGGTGCTGTCCGACATGTTCACCACGTCGCCGGCGAAGCCCTTGACCGTGTCCCACAGCGCGGTCACGCCCTTGACGGCCAATCCGCCGATGGCGCTGCCGAAAGCGGCCGCCTTCGTGGTGGTCTTCTCGAACGCCTTGACGGCATCATCGGCGTTGCCGGTGATGCGCACGCTCATGATCGCGCTGTGCGCCATGGTTCACTCCTTCCGTGTTTCTTCCGCTTCCTTGAGCAGTTCGGCCAGTCCGGTGCCCCAATCCAATTCGTCGGCCTCGTTCCTCCACTGCCATGGCGTGCCGCCAAAACGGCTTGCCAGGAGGAACGAGAGACGGCCGAGCGAGTCTTGGGGCCACGCGGCTAGTCCGTAGGGTTTCCCTCTTCCGGTTCCTCCGTCGCTGTCGCAAGGTCGAAGGACGCCACGGTGTCGAGCCAATGGTCGAAGTCCGGGAGGTTGCGGCCGGCCATGCGGAGAGCGGCGTAAGTGGCGTATGCGCCGGTCCTAACCGGCGATTCGGTGATGGTGCCCCATCCGGCCTCGATGGCGTGCGCTTCGGCCTTGCAGGTCGCGCGCATCGTGATTGGGACGATTTCATGCTTGCCGTCGGTGTAGGTGATTCTCGTGGTTGCCATTATTTTCCTTTCACTTGCTTCAGTGTCTTGTCGATGAAGTCCTTGTAGACCTTTTGCCATTGGCTCTCGGTGGAGGCGACACCGTTGTTGACGAAGAGCCGTGGCCGGATGTGCCATTTCGGCCAGCCGTAATTGATTGGGCCCGCGTATGGCACGGCCTTGCGGCCGGCGCGGATGACGCCGGCGCGTTTCGTCGCTCCGACACGCAGACTGCCAGCCAGCCGGCCGGTCTTGCCTCGCGGGGCGAGGTTGCGGACGGCGGGCAATGCGATCTGCGCGGCCTCGCGGTTCACTTCCTTCAGGTCGTCCATGTCCGCGCCGGCCTTGCGCATCGTCTGCACGAAGCGTTTCTGGCCGACGACCATCAATGCCTTGCCGGCCATCACTTACCCGAGTAGGCCGTGTGGGCGACGTTCGTGACGGCGAAGCTCAGATCGTTCGTATTCTTCGATTTGACGTCGCCGCCGATGGCAATTGGCGCGATGGTGACGTTGAAGGTCCACTGGATATTGCCTTTCGTGTTCGGCACGAACTGGGCCGGCAGCGTCTCACCCTTGTGGTCGAAGAGCCAGACGGCCAGACCGTCCTCGCTGAAGTCGTCGCCCACGGTGCCCTCGAACGTCCACGTGGTGGTCGTGTTGGTCTCTTCGGACCCGTCGAGGTAGGTGGTCGGGTCGTCGCTGCTGTTCGACGGGTTCAGCTGCGCCTTGGTCAGGTCGGCGCTGAAGTCCCTGCCGTTTGCGGTGTCGGTGATTTTGAAGATGCCTGGTCCGAGCGTGCGGATCTTTCCAGCCATGATTGTTTTCCTTTCCTTGTCTTATTCGGTTTCCAGAGCGTTCAACGTGACCTGGTAGGCCGCGAGCGTGCCGGCTCCTGCGAGGTTCCATGTTGCGGGCGTGGCCTTCTGGATGTTCAGGCCACGTTCGGCGAGTCTGTCGAGCGCTGTGAGGATGTCATCGACTGCGGATGGCTGCGTGGCCGGCGTGCCGGCGATGACATCCAAAGTCCAGACCGGTTCCGGCGGGCCCCATGACGGCCATTCCACGGTCGGAGGTTCTACGAACACGGCCACCTTGCCGGCGGCAGGGCGTACCAGTTGGGCGTCGATGCTGATGCTGCTCACGAGCCCGTCGAGCATGTCGGCGAGCGTGTCCATGAGGGCGGCGCGTTGTTCCTGGATGTTCATGCGATCACCATTCCACCGGTCAGGACGCCGGCGGCGCGGAGTTTCGGCCAGACCGAGCGGAGCGGGTCGGTGGAGATTCTGAACGGTTCCACGGTCGAGTCGCCCACGTCCATGACGCCGAGCCGGGCGTCACGCATGTTGAACAGGTCCGCCGCGCAGGAGACGATGCAATCGGCCAGCAGATCGTCGTCCACAGTGGCGGTGCCGACCGCGTGCGCGACGTATCGCTTCGCCGCCGAGAGTTTGACCGTGAGCCGGTCTTCCTCTCCGGCCGGGACGCCCACCTCGTCGCGGAGTCGTTGCAGCAGGGTGTTGTCCTCGATCATCATGCCGTGGCGAACTTCACCGGAATCAGGCCGTCGGCATGGGTCGTGGCCACGGCCATGTATCCGTAGACGCTGTAGGAGTTTGTCAGGGCGGTCACGGTGCCGTCCGTCAGCTGCGTGGGGCCGCCGGACTCCCACACGGTCACTGCGGCGGGATCGATGAAGCTGGCCAGTCCGGCATCGGCGTTCGGCAGCAGCACGACAGGGACGCGCATGAACGTGCCGGCCACGCCGGTCAGGTCGAAACTTCCGATGGTGTCCGACCCGTCGCCGCTGAGGTTGAAGAACCGGTCGCCGGCGTCCTTGAGTTTCACCAGTGCCTTGAGTACGTCCTTGGAGACTGCGAGGCGTGTCAGCGACACGTTGCGGTCGTCGGCCAGTTCGGACGCGTCGATGATGAGTGACACCCAATCGTCGATGGTCATGTTCGCGAGCTGTGGCGCGTCGATCTTGTTGGCGTTAGAGGATGCGTCGCGCTGAGCCTTGATCTCCGCGTACAGATGGTCGCGCACGGCCTTCTCTGTGGCCTTCGCGTAGGCGTTCTGCAATGCGGTGAGCGCGGTGTTGAGCATCGGAGTGGTTGACCGTTCGATGGTCTGGCGGGATAGGGTGGTGTAGCCGCCGTAGGTGTCGATGCTGGCTGTCTTGGTGCCGAAGGCGACTTTTCCGAAGGAAAGCGCTGAGCCTTCCGTCTCCTGTTTGCCGACGTCTGTGGTGTCGGAGGTCACGACATGATATTCCATGCTCATGCCGGTCGCCGGGAGCGTGTCATGGGTCAGGAGCTGGGAGACCTTGCGGCGGTCCTCTATCAGTTTGAGATCATCGGCGATCCAGGTGGCGGTGTTGCCGGTGTCCTTGGTGGAAATCAGTTCGCGGCATTCCTTCATCACGGTCATGGCCTGTTCGTCGCCTCGCGCGAGGGCCTGCATGTATTCGCCGTGGCTCCGGTACGCCGCGCCGATGGCAGCCGGTGCCGGTTTCGCGCCCATCTTGCTGATCTCGGCCTTGATGCCGCGCTGTTCCTCCTGCATGGACTGTATCAGGTCCATCAGTTCGTTGTTGTTCTCCATGGTTTCCTTCCTTTGTTCCACGGCTGGTGCCGCTGATTTGGTCATTTTCGCGTTCTGGTAGGCCGGCCAGCTCACGATGCTGGTCTCAAGCAGACGGACCTTGCGGCGGTGGGTGATGCCGTCGCGGTCCTTCTGCGATTCGATCGGAATGAAACCGACCGAGAAGCTGTCGAGCACGCCGTCACGGATCAGGGTCATGGCGTCGCGGCCGCGTGCCGTGTCGCTGATCCGCGCGGTGATGTGCAGTCCGTCGTTCGTGCTTTCCGCTTTGGTGATGCGGCCGATGGTCTCGCCGTGCTCGAAGCACAGTTTCGCCTCGTCAAGTCCCTGGAACTCGCATTCTCGGTCGAAGGTCTCGGCTCCGTCCCATGTGTCGATGATGTCGCCGAACGGCACGGCGACGCCTTCCACGGTCGAGGTGCCGGAGTCATCGGCCGAGCGGAGCGTCAGGCCCTTCCATGCGATTTCGCGTTTCTCGATGTTCATTGGTCTTCTCCTTTCGTGAGTTCCGGCAGTCCTTCCTTGCGTCTCACGTCATCGACGGTGAGGAAACCGGCCTCGATGGCTGTCTTGTAGGCCGTGTAGCGGTCGCTCATGTTCGCGCGCTGCGAGCTGTCCCAGTCGAATTTCGCGGTCCGGCCGCGTGGCAGCAGACGGTTGAAGATTTCCTCGATCTCGCCGGTGTAGGCGGCCAGCGTGTAGTCGGCGAACTCTATCCACGACTGTTCGATGTTGCTGTAGGTGAGGTTCGAGCCATCGACGGCGGCGAGCATGATGCTTGCCGGGATGCCGAGCAGGCGGGCGATCTGCGTGGTGTCGAACTTCTGCGTCTCCAGGAATTGCAGGTCGGCGGGTTTCATGTCGAGTGGCACATATTCCAGGGCTTTGCCGACCACCTTGATATCTCCGGCTGTGCCGTCGCTTTTCCATGCGTCCTTCGCCTGCTGCGCGGTTTCCTTCGTGACGTTCTCGGTGGTGCGCAGATAGCCCTTGAGGTTCGAGCTGTCCGTGAAGAACTTCGCCTTGTAGTCGCGGGCGAGCTGCGCGGCCTCGATCTCCTCGCGTGCCGCCGAGATGGGGCCGAGTCCGCGCAGTCGGCCGGGCACGTTGAGGAACTTGCTGTGCACGACGTCATCGGCGGTGTAGGCGTGGCCGAGATAGGAGAACCGCAGGTCGGGGCGTGCCGGGTCGTCGCTTTCGTCGGTGACGGTCACGTATTGCGGCGGCAGCATCTCGCAGGTGACGATCTCGCCTTTCCAATCGCGCACGATGCGCGTGAAGGCGTTGCCGTCGAGCACGAGAGAGGCCACGATGTCGGCGATGAAATCACGGCGTGAACGGCTCACGTCCGGCTGCAACACCATGGGGCTCACGTCCGGCAGGTCACGGCCGCCGCGCTGTTCCACGATCGGCAGGCCGGTGATGGCGGTCTGAAGCACCTGCACGCCACGGAACACGGTTGAGAGTTGCAACGGTTCGGTGGCCGGCCCCCGTTTCGGTGGCTTGATGCCGTCCGGCATGTCCGTGCCGTCCGCGCCGCGCGTGAGCACGCGGCCTGCGAGCCTCATTCGTTCCCAAAAATTCATGACGCCGAGATTATGCGCGCCGGCGCGTCATGGCCAAAAAAACGGTGACATTCAGTGCCAAACGGTGACAAACGGTGACAGACGGTGACAGACGGTGACACGTCAGAAGATTTGCAACGTGCCGTCAGATGGCAGGTGATGCGCTCCCCACGCCGCCAACATGCATGATTCGATCGGCGAGGTCAGCCCGGTGCTGCCACGCCGTGTGACGCGCCATGCGTCGCCGCTCCATGTCCTCGCGCAGCTGGCCGCGCTTGCGTCGAGCTCGGTATCGGCGGCATGGCGAATCAGCCGGTTCCGCAGACCGCTGACGAATGACTGGCCGACCGCGAGGTAGTCGGATGATTGCATGGCGATGAAGTCGATAAGCGGATCGCCGGCTTCGTCGGTCATGGATGCGAGCCGGTCGTGCAGGTCGGCGTTTGGTCCCTTGCAGTCCATGACCAGGGGAGCGTGGTAGGTGTCGCAGATTCTCGTGATCTCGGCGGGTGCCATGCCGGTGCCGTCCAGGACTTCAAGCAATTGCACGGTCACGGTGCCGTCCGTGTTGACGATCGCGGCGGAGACTGACGTGTTCGTGGCGTCCACGTCCACGGCGGCGGCTATCACCACTGGTCGGCCGTCGATCCGATCCGGCGTGACCGGCGTGGCCAACGTGGATTGCCACAGCTGGTCGGGTATGACGCGTTCGGCCACGCCGGTGTCGCGCCGGTTGCCGAAGGCTCGCGCCCAGCCGGCCTCGTTGCCGGCGAACTGTTCGCGGAAGTCGCGCAATTGGCGGATGTCCCAGAGCAGTCCGGCAGCGGGATGCCATTTCAGGATCGTCTGGAAGTCCTCGGGGTCGGCATCGTCGGGGATACCGAAATCGAACCAGCATGTGCGTGTGGGCACGTTCCCGGCACGGAAGGAGTCGAGCAGGCCGTTGAGGAACGTGGAATCTGCGGTGCCTTCGGTCGAGGTTATCCAGATCTGGGGCTGGACGCCGGTGAAGTGCAGCCTCGTGTTCATGGTCGGGGCCATGCCGTCGAGGATCAGCTTGCCGGTCTCGTCGTCCAGGCTGAACGCCTCGTCGATTGTGAACTTGTCCATCTGCGTGCCATGGCCGGCCACCTTGGTCACGGCCAATGGACAGATGAAGCTGCCGTTCCGGAAACGTTGTTCCATTCCGCCGTTCGAGAGTCGAGGACGGAGCGCGAACGGGGCAAGCGCGGATTTCGAGAGTTGCTGCACGAAGTCCTTGAAATGCTTCTCGGCGTCTTTGCCGGTCTGCGCGAGGTAATAGATCTTCCGGTCTGGGCCGAGCAGGGCGTTGCGCGTGTCCTCGGTATCGATCAGCGTGCTTTTGCCGCACTGGCGCGGCGTGGAAAGCACCACGCGGTCGTAATAGTACGTTCCGGTGGCCGGGTCGATTTCGCCGGCCACGTCGGCCACGTAGCGTTGCCATGGCAGCAGCGGTTTGCCGAGCATCCCGGCCGTCCTTGACACGATCTCGCCATCGGTCGGCCGCGTTTCGTCGCGTTTCGTGCCGCCGCGCATGAGCATGGTCACAGTCCGGCCTTCGCGTCGGCGATGAAGTCGGCCAGCGTCGGGTCGAGCTGCGGCTGTTCCGGATACATCGCCTTGAGTTCCTGGAACCATGTGAGCAGTGATGTCATGTTGCGGCTGATCTCGCGTCCCTTGCTGTTCTGGATGTCGATGTTTCTGGCAATCGAGAGCATCGACTTGCAGATGTAGGTAGCCTCGGGCGTCAACGTCTTGCCGTCCACGAAGCTTTTGATGAGATTCATGGTCGCGGCTTCCTGCAATCCGGCGGTGCCATAATGGTGTTCGTATTCCTCGAATCCTTCCAATATTCCTTGGTTCATGATGTGTTTTCCTTGGTTTTCCAACGTTTTCATGCTTTTTTGCACGGTTCTGGGGGGAGAAAAGACTTGGCGCGGGGTCTTTTGGGCGTCGGCTGTTTAAAAAAGCGGGTCACCATCGCGGACGGTCGGCCGGAACGTCGCGGCGGAGTCCAAGAGCGGCGAGGCGTTGTCGTCTGGCGGCGAGCCTGGCGTCCACGGCCTGCTGTGTGAGATGCAGCGCGTACCACTGCTGCGCCGTCCGATACTCCTGCGGCGTAAGGTCGAGAGCGAACGTGGAATCGGCCGGTGTCTCGATGACGTGCACATCGTAGTCCAACGCCAGCCATTCGGCCAGCATGTCGGGATGGCGGCGGGAGCGTGGCAGCGTGCGCACCAGCCATACGTCCAACGGCTCGGAGCTCTTGGCCAGTGTGCGGGCCGCGCCGTCCCATGCCATCGCGGCGGCGAGGCGCAGCCCATCGGTCGCTTTGGATTGCGTCGGGCACAGGTCGCGCAGCAGACTGTCGAAGCTGACAACGATGCTGTCACGGCGGAGCATGGACTGCATGGCCATGCCGAAGTCGGCCCGTGGCGGTCCTATGACAGCGTGCAATGTCGCGCCGTATCCGGACAGCACGCGGTCCTGGCGCATCGCGTTGCAATGCTTGCACGCGCGGCGTATGTTGGCCACGGTGTCCCTGCCTCCGTGGCTGTACGGTACGATGTGGTCGTCCTCCGTCGCGGTGATGGAGCAACCGGGCATGTTCAACCAGCAGCGGTTCCCATACGTCGCTATGACCTTCGTGCGGATGCGCGGGTCTATCGTCTGTCTTCTCATGCCTTGCCTTTCTCCCTTTGCGTGAGTATCCAACAATTCACGTCCTGTTCCGCGTACCGGATGGCGTTGCCGATACGGATGGGCGGAGGGCCGACGATCGGGACCGACTGCCGCCACCGGATCAGCGTGCGCTGGCTGACGCCCAACCGTTCGGACGCCTCCGCAGTGCTCAACATCCTGATGCGCGTCACGATCTCGCCTTGCTCCTGAGCAGCAGCGCGATCTGTTCCAGCTTCGCGGCGACAATCGGCCAGTCGGCCTTCGAGATGTCCGACCAGACCATGCGCGGCCCGTCCGGGCAGATGATGTTCTGGCCTATCTCCACGTCACCGGGCTGCGGCAGGTCGTGGTCCTCGACGTCAAGCGAGATGTGAATCTGCGGTTTCAAAACAGTGGCTCACCTTCATATGCGGTTTGTGGTTTCGTCTGCGGTCGGTATGGCGTGTAGGCGGTTGCCCATTTGCGGAAACTGCGGCAGTCGATGCGCCAGGTGCCGACACGGTACACTGGCAGCCCCTCATCTTTGAGGCTGAGCAGCGATGGCACGTTCGGCTCGCCGAGCGCCCGGCAGACCTGGAACAATTCGATGTCGGTGCGCCCGTTGTTCGCCGCGATGCGGTCCACAGCGTCGGCGAAGCCCTGCATGAGCATCCTGCGCGATTCCTCCGGATAGTGCAACACCTCGTGCAATGGCGGCTTAATCGATGACATAAGACCACATCCCGCACCATTTGGCCAGCGTCAACAGCAGAGACTCGGAATCGTACATCTTGCCTCCTGTTGGCGATTTGTAGACCGGTTTCGGAGCCTTACCGAACGCGAGCTTGAGAGCGAACTGGAGCTGATTATCGTTCAAGCCGGACGCTTTCATCAACGACTGTCGTGAGGTGTTCGCCCTGCACCTGATGTTCTTGTCGATCATCGGGAGTGTCATCCTCATCTGCGTCCTCAGTTTGTCGGGGAATGTTGCCTTGCTCAATTTCAATCCTTCCTGTAGCTTTCGGTTGGTGAGCGCTTGAGAGGTCAAGACCTAGAATCTGCTGATGGAAACGCCCGGCCGAGATTCCCCGGCCGGGCCGTCAGCAGATTCCAAAGGCCTTGCAGAACGTTTCGGTCGGAGCCGCGCCGTCGATAACAAGAGCGGCCGAAGCCGCCGGGAATGGTCCCCAATCAGGCCACGGCCGAAGCCGTCTATGGTCGCCCGATTCCGCCTTAATCGACGGCCTGAGAGGGTCGGGAGCTAAATTTCGTCTCGCAAATGGCGCGATAGCCACGCGCCTGGCGTTACCGGTCGCTAACCCGGCTCAGCGGTGGCAGGGGTACGCCGTACGCCCCATATGCCGTTAAGTTTTGTCAGTCGTCCGTGAGGAAATCACCCAGACGGACGATCGCGATCACCAGCCCCAGCATGAACAACACGAGGGGGCTGAGCAGAATCAGAAGAACGATCTTGATGAAACGTTTCACTGCTCGAAGCATCGCGTGATCTGCCTTTCTAAGTCCTCAAGCTCGACGCCGTTGAACGGGACGCGCACCGTCATGCCGTCCTCCGTCTCGACGATCAGCTCGAAGAAGCAATGCCGTTTGCCGTCCACTCGCTTGACTGTGACGCTCATTCCTGGGCTCCTTCCCATTCACGGCGAGCTCGACGCGCGTGCGTCATCGCCTTGTTGATCGCGCCCTTCATCGCCTGCAGGTCGCCCATGTCCAAGCCATCGAACCCGAACGTGCTTCCGGCCACCTTGATGCGGCACTTGAAGGCGTAGGGGTTGCCGCCGGTGCATTCCGACGGGTCGATGTCCTGCACCTGGAAGTAATTGCTGGTGCATTCCGGATTGAAAACGCTCATTTCACTGCTCCTTGATTCATGGATGGACGGTTAGGCTCCTTCCTCCGCGGCGATAGGCTTGTAATCGCACAAACCAAACCTTTCAAACAACGAAGGAAGGAAGAATAAATGGACGTGGACCTGACACGGTTCGAGCTACTGAGGAACGCCATCGACGCGCTGAAAGCCAACGCGCCAGTGGCGAGCGTGGTTATCGCCGTGCTGGCGTTCCTTGTATCGTTGGCCACATACCGTCGCGCATGGCGGTGGCGTTCCGAGGCCGAACCCGCCTTCGTGCAGGTGCAAGGCGACATGCTCCTGTTTCCCGAGTTCAAACGCGCCGTCGTTGACCCGGTTTTCATCGGATGGCTGGCCAACTGCGGGGATGGACGGGCATTCAACGTCAAAGCCATTGGCATAAACTGCGATGCCGAGGTGTGGGACTGCCGGCAGATAGGCGAAACGGTGCTGGGCGAACAAACCAAATGGATCATGACCAACACCGGTCGAATAGTCGAGTTGACCAACGAAACAATGCGATTCTGGGTCACCATCACACCGCCCCGCGATTCGAGTCGCGACATTGAACCCGATCTGACGAAACTAGAGCTTGGCGTGCATTGGGTATCATCTCCAACTCGTCTGCGCCGGTGTCGATATAGACAGTTCCCGTTGCTGGGCATAGAACCATGGAAGTGCGGACCCTTGGAACGACTGCGGAGATGGCATAGGGACAGGAAGGGTCATCGCAGGTTCCATGAACTCGACAGAAAACGGGCTTTAGAACAGAGAAAACTTCTTTCCTAGGAACAATCCGATACGTGCCGTCCGAGAACACCTGTACAGCGTCGTCGGACTGCACGATACCGTCCGAATCCTTGCATCGCCTGCCTTTATAGGAACCGACACCCATGCTGGCAAAAATGCCCTCATTGGCCTCGTACCGTTCAACCACATCATGGTCATAGGGAATACCAAGCCGCTTGCGGTTAACCTCGACCGAATAGACGGACACCCTCAACGAGTGACGGGCCTTGCCCTTCGCTTCCTCTGCGATCGTCCAAGCGTGCCGCGACACCAAGAGCGAAGCAACAGAAATGGCAAATGCCAACGACGACAAAACAAGGTGCCAATCCATTACTTCACCCCCAATGGCTCGCGGCCAAGCACGAGATCAGTGGAAACGTCGAAGAAGTCGGCTATGCGCGACACATCACGCAACGTGAAATTTGAGCGGCCATGGAATTTGTCGCTGATGGCCTGCTCGGAGACGCCTAGCTCATGCGCCAGATCGCGCTGTGTGACGTGATTGTCTCTCATGAGTTTTCTTATCTGACTAATCATTTAAAAACTTTCAGACTAAAGATTTGATGAAGTTCTAGACCAAAGATTAACCATATGACGTAGCCAACACGCCGAGTACTACGCTAAAACCGTAGTAAAATGAATTTCATGACAATGCTAGATATTCAGCCGAGCGCTACATTGCGCAGGCAGGACGTTGTTGCGATGAATACGAACATGATCTTGTCCAACAGCGGTTTAATGAAGAAGGACCTTGCTAAGGCAATGGGGCTCTCGCCGCAATCGATGGCGTCGAGGCTTCAGAGCAAGGCCGATTGGACCATTGACGAAACTTGCGCGGCGGCCGATTTCTTCGGCGTCCCGTTGATGGCTTTGCTGGATGAGAACTTAACGCCAGCAAAAGCCATGGAATATATAAAAAACCGCCGTTCCGATAATGGGAACGACGGTCAATTGGTAGCGGGGCATGGATTTGAACCATGGACCTCTGGGTTATGAGCCCAGCGAGCTACCGAGCTGCTCCACCCCGCGTCGGCTTGTCTTCAAGACAGCTCTATTAACTTTACGATTACTTTCAAATATGTCAAATCGGCGTGTCGTACTCGTTCGACCGTGTGAAATAGCGTCACAAATAGCGCGTTATCCATTTTTCCTATACCCGTTTCGACCGATCGCCGGCGCAGGGGAGTGCGCCATATCCGACTCCGCACCATAATAGAAGTATGCCTATCAAGATTCCCAGCGGCCTTCCGGCCAGAGACATTCTCGACTCCGAGCGCATTTTCGCGCTAGAAAAGCCCGAAGCGGAGCGTCAGCGTGTGCGCCCGCTCAAGCTGGTGATCCTGAATCTCATGCCGAAGAAGGTTGAAACGGAAACACAGCTGCTCCGCCTGATTTCGAAGAGTCCTCTGCAGGTGGAGATCGATTTCATGAAGACCTCCACGCATGAGGGTACGCATGTGAGCGCCGACCATTTAGTAAAGTTTTATGAAAACCTCGACGCGTTCCAAGACAATTATTACGACGGCTTCGTGGTGACGGGTGCTCCCGTCGAGCATCTTGATTTCGAGCAGGTCGATTATTGGGATGAGTTCAAGGAGATTCTCGACTGGGCTTCCACGCATGTGTTCTCCACCATGTATTTGTGCTGGGGTGCGATGGGTGCGCTCAATTACCGCTATAACGTGCGTAAAGAGGATCTTCCGGAGAAGATTTTCGGTGTGTTCCCACAGTATTTGCAGGATGAATACTGCTTCCTGACGAACGGTTTCGACGAGATCTGCCTGCAGCCGCATTCTCGCCTTGCGGGGGTAAACGAAGGTGATGTCGCCCGCAATCCCGAATTGCAGGTGCTTACGTGGGGTCCAAAATCCGGTCCTGGTCTGATCGCCACCCGCGATTTTTCGGAGGTGTTCGCGCTTGGCCATTGGGAGTACGGCAAGTACACCTTGGCCGAGGAGTATGAGCGCGATATGAAGAAGGGGATGACGAACGTGCCGTTCCCAGAAAACTACTTCCCGCATGACGATTCGCATCTTGAGCCGGTGTTCGCGTGGCGTGCCCACGCGAATCTGTTATGGCGTAATTGGCTGAATTGGGTGTATCAGACCACGCCATACGATTTGAGCGAGGTTCCGCAGCTTCGTGCGCAGAAGCGTCTTGGCACGGATCGTTCGATTCGCCATCAGCCGGGTTTGCCGCGTGTCGATGCGTTCGCGCCGTTCGTGCGCGACGGCTACGGTGTGATCCATAGCTGAATCCAACGTCCCTTCCGTAACATTGCGGAAGCCATCGATGCGTTGAATATGCAGATAATTCGCGTGATGCGAATCGCATGATTGTGTGCATCTTTTTGTTTGCGTCAGTCGTATTCGTCTGCGATTTATCGGTGTTGAGCTGAATCAGCTCAAAAATTTCTGACACTCGATAGATATGGTGAAACGTTTTACTGACAACATGCGGTATGCTGGATAACGTCGACTATCCGACGAATCACAAAGCCGTGCCTAGTTAATCCAGCTTGAAGCGAAACGCCGGAAAAACCAAATGACAGTAAGGAAAACCCTAGGTGTGTGGACGTTGTCTAGACACGGGCTAATAATCCTATCCAGCCATTCGGAGTCGAATGCGTCGCACGGGACTCCGGTCGCGTCGATGCACACTTCGAAGTACGCTTTGGTTAAGTAACCAGAACGTCACATTCGACTCGGTTGTTGGGTTAAACTAACAGCTGACACAAGAGCAGGAGGCGTGAATGATTGGTGCATTGGGAAAAGGCATGCTGACCATCGCTGATGGTCCCGAGATGCCCAGTGTCGATGACTTCCTTCCCGATCCGTTCGTTTTTCAGGGCACGCCGTTCGCCATTAACCGCATCATCCTCGTTCGCATTCTTGCGACCGTCATCATGCTGCTGGTTCTCGGAATTACGGCAAGCCGTGCAAAGCTCATCCCCAGCCGTTGGCAGGGAGCAGTCGAATGGTTGATCGAATTCGTCCGCGACAACATCGTCTATCAGGTGATGGGCGAGCTGCGCGGCAAGCGTTACGTGCCGATGATCACCACCGTGTTCTGCACGTTGCTGGTCTTCAATCTGTGTGGCATCATCCCGGGCTTCAATATCGCGGCAAGCGCAACGATTACGCTGCCGCTGGTATTCGCCATGTGGTGCTTCTGCCAATACTGGATTGCAGGCATTCGTGAAAAGGGTCTCGGCCACTTCCTGAGGGATGAGATCTTCCCGAAGGGCGTTCCGGCCCCGATCTACATTCTGCTGTCCCCGATTCAGCTGCTTGAGCTGCTGATTATCCGCCCGTTCTCGT